>Ga0208980_10000426_pt1 | contig 23467 bp, 18 predicted proteins | sample WetSurMetagenome_3_FD_187993 | JGI IMG/M metagenome (GOLD analysis project Ga0208980, IMG submission 187993) | Wetland microbial communities from Twitchell Island in the Sacramento Delta, sample from surface sediment Aug2011 Site A1 Bulk (version 2) | ecosystem: Environmental > Aquatic > Marine... | reverse complement strand
TCCTCAGGTGAAGGGGTCCTTTCGTATTCCTGTTCAAACTTCGAGAATGCTTTGTTAATCTTGTTAAGCGAGCCAACCTGGTTCAGAGGAAGACGGACAATTCTCGATTGTTCGGCCAGAGCCTGGAGAATAGACTGCCTGATCCACCATACAGCGTAGGAAATGAATTTAAAACCTCTCGTTTCATCAAATTTCTCCGCAGCTTTTATCAGTCCCAGGTTTCCTTCGTTGATCAGGTCAGGTAAACTTAAACCCTGATTCTGATACTGTTTTGCAACAGAAACAACGAAACGAAGATTTGCTTTTGTGAGTTTTTCGAGAGCAGCTCTGTCCCCCTTTTTTATCCTCTGGGCAAGTTCAACTTCCTCCTCAACCGATATCAACTCCTCCTTACCAATCTCCTGCAGATACTTGTCTAACGATGCACTTTCTCTGTTGGTGATCGATTTGGTAATCTTAAGTTGTCTCATTTATGCCTTTAAAAAATTTTCGCAAAGATAATCCTTTACAATATATAAACAAAATATATCGCAATTCGACATAACCGATTTATATAATATACACGGCACGACAGACAGCATGACTATAAATAAATATACGGGCAATATATTTGCACAGGGATGGGGCAACACTTCGTTTGAAAAAAGTTATGTGAATGTTAATAACTTAGAATACGATTTTATAGGAAGTGATTTCTGGGGCGGCTTGAATTTTGTAAAGTTAAATAAATATAATTCGAAAGTTCTTGACGTAAAAAATATCCGTTTTTCTACATTACAAGCAAATGATTCTGCTATAAATTACCTTAACACATTTAATGAAAACAACATTTTAATAATTATTAAATCTTCTCCTTATAATACAAATTATGGTATAAACAGCAGTCTTAGCGCAAAAATAAAATTATTCGGGAGCAATTATGTCGATTCCGTAAATCTGCAATCCTATTCATGCTGGAGTTTTATAAGCAGTATCTCTTTCCCAAATCCGGTAACGAGTGAAAAATACAATTTCGCATTTAGCCCGGCCATTAGTTCAATACAGCCATTGTTCTATTATGATTCTGCATATATTTATCATAATTATGGACCTGCGGAATCATGGAATAAATTTATCTGGTCAGATATAGTGCCTTTAAATACTTATTCTTTTTTGGACGTATACGGGATTACTCCTCAACCACTTCAAGAAAAAATAATTCAGGATTTAACCGGAAATATTTTATATAACATTGATACAATAAATACGTCATTTTTCCCTTATATCAGGTTAGTATCAAGGTTGTATCTGGATTCGTTAATTGGTACTCAATCTCCGGTATTTAAAAATATTAAATTTTCATATTTACCTGCACCAGAAATTATAACCGATAATAATTCAATAACACGGTATGATTCGGTTTTTCAGGATGGTGATACTATTACATTTTCCGTTAAAGTTGGCAATTACGGCTATTCTTCTGTAAACGGTTTTGTCAGTAAATGGTCTGCAACATATCCCGGCGGAATTAAAGTTCTGCAAACAGATACTGTCTATAATACATTAAGTATTGACTCGGTATCAACTGTCAGCGCAAAACTACTGACTGCGGGATTAAGGAATCCTCAGCGGACTACAGATACGATTTCGATTATATATGAATCGGTATTAATAAACGGACAGAATGAGTTCTTCAGTTACAATAATGTTGCAGTAACAAGAATTGTTCTTGCAGGCGACAGTTTAAAGCCCGAAATGGATATTACTTATGACGGGATTAAATCTTTAAGCGGTGAATATATATCGGCAAACCCCAAAATTGTTCTTAAATTCTTTGATAACAGCAAAATCTTTATCAGGGATACTTCCAGTATCAGGGTGAAATTAAATGATTCAACAATCTGGTATTATATTAACGGAGTAAAGAACCCCGTAATCGATATCCGGTTCGCAAATGATAAATTTTTGCAGGCGACAGTTTTCTTTAACCCGTCTCTTTCGGATGGTGAGAACAAATTCCAGTACATGTCAGTTGATAACAACAGTAATATTGCCGATACAGTTACTCATTACATGTATGTCAGTTCCGAATTAAAAATTTTGGACTTGCTGAATTATCCGAACCCGATGAAAAACCAGACTGATTTTATAATTAATCTGGCAGGTAATGCCCCGCCTTCGAAATCAAAAATTAAAATTTATTCCGTTGCCGGAAGAGTGATAAAAACCATAGAAACTAATTTAAATATTGGTTATAATTCCGTAAAATGGGACGGAAGGGATGAAGACGGCGATAATATCGCCAATGGTGTGTATTTGTATAAAGTAATCATTGAGGGAAGTAATAAAACGGAATCAAAACAGCAAAAACTTGTTATGCTGAAATAGTATTTTAGGTAATGCAATGTACTGAAATTATTTTATGGAACAAAAATGTAAATATTTTATAAATACCGAAATCGGGTTAATTTTCCGGATAAGATTTCTTTTTCTGTTTTCTATTTTCTATTTTATGCTTTCCGGAATTACTTATGCCCAGTACTATAACTGGATTACGCCGAATCAGACTTACCTCAAAATGTATGTTGCATCTGACGGAATGTGCCGGATAAATAAACTTGATTTTACAAATGCAGGAATAAACACTACAGGCCTTGATCCGAGAACAGTAAAGGTATATTATAAAGGATTACAGGTTCCTATATATTTCTTCGGCGAGCAGGACGGTACATTCGATGACCCCGATTATTTTGATTTTTACGTACAAAGGAATTATGGAGGAATTACAAATGCATATACTAACCCGCAGTCCGGCTATCCTCAAATTAGTTATTCAACAGATGAGTATTACAATTTATATTCAGATACATCTGTGTACTGGATCGGTTGGAACGGTGCATACGGATTGAGGCTTGGTAATTATAATAATTCTACATTTACAAATTATGAATATGATTTTTATTACAAAGACGTTCATTTTGAATCGGATCTTGTATATACATTAGGTATTAATACCGGGAGTAATGACTACCAAAATTTCAGTAATGATAAATATATAGGCGAAGGATGGTTCTGGCTCAGAATGCAGAATAATAATTCCAACACACAGAATGTAAATATCTCTATGCTGTCGAATACTTCACAACAGTGCCGCATTAAAATATTTGCATACCCGGCAAATCAGAATACAACAATATTAAATGAACACAGGCTTGTGTTTAAGGTTAATACATTGCAATTTGATACAATCAGAGCCGATGATTTTAACAAAATTGATACAACCATATATTTCTCAAGTTCGGAGTTAAGCAGTGGAAATAATACTATTAACGCCAGATATCTCCCGGTATCAACATCTTCCCAATTGTATCTTGACTGGTACAGATTCTCATATCCAAGAAGATTTGAATTTGATAGTAGTTTAATAAGTTTTGTAAGTAATATCGCCGATACTTCAGCGAGACGGTTTAAAATCAAAGGAGTAAATTCATCAAACCCTGTTTTTATTTATGATATTAAAAACGGAAATAGAATAATAAACTATTCAATATCGAATGATACACTTTATTTTACAGGAAAGGGTAACGGGCAATATGATGTATTTAATAAAGATATCATAAAAAAACCTTTTAGAATTAAACAAAAAAGCGTTCCGAATCTTGTTACATCGTCAACAGGAGCTGATTATCTTATAGTTTACAATAAACTATTTGAAACATCGGCGGAACAATTACGACAATACAGGGCAACACATAATAATTACAGGAGTTTTAAAGCGGAAATTGAAGACATCTATGACATTTTTAATTACGGGATGGAAGATCCGATAGCAGTACGAAGATTTGTTAAGAATGTTTTTGACACATGGCAAACACCTAAATTACAGTATTTATGTCTATTTGGAAGAGGTTCACTTGATCCCAAGAAAAATTTAGGCGCTTCTTCTGTATTTTATCAAAATTATGTACCGATATATGGCAATCCGACAACAGATGGTTATTTTGTGAATTTTTTGTCATCCTCACAAACCTATTACAGACAAATAGCAGTCGGCAGAATACCGGCTTATACTAATCAGGAAGCCCTGGATGTAGTGAGTAAAATTATTTATTACGAAAATTTGGAAATTGATGACTGGGTTAAGAACCAGATTTTTATTACGGGAGGTTACAATGCAAGTGAACAGCAAACATTTGTTTCTCAATCTAATTATTTCATTAATACATATGTTTTACCCAAACCAACATCTTCTTCACCTGTCAAAATTTACCTTAATGATTCAAGCGGTGCAATTGTTTATAATTATTATGATTCGACTGTCAATTCAATTAACAGGGGCGGACTATTGACAAATTTTATTGCTCATGCAGGTTCGGGATATTGGGTAAATTTATTTGAAGATCCTAATGTACTGTCTAATACAAAGCTTTCATTTATTTTAAGTATGACATGTTTTACCGGTAAATCATCCGAATCTGATTCGCGGGGATATGGAGAGAAATTTATATATTATTTAAATAAAGGAGCAAATGGTTTTATAGGTTCTACTGGCTGGAGCTTTTCTTCGACAGGCAATATCTTTAACGGTTATTTATTAAGTGCATTTTCGAACGATACTTTAAGAAAAACCGGAGATATTCTGAAAAAAGCTACAATAATGCTTGCAGGTGATTCTGCATCTCTTGCTGGAAGAAATACTGTGAATAGTTATAATTTATTAGGTGATCCTGCTCTAAAATTATTAATGCCTGATTATCCCGAATTTATTATTAATAATCAAAGCTATTATATTTCAGAAAAATATCCGGTTTTAAAGAAAAACACCGTCATTTCGTTTTATCCAAAGAATTACGGCATAAATGCAGATTCATGCCTGTTTAGATTTCAGATTATTAAAGGTAATAGTACATACCGAACCAGAGATACTGTTTTATACAATTTCGGATATAAAGACAGTTTGTATTTTCAGTTTTCACTTGATTCCCTCGGTGATTATAATATGAAATTTACTATAGATCCTAACAATTGGTATATTAAAGACAATAAAAGCAATAACACTTTAATGATTCCTGTTTCGGTTAAGAATTTCTCTTTTTATCCGTTAAAACCTGCCGATAATCAAAAATTAACCGGTGATTCAATAAGGATAACAGGGTTAAATCCTAATATCGATGCCTTAAAAAACAATATACGATTATTTTTACAGGTTGATACAACAAATGATTTTAGTTCACCGTATACAAGAACCTTTTATAAAACAGGATTTACCGGAATCACATCTTCTTTCATAGTTCCCTTCAATAATATTGATAGTACAAAAACAATTTTTTGGAGAATGAATTGTATTATAAATAATACTGATACATTGAACTGGTCCGAAATAAGAAAATTTTCTATTGTTGGCAATTCGAATCATATTGACAGTATAATTAATATAAGGAAAGCAAACCTTAATGCTTTTGATATTTCAGAATTGTATAAAATTCAGAAATCCGGTTTAGGACTGATACTAAATGTGTTTAATAATAAAATAATGGCAAGTTCTTTCAGCAGTTATCCTTCAACCAGTGAACCGACTTTCTTTACTTCTCTGAACAGATACTTTGATTTAACTCCTGATTCGCTAAGGGGAGGGTTAAATATAGGGAAATTTTCGAAAGCAACTGGTTACCTTATTGAAAGGAGGCATATAAGGTTTACAGCATCAAATTCTTCAGATTCGCTAGTTGAATTTTTGAATACGTTCGATACTACACATATATTAGCTCTGGTTAAGATGGTTCCTGTATATTCCACGAATAATTTATCTACTTCTGCTCGTGCACTTCTAAGGCAATTTGGAAGTATATATGCCGACTCTACTGCTATTGCAAATATTTTGAGCTGGGTGAGATGGAGTTTTATCAGTTACAGAGGATTACCAAATCCGATAACATCCGAACTGTATTCATCTGCTGGCTGGTCACCTGCGACAAGTATGCTGACCTCCTCAATATTATATACAACAGGAACTGTTACCCAGACTCTTGGCCCTGCGCAGACATGGCAGTATTTTAACTGGGAGCAGGTGCTTTATCCGAATTCGACAGTGAAATTTGATGTGTACGGGATTAACAGGCAGAATGCGGAGGTATTGCTTCTGCCAAATGTCACCACGAACAATTATGTTGACCTGCAGGGGATAAATGCATACCAGTATCCGAGACTGAAAATAGTAACAACGCTGGCTATCGATACAATATCAGGTACGCAATCACCTTTATTCAAAGGGATTTCGCTTAAATATGTCGGTCCTCCCGAAATCGCACTTGACAATAATTCCATTTTCAAGTCCGATTCGATTGTAAGTATGGGCGACAGCATCGGTATTGGCGGACTTTACTATAATGTTGGTTACGTTCCTGTAAACGGACACACAAGGAATTTTTATGCTCTTGATGCAAACGGAAATAAGGTTCTTCTCAGGTCGGATACTATTTACCAGCAGCTGAAAGTCGACAGTTCGATGTTTATTAAAGCAACATTCAGAGCAGGCGGATTGCCGATTTATAAGAAATATAATAATCAGGTTGCACTGCTGTTTGAAGTTAATTCACTTAACCAAAACGACATTTACGATTATAACAATTCAGTCATTTCGACATTCTTTGTAAAAGGCAGCCTGACAAACTTCGCAACAGAAGTATTCTCTGACGGAATAAAACTTTTCGGGAACGATTATGTGCGTTCAAAACCCGAACTTCTTGTTAAGTTATCCGGAAAATCAATTGACGAAATACTGCAAAGCGATACAAATGCAGTCAGAATAATGCTTAATAATAATTATCTTTCGCTGAATACTATGGGTTCAAAATCACAGGCAAAACTGAACATAACAAGGATAACCGAGAAAGATAATCTGATACTAAAATTCAGCCCTGAATTAAAAAACGGATTGAATGTACTGAAAATTGTATCCTACAAAAATAATGCTTATGATACCGCTAAGTTCATCCTGAATGTTACGTCAGAAGTTACTCTTATAAATATATACAATTTTCCCAACCCGATGAAGAATGATACTAAGTTTGATTTCATTCTCACCGGTAACGAACCTCCTGCAGATTGCCGTATAAAAATCTACACTGCAGCGGGAAGAGTAATTAAAGAACTAGTCATGCCTGTCAGCATAGGCTATAATCAAATCTACTGGGACGGTCGAGACGCAGACGGCGATAACCTGGCCAACGGCGTTTACTTCTACCGCATCTTTATTAGAGGAAATACAGAAATCACTTCTGATGTCAAAAAACTCGTCGTCCTGAGATAAAATTTAATTCTTGACAATTAATTTTGAAAAATTTAATTTTGTAATAACTAACCATTTGGTTAATATAATTAGTTAGTTATTGTATAAATTAAATATGGAAAAATTTAACTATTACAGGTCTGCTATAAAAACGTCACAAAGGCAGGAATTAAGCCCTGATGCAGAACTGAATATTCTGAATGCAGCAAAGAGAGTTTTTTACCGGAAAGGTTTATACGGCGCCAGGATGCAGGAAATTGCTGATGAAGCGGGCATTAATAAAGCAATGCTGCATTACTATTTTAAGTCTAAAGATAAACTGTTCGATGCTGTTTTCGAAGAGGCATCGGAAAGCTTTTTTCCGAAAATAGTGCAGTATATAAACGTTGACCTGCCGCTTTTTGAAAAAATTGAATATTTCGTGGAGAATTACATCGACCTCCTTCTGAAAAATCTCGAAATTCCTTCCTTCATAATAACAGAAATGCACCACAACCCCGACAGGATAAAAAAACTATTCTCTGAAAAAGGCCTTACAATTTCGAATAAACTTATAAACGATATTTCTAAAGCGGTATCCGAGGGGAAAATTAATCCTATTGCACCGCTTCAGTTAATGCTGAATATAATTTCTCTTTGTATCTTTCCGATTGCTGCAAAACCGATGGTTCAGACGATTACGAATAAAGATGATGATGAATATGTCAAATTAATTGAATCAAGAAAAAAAGAGGTTTCTAAATTCATAATTAGCGCAATAAAAATTCACGATGATGAAAACAATTAATTTAAAATACTTTATTGCCCTGCTGCTGTTTTTCGCTGGTTCTAATATTTCCGCGCAGAATAATTCTATCAGCCTGAAAGAATGTTACAATCTTGCGTATAAAAATTATCCGGAAGCAAAGCAGACCGGACTATACTCTTCGTCAAACGAACTGAAGATAAAAAATCTGAACGTGAATTATCTCCCTCAGATAACTTTTAAAGGACAGGCATCATACCAGTCTGATGTTACAAAGATGGTCATTAATACACCGCTGTTTAAACCTGCGGAACCTCCGAAAGACAGGTACGGAGTAACAGTTGATGTTATGCAGATGATATATGACGGCGGTAATACTTCCTCCGTTAAAGACGTGGAAACCGCCCAGATGTTTATTGACCAGCAAAAAGTTGAAGTCAATCTGTATTCACTGAGAACAAGGATTAACGATTTATATTTCTCCGCAGTTCTGCTCCAGGAAAAACAAAAGGTGCTGGAAACACTTCGGGATGACATAAAAAGCAAAATCAAAGAAGTTGAATCCAAGGTAAAAAACGAGGTGCTGACACCAAGCAATCTGTATACGCTTCAGGCACAGCTGCTGCAAACGCAGCAGGATATCGCTTCAGTAATCTTTGATAAATCTTCTTCCGTGAAAATGCTCGCGGAACTTATCGGGACTGATATATCGCCGGAAACAAATTTCAGTTTACCCGAATCTGATAAGATCATTTTTAACGATAATTATGAAAACCGCCCGGAATACAAACTTTTCGAACTGCAAAAAAACCAACTGAATGCTTTTGATGACGTGACAACATCCAGAATTATACCAAAGTTCTCCGCATTCGGCCAGGCAGGATACGGAAAACCCGGATTAAATATGCTTAATGATTCGTATCAGACGTTTTATATGGTTGGATTGAATATCAGCTGGAATCCGATAAACTGGAATACTAACGCAAATGATAAACAGATAAATAATATCAGAAGGAATATTATAGAAACACAGAAAGAAACATTTGATAAAAATCTGAAAGTATCACTTGAAAAATACCGGAATGATATTTTAAAATATGAAGCACTGCTGATAAATGACTCTGAACTGCTGTCATTAAGAGAAAAAATAATATCCACTGTTTATTCACAGTTGATTAACGGAACCGTGACCTCCACTGTCTATATTACAGAACTGAACAACAAAACCCAGACCGAACTTCAAATGCAAACACACAAAATTCAAATGATACAATCAAAAATTAATTATTTAACTGCAAAAGGAGATTTTTAATATGCGAAAGTATAAAATTTTAATACTAACTGTTACCCTTCCGATTTTTACATTAATAACTCTGTTTCTCGCAGGGTGCTCGGATAAGAACAATAAGTCAGATGCTTACGGAAATTTTGAAGCTGTAGAAACAATCGTGTCCTCGGAATCCAGCGGTAAACTGATTGAATTTAATGTAGAAGAAGGACAGGTTCTGGACGAGAATTATATTGCGGGGAGCATAGATTCAGTTCAGTTATACCTTAAGAAAATGCAGCTGATATCACAAAAAGGGCTTGTCAGGACAAAGTTTAAAAATGTATCTTCGCAGGTATCCGTATTACAGGAACAAAGACGGGTCGCCGCAAAGGAAAAGGAACGAATTGAAAGACTGCTTAAAGATAATGCAGCGACAGGAAAACAACTTGATGACATAAACGGAAGTATAGACGTAATTAACCGTCAGATAAATTCGGTTGAGACTCAAAACAGCACGACTAATGAAGAACTAAAAAGCCTTGACGTACAGATTCAGCAGACTGAAGACCAGCTGAGAAAGACAAGCATAGTCAATCCGGTAAAAGGAACCGTCATAATGAAATTTGCCGAAACCGGGGAAATCGTAAGTTTCGGGAAACCGCTTTATAAAATTGCGGACCTGGAATACATAGACCTTAGGGTATATGTCAGCGGAGCGCAGCTCACGGAAATAAAAATTGACCAGGTTGTGAAGGTCTTTATAGATGACGGTAAAGAAAATCTCAGACAGCTTGAAGGAAAGATAACATGGATTGCATCAAAAGCAGAATTTACACCAAAAATAATACAGACAAAAGAAGAGCGCGTTAATCTTGTATATGCGGTTAAAGTCCGTATTAAAAATGACGGCTCGCTGAAAATCGGCATGCCGGGAGAGGTTGTGTTTAAATAAATGGTTTCCGCAGTATCGGTCAGGGATTTATCCAAGTCTTTCGGCAATGTAACGGCTCTGAAAGACATTAATTTTGATGTCATGGAAGGTGAGTTATTCGGTTTTATCGGTCCCGACGGTGCAGGCAAAACAACTCTTTTCAGAATCCTGACCACTCTGCTAAAACCAGATAAGGGCGAAGCCAGGATAGGCAAATACGATGTGATAAAAGATTATAAAAAGATAAGAGCGTCAGTCGGATATATGCCCGGAAGATTTTCGCTTTATCAGGACCTTACAGTCGAAGAAAATCTTGAATTTTTCGCAACGGTTTTCGGCACAACTATTGAAAAGAATTATGATTTAATCAGGGATATTTATGTCCTGCTGGAACCGTTTAAAAAACGCAGGGCAGGCCGGCTCTCAGGCGGAATGAAACAGAAACTTGCGCTTTCCTGCGCGCTGATACACAGGCCTGAAATTCTGTTTCTTGATGAACCGACTACGGGAGTTGACCCGGTGTCAAGAAATGAATTCTGGGATATACTTTCCAGACTGCAAAACGAAGGAATTACAATTCTCGTATCCACGCCTTACATGGATGAAGCGTCGAGATGCGACAGGATTGCGCTCATTCAGAAGAGCAGATTGCTTGATATAGATACATTGCATGGAATTACGTCAAAATTTGAGAAACCTCTTTATTCGGTAAAATCGGAAAATCCCGGAAAACTTCTCAGCGATATTAAAAATTATGAGTATGCTGGCAGCGTCTATTCATTCGGCGATTCTGTACACTACACCGATAAACGGCAGGACTTTGAACCAACGCATCTTGAAAAATATTTATATAAACACGGGCATGCAGAGGTACACGTCGGTACAATCACGGCAGGTATCGAAGATTGTTTTATGTCATTAATGGGGCATGAAAATGAATGATGATTTTGTAATAACTGCGGAAAGTCTGACTAAAAAATTCGGCCGATTCACAGCGGTCGATTCAATTACATTTGACGTAAAACGAGGAGAAATATTCGGATTTCTCGGCGCAAACGGCGCAGGGAAAACTACTGCTATGCGTATGTTATGCGGACTTTCCATTCCCACGTCAGGAAATGCTTCAGTTGCGGGTTTCGACGTATACAAGCAGACAGAATCCATTAAAAAGAACATAGGTTACATGAGCCAGAAATTTTCACTCTACGAGGATTTAACCGTGTCTGAAAACATAAGATTTTACGGGGGCATATACGGGCTGAGCAAAGATGCAATAAAAGGTAAAACCGAATCATTGCTTGAAAAACTCAGGATGAAAGACGCAGGCAATAAACTTATTAAATCATTGCCTCTCGGCTGGAAACAAAAGCTTGCATTCTCGGTTGCCATTTTTCATGAGCCGAAAATAGTTTTTCTTGACGAACCAACAGGCGGCGTTGACCCCGTAACAAGAAGGCAGTTCTGGGAGATGATTTATGAAGCTTCTGCCTCGGGAGTTACAGTTTTTGTCACTACCCATTATATGGATGAAGCTGAATACTGTTCGCGGGTATCGATGATGGTAGAAGGAAGAATCGCATCGCTTGATAGTCCGCACAATCTTAAGAATATATACGGCGTTGACACAATGCACGAAGTTTTCGTAAAATTAGCGAGGCCTGCATTATGAAAAGACTTTTAACTTTTGTAAAGAAGGAATTTCTTCATATAATAAGAGACTACAGGACCCTTTTGATTCTGTTCGGCATGCCTGTTGCGCAGATTTTATTATTCGGATATGCAATCACTAACGAAATAAGGGATGTGAAGATTGCAATTCTTGACCTTGCAAAAGATGACGTAACGCAGGAAATAAGCAATAAAATATTGTCTTCAGGGTATTTTGTTTCGTATGAAAATCTGAAAACAGCGGCCGATATCGAACCCGCGTTTCAGAAAGGAATCATCAAAGAAGTGATAGTATTCGAACCTTTTTTCGGGCGGAACCTTGAAAAGGAAAAACGCGCAAACATACAGATAATAGCGGATGCATCGGACCCGAACCTTGCAAATATGATGATAGGATATACGACAGCAATTCTTGAAAATTATCAGTCCGGACTGTCTGAAGACAAAATTCTTCCGGCTATGATTGTACCCGAGATTAAAATGCTGTACAACCCGAACCTAAAAAGTGTTTACATGTTTGTACCGGGCCTTATGTCGGTAATCCTGCTTTTAGTTTCGGCTCTGATGACGTCAATTTCAATCACAAGAGAAAAAGAAATGGGGACTATGGAAATTCTGCTTGTTTCACCTCTGAATCCTGCGCATATAATAGTGGGTAAGGTAATTCCTTACCTTGTGCTTTCGCTGATAAATACTGTTATAGTGCTGGTTCTTTCTATGTTTGTTTTTCAGGTTCCGGTAAACGGAAGCCTTGCGCTGCTTGCAGGAATTAGTTTTCTTTTCCTTATAACCGCATTATCCCTTGGAATACTGATATCAACTCTTAGCAATAACCAGCAGACTGCAATGATGATTTCGCTCGTTGCACTGATGCTTCCGACAATAATTTTATCGGGATATATATTCCCGATTGACAATATGCCTCTGCTGCTAAGGGTTCTGAGCAATATTATTCCGTCAAAGTGGTTTATAATAATTGTCCGGGGCATTATGCTGAAAGGGGTAACATTTTCTTATATATGGTTTGAAACACTCATACTGGTATTCATGACGCTCTTATTTCTTGTTATCAGCATTAAAAAATTTAAAATCAGGCTTGAATAATGAGAAAAATACTGATATTCCTTAGGAAAGAGTTTATTCAGATATTCCGCAACAAGGCGATGGTGCCCATTATTTTCGGTATGCCTGTTATCCAGCTTCTGATACTGTCCAATGCGGCTACTTATGAAATCAGGAATATCAGGTTCAATGTAATTGATTTCGACAACAGTTCTTTCTCCCGCGAACTGATTTCAAAATTCACTTCATCCGAATATTTCATTCTTAACAAAGTTTCGTTCAGCATGAAGGAATCCGAAGAGAGTTTCAAGAAAAACCAGGCGCGGCTGATTATTTACATTCCGAAGAATTTTGAAAAGGATTACCGTAAAGACAGCAAGGCAGAAATTCAGTTTGTTATAAACGCTGAGGACGGGTCCGCGGCAGGAGTAGTGAATAATTATGCCGCCAACATACTGAGGCAGTTCAACACGGATATTATGTATAAAGCGTCTCTGGTACCGGACAACATTCCGTTAATCAAAGTGAATTCTGCGAACTGGTTTAATCCGGAACTGAATTATAAAACATACATGGTCCCCGGAATACTGGTACTTCTTGTAACGCTTATTGGCTCGTTCCTGTCGGGAATGAACGTGGTAAGGGAAAAGGAAATAGGCACGATTGAGCAGCTTAACGTTACTCCCGTCAGCAAATATCATTTTATTATAGGGAAACTCCTGCCTTTCTGGATAATCGGAATGCTTGAACTTGCCTTCGGTCTTGCACTGTCGCTTCTGGTATTTAAAATACCGTTACTCGGGAACCCTTTGCTTATTTTCCTGCTGGCAGCTGTTTATTTAATTGTGATTTTAGGAATCGGTCTGCTTGTATCCACTGTTTCGCACACGCAGCAACAGGCAATGTTCGTTGCATGGTTTATTATGATTTTGTTCATTCTTCTTGGTGGAGTTTTCACTCCGCTGGAATCAATGCCCGACTGGGCACAGTTAATAGCGTTTTTCAATCCGGTTGCCCAGTTTATAAAAGCCATCAGGATGATAATGCTGAAAGGGTCAGGGTTTAACGATGTAATGCCTCAGTTCTATTTCTTCATAGTTTACGGAATAATTATGATGTCTCTTGCAGTCTGGCGGTACAGGAAAAGCGAATAAATTAACCCATAATATAAGTCAACTTTTTTAGAAAAAATTTGTTATATTAATTGTTATTAGCAAATAAATTAAAAAGGGGAAACAATATGGAATACGGATATTTTAAAGAAACAAGCCTGACTTATGAGCAGGCTCTTGAAAAGGTGCCCGAAATCCTAAAAACGGAAGGATTCGGCGTTCTTACAACAATTGACGTCAAAGATACTCTGAAAAAGAAAATCGACGTTGATTTTGACAGATATATGATTCTCGGCGCCTGCAATCCTCCGTTTGCCTACGAAGCGCTTCAGGCTGAAGAAAGCATCGGCCTTATGATGCCGTGCAACATTATCATTCATGAGAAAAACGGAAAAGTCAAAATTTCTGTTTTTAATCCTTTGGTCATATCTCATGTATCGGATAACCCGAAACTGAAAGACCTCTCCGTTAAGCTTAACGAAAAAATACAGTCTGTATTATCTAACTTATAATTTTATTTAAAAAATTATAAATTCCGTTTAATCTGATAACACGAAAAAAATGAACGGCAAAAAAATCGTTGTACTTACCGGCGCAGGCATCAGCGCTGAAAGCGGGCTTTCCACTTTCAGGGATGCGGGCGGTTTATGGGAAGGTTACGACGTCTACCAGGTGGCATCGCCTGACGGCTGGGCTAAAGACCAGGAACTCGTCCTGAGGTTTTATAACGAAAGAAGGCGCCAGCTTCAGAACGTTCATCCGAATGCCGCTCATTACGCGCTTGCTGAACTTGAAGAAAAATATGATGTCGTAATCGTTACGCAAAACGTAGATAATCTTCATGAAAGGGCAGGTTCATCTGATATCATTCATCTCCACGGGGAACTGACAAAAGCTAGAAGCACGGTTCCGCCATACAATATTTATGAAATCGGATACAAGGATATAAATATCGGGGACTTGTGCGAGAAGGGGGCACAACTGAGGCCTGACGTTGTATGGTTCGGAGAATCAGTTCCTTTAATGACCGACGCTGCAATGGTTGCATCTTCTGCTCATATTTTGATAGTTGTCGGAACTTCGCTTGTAGTATACCCTGCGGCGGGTCTGATTGATTACGTGCCGCGGGAAGCATTTAAATATATAATTGATCCTGCAAGGCCTTATGTAAACGGAATTCAGAAAAACCTTGAGTTCATTACCGAAAAAGCAGTTTCGGGTACTCCCCAGCTTGTTGAAAGACTGTTGAATGCAAAATAAGATTCTAGTCTGTGGTGCCGGTGCAATCGGGGGATATTTCGGAGGAAGGCTTGTGCAGAATCCCCGCAATGATGTCACCTTTCTTACCCGCGGCAGTTCCTGCAAAAATCTCAAAGAAAACGGACTGAGAGTTATAAGTATCCAGGGGGATTTTAATATTAAAATAAATATATCCAATGACCCGTCTTCCCTGTGTCCTGATTTTGATTATATATTTGTCTGCATAAAACTGTATGATACCCCGGGACTTTTGGAAAGCATAAAACATCTGTTCAATGATAATGTTATTACGGTCACTCTTCAGAACGGATTATACGGACTCGAAGAACTTAAAAAATATGTATCAGACAGAAATAAATTACTTCAGGGTATTTGCAGGATAAGTTCCGAATTAAAGCCTGACGGCATTATTTACCATACTGCACTCGGAAAAATAATAACGGGCGAATATGAAGATTACGGGAAAGATGCGTCTAAAAAATTATGCAGCCTGTTAACGGAATCAGGCATAAAATCAATTCTTTCCGATGACTTAAAACGGGATATCTGGGTCAAATATACGTGGAATGCAATATACAATTCTCTTACTGCGCTTCATATGAAATCAGCCGATTCTCTGTTTAATAATGAAAATACAAGGAATGTTGTATTTAAGTTATACGATGCTATAAAAGAGATTGCGGGTACACAGGGCGTGATATTCGGCGGGAAAGAATATAAACTGATAATCACAGATACGATGAGCCTTCCGCATTTTCAGACATCAGCATATTATGACCGCCGGAACGGTAAAAAAACCGAAGTACAGTATTTCCTGACCTATCTGAAAACACTAGCCGTAGAATACAATCTTGAAAATAATTATCTGATTGAGTTCAGTGTAATAATTGAAAATGAAGGACTGTAACAAATATAAACGCGGGAATTATTTATAATCTTCGATGGAAATTATCTTTTCACAAAGCTTTGTATCTTCGGGTTCGTTCGTGGCTATTATTAAAATACCGTCTTTTCTTTTTTCTTCAGCTGTTCTGTAAATAAGGTCAATTCCTTCCGTATCGAGGTTCGTTCTTGGTTCATCCATTATAAGAACAGGAGGATCGTTGATAATTGCAAAGGCAAGTTTCATTCTCTGTTTCATTCCTGATGAAAAATTCTTTACCTGGTCATTCCTTCGTGTGTACAGGTTAACCCTGTTAAGCAGTTCCTTTAGATAATCTTTTCTTGCAATATCGGGGTTTATTTTGCATTTTAGATCGAAAAAGAATTCAAGATTTTCCAGTGCAGTCAGTTCATCATATAAATTTATATACGGTGCAATCATTCCTACATAGAAATGGAATTTTTCCTCAGCGACTTTGACGTCATTATCCGTTAGCGTGATTTTTCCTTTATTGGGTATGAGAAGGCGAGCGATTACTTTGAGCAGAGTTGATTTTCCGGAGCCGTTTCTGCCTGTCACTGCGATGGACGAACCGTTATTAAGTTCAAAACTTACTTCTTTGAAAACGACTTTGTTCAGGAAACTCTTATCGAGATTTTCGCATTTCAGAGAAATTCTGTCCATACTTAGTTCTGCACCAGTCCTGATTTTTCCTTTAACCTTTGTTCGCGCCTTTTCAGAGCCTGTTCAAACCTGCGGATTTCTTCCGCAGATTCAGGAATTATTTCAGGCACCTTTAAAGGCCTGTTTGTGTCTTTTTCAACATTAACAAAGGTCAGGTAAGCACTGTTTGAATGAAAAATCTTTCCTGTTTTAATATCTTCGACTTCAACTTTAACACCGACTTCCATAGACGAATTAAATGCCCTGTTAACAGACGCTTTTAATCTGATAATTTCACCAAGTTTGACCGGTTTGTGAAAATGAAGGTTGTCAACAGCAGCAGTTACGGCAATGTTATTACAGTGTTTTGATGCTGATAATGCCGCCGCAATATCAATCCAGTGCATCAGTCTTCCGCCGAGAAGATTGCCCAGCATGTTTGTATCGTTCGGAAGGACCAGTTCAATCATCTCCACCTGTGAAGCTTTAACCGTTTTATCTGCCATATTAAAGTGTTTTTTTTATGGATAAAACTTTATTTAATAGAATACTGCCGGAATATTTTGATTCAAATCTTTCGATTTCCGTTTTAGCCTCATCAATCCTTTTTCTTGTAATTAAAGTCTTGATTTTCCCGTACAATGCATCGTCGGCATAATCTGTGTCGTAATAATCGGAAATTATGCTCTCATAATAATAAGTTGCTGCTTTATAATTTTCCATTTTATTGTAGAGTTCCGCTGATTCGAAAAGTTTTTGTGCAAGTTTATTACGCAGTTCTTTTATTTTTGCTTCTGCTATAGGTGCGTTTTTATCGGTCGGATATAATTCAAGAAAATTCTTGAATTCATTTATAGCCATGTATGTATATGTCTGATCAAGCGCATATTTCGGAGAGAGCCCGTAATAACACATACCAAGCTGAAACCTTGAATCTGTCGCATACGAACTTGTCGTATAATTCTTTATCAGGTATTCAAACTCATATGCAGCCAGCAAAAATTCTTCTCTTTTCAGGTAACACATACCAAGATAATATTGTGATTTATCGCTGATGCTCGACCCTGCAAATTTTGTTTTTATCAGAGTGAAATCGTCAATAGCCTGAAGATAATCCTTTTTGTCGAAATTTCTTTTTGCCGTCTGGTATGCTTTGTCAGGGTCATCAGTCGTTATGTCAGACCCCGAACTTCCGCATCCTGCAATTACAGAAATAAACAGTAACAGAACCAGATAAAATATAGTTTTTATATACATTTATATTATTTACTTCTTATGGCGAAAAATAAAATAATCGTTAGTGCCGATACAGCTACTACAAGAGCCGGAACAAATATTTTGCTCATAAAAGATTTTTCCGGTACTGCGCTCTTGGTAAACGTAAAATCGCTTCGTTCGGCAGATTCGAGAAATACAAAGTTAATTTCATCCCTGTGCTCATTCGAAAAACTTTTCTCTTTAAGCAATTCGCCTTTATCGTTTAAGAATCTTATTCTGAAAGAACATTTAAAAAACCTCTTTATATAATCGTCGCTGTATACGTTTCTGCTGGTTATTTCCGGATATCTCAGAATTAAATCTGTATCTTCAATATTCAGCATAAAATATCCGCTGTCCGGTTTGTCAGAATACAAGAATCTGTAGGAACCGAACCTTTGTTTTATTATCCCTGTGAAAAACTTTTTTATTTCTTCTGTTCCGCTGATACTGACTACTACAGTAATATCTTTACCGTATTCTGTCATGAAATCTTCAGCAATAGTCATTCTTTCATAGCACATTTCATAAAATATATCATAGTTGCTTTTCGTGTATTCACCGGATTTGTCCTGAGGACAAATGGTATTACAGGCAAATATGAAAAGCACGAATACTAAAAATTTTTTCATATTGTTCTTATATTTGCTGTAATTCCATAATAATGCTTACACGGAATAATCTGACTTTTCCTGTATCCTGCATAAAAACACAGGAGTAAAAATCCTCCGGAATGCAGACTAATACGCACAATTAAACAATCAAATTAACATTATAGCACTCTATTATCAAGATTATAAAAAAGCCAAAAATCCAATAAAAAACACCATATTATGGCATAATCAGAACGGTAAAACACCTACAAAAATGCAAAAAAGCAGTAACACCGTGTTATTTTTTCAAAATTGAAAATCCCTCGTAAAATATCTATCTTAAATGCTTGATAAATCCTATGGCTAAATCAAAAAAACAAAAAGAACAGTTAAAAAAACAGGAAGTTAATACAGATTTCATCTTCGAACCCTCAAAACCGCTGAGGTATCTGGTATATTTTTCAGCCGGATTGCTAAGCATGATACTTGCCGTTATCTATATTTATTCGGCAAATTCAGTAAACGGCAGTTTTGGTTTTCCACTCGATGACCCATGGATACACCTGACATTTGCAAAAAATCTTGTAGATTATCATTCTTTTTCATATTTCAGGACTGAAATGGCTACAGCAGGATCCACTTCGCCTTTATATACGCTGATTCTCGCTGCGGGATTCTTCATATCGAGGAATGAAATGATATTAAGCTATATCCTTGGTGTCGCGTTTCTTGTATTATCTTCAGTTTTCTTTTATAAACTATCATCATTCGATTTTGTCAGGGAAAATGCCTATGCAATGCTCGCTACGGCAATCTTTGTTGCGGATAAATGGATGAATTTTGTTTCTGCAAGCGGTATGGAGACAACCATGTTTATCTTCATCCTGATTGCAGCGGCATATTTTTACCGTAAGCGCAATGCTGTTTTATTTGCTGTATTCCTTTCATTGATAATGTGGTCCAGGCCCGATGGTGTAGCATTCATAGGCGCTCTTGCTGCAGATTACCTGATAGTTATGCGGTTTTCAAAAACAGACAAGGAACTGAAATTATTCTCTAAAAAAGATTTCATAAAAATCGGGATTACAGCTGCAGTATTTATAATTTTATATTTTGCTATGAACCTGGCTCTTTCCGGCTCGCTGCTGCCAAATACATACAATGCAAAACTCACTTATTATGCTCCCGAGTTCAGGAGCAGGTCAGAATTCCTTCAGAATGAAGTCTGGAATTATTTTACCTCAGGTTCTTACGGGATTATAATGGTTGGTTTTTTTGCCGGGGCAGTATTCGCTTTTATTGGGTTATATAAAAAGAGATACACACCGTATATCCTGTACATACTTTTTATTGCGGCTCTTGTTTTTGTCTACTGGTATAAACTTCCCTATGCACACCGGTTCGGCAGATATATGATGCCGATAATTCCGTTTTTTATCCTTGTTTCGTCACTCGGGTACAGAGATTTATTTAAAGCAGCGGCTGGATATTTTAATTCAGTAAAAATTGCCTCAGGAGGTATTATCATTATTCTGATTTTAATTCTCGGTTTTTCTTTCAAAAATTATATTGAAAACAAATCGAATTATGCTTCCGAATGCAGGTATATAAGCGACAGACAGGTTGCTGCAGCAATCTGGATAAAGAATAATACAAACGAAAATGATATTATAGCTACGCATGATGTCGGCGCAATCGGTTATTACAGTGAAAGGAAAATAGTTGATGTTGCGGGACTTGTTACACCCGGGCTTATAGATAAGATTTCAGACCTGAACTATGTATCATACATGAAAGAGGTCCTTAATAAATCAGGGGTAACGTATCTCGCATTTCTCAGGGAATGGTACAGGGTTGCCAATCAAAAGCCTTTGTTTTCTACCGAGAATATTTCACCTTTGGAAATTATGGAAGTATATAAATACATACCCGGAACCACGCTTATTCTGTCCAAGTCATCAAACGGTATTATTATGAATGCCATCAATGCATACGGCACAAGGAATCCGCAGCAAATTCAAAGAGCAATGCAGTATCTTAATACAAGCCTGCAGTATGACCCGAATTCGTCAACTACTTACTTTTTGCTCGGAATCGGAAGCATACTGCTTAAAGATAATAACAACGCCGAGAAATTCCTTCTGAAATCTCTTGAAATATTTCCTGAATATAAAGATGCGCTTATGCAGGCAGGTTTGTTTTACAGGCAGTCCGGCAGACCCGCTGAGGCAAAAAAATATTTTGAAAAATACCTGTCCCTTTACCCAGATGACAAGAATATCTCAGGCCAGCTGAACGAACTGATTGAGCAGGAAAAGAAATCCGGAAATGAAGAAGCCGGGAAATAATTTTGATTATATCTTTTCTTTACTGAAAGATTATACGTCAAAGTTAATTATTTTTCTGAAAAAGACTTTTGATAAAACTTACCCTAAAGTAAAAAAAGCCGTTACCGGCGCATTGTTTTATTTTAATAAAGCAGTCGCGGCCGCGGTTTATTTTTCAGAGAAAACTTTCAAAAGATTTATTAAAGGGCTTTATGAATTTGAGTTTACGCTTGATAATTCAATTAAGATTATTTTTATCCTGTTCGTTATTTGTAATATATTTGCGTTATACTTTTCATTCAGGACGTTTCACGAAAAAGTTCAGCCTTCCGGAGAGAAAAGAATAAGGATTTCGCCGGGTATGTCATTTGAAGAAATAGCTTCCAGGCTTGAATCGGAAGGAGTCATTTCCGGCACGTACTATTTCAAGATGGCTGCAGTATTTTCGGGAAAAGATGAAAAAATTATTTCAAGAACTTATATATTTAAGGACGCGATGAACAACCTTCAGCTTCTTGATGTTTTAACAGATCCGTCGATGAATTTTACCGTTAAAATAACAATACCCGAAGGTATGCGTCTTGTTCAGATTGCAGCAATAGCGGAAAACAAACTCTATCTTGACAGGAACAGATTTCTGAAGGAAGCATCGAATGATTCCCTTATAAGTATTCTGAATTTAAAGGGTAAGATAAAAAATCTTGAGGGTTTTCTGTATCCCGACACATACAAAATACCTGCCGATATTACGGAGAAGGAACTCGTTTTACTCCTGTTCAGCGAATTTGACAGGAAAATTTTGAGCAGGTACCCCGAACTTCGCAAAGATTCAAAGAAACTTCTGGAGATAATTACCTTAGCGTCTATTGTTCAGGGAGAAACACAGTTAAAGGAAGAGATGCCCGTTATTTCGGGGGTTTATTTGAACCGTATTAAAAAGAGGATGAAACTCGAAGCTGACCCGACTGTACAATACGCGCTTCCTGACGGACCGAAAAAGAGACTTATGAAAAGCGATCTGAGGATAAAGTCGCCTTATAATACATACATTCACTACGGCCTTCCCCCGGGTCCGATTAACAGCCCCGGTGCCGATGCCGTACTGTCGGCTTTAAACCCGCAATACAGCGAATATATTTTCTTTGTTGCTACAGGAAAAGGCGGGCATACATTTTCAAAAACTTACCAGGAACATCTGAAACAGGTTGAACAGTACAGGAAAAATATTGAAACAAAATAATCTGCTGCTGATTAAGACTTTTCTGAAACTGGATTTCAGAAACAGGAAGGATTCCGGAAAAGGACGTATTGTGTCATTGATAGTAACATATCTGCTGACCAATGCGCTTCTGATGGTAAGTTTTTTCCTGAATTCTTCGCAGGACAAGTTTATTCTCCTGACCCTGTCTGTAAATTTCTTTCTTGTGTCTTTTATACTGCTTTCTGAATATCCAGGGCTTTTTTTCTCAAAAAAGCACAATGAAATTCTGTTTCCGCTTCCCGTAAAGAATGAAGAATTATTTATATCGAAATCTGTTTCGGGATTGATATATCTCTCGGTATTTCCTTTAACGCTGGCAATACCGCAGAGTATATATTTTTACTTTTATCAAAAAGATATTTCAGTAACTCTGTATTACTTAGCGGTATGCCTGCTTTTTTCCTATTTTACAATAGGAGTAATTTTTCTGCTTTACAGTATTTTCCTGTCTATTACAAAAGGCAAATCCAGGCTGCCAATCATATTGTTTCAGGTGCTTTTTGTATTTTTTGTCTTATATATCAACAGGGTAATAAATACAGGACCTGACAGTCTTTTTTCCGGCCGGTCCTTATTCATTAAATATCTCCCCCAGTACTTTTTGCTTATATCTTTCAGTAAAAAAATACATATATTTTTCGCTGCAGCAGGAACAATTCTGATTTACCTGACTACATTTCTGCTTTTCAGGAAAAAATATTCCCTATTGTCCGAAATAATAAATGCTGCCGGAAAATCCTCTCCGCGGAAAATACCGCCTGTTCTTTTTTCACCTATTCTGAGAAGCACAGAAGAACTTATCATCAGAAATAAAACAGAAAGAGCTTCGTTTTACCTTCTGAAAAATATGTTCAGGAACTCAGCAATTCTGAAACTCAGAACAATAATGCTGTTTTTTCTTCCTCTGATTGTATTGTGTGTCGGACTTATACTTAATATTCCCGACATGATTTATATAAAGGAGAGCGGGAATGAACTTTTTCTTATAAGCCCCTCAGTATCCGTTGTAATACTTATGTCCCTGAAACTGATTATATCAGGTTTTAAAACTCCTCCAGACCAGGATACGGATATAGAATGGATTTATGATAGTATTCCGATTGAAAACAGGATTCAATTCCGCAGGGGATGCATAAAATTTACATTTATATATTACCTTGTTCCGGTT
>Ga0208980_10000425_pt1 | contig 23470 bp, 25 predicted proteins | sample WetSurMetagenome_3_FD_187993 | JGI IMG/M metagenome (GOLD analysis project Ga0208980, IMG submission 187993) | Wetland microbial communities from Twitchell Island in the Sacramento Delta, sample from surface sediment Aug2011 Site A1 Bulk (version 2) | ecosystem: Environmental > Aquatic > Marine... | reverse complement strand
AGGGGCATGGTGGTAAGTGGGCGCGGGCCCGAGGAGCATAAGGAGATCGCCAAGAAGGTGAAATCCAGCGGGAACGTGTTCGGAGAGTCTGCTGGATACGCTCGGCCGCGGGATGGGGCAGAGTATGTCTACTTCCCCGGTTGCGTGGCGCAGTTCCGCAAGCGCTCCCTCCTCGAGGACACGCTAAAGGTGCTCGACGCCCTGGGCATCGAATACGAGGTCCCAGCGGATTTGATCTGCTGCGGCAGCGTGCTCAAGCGCACAGGTCATGACTTGACCGAGGTCATGGAGAAGAACAAGAGGTTGCTGGCAGGCAGGAAGGTTGTCACCTCCTGCGCTGGATGCTTTTCCACCTTGAAGAGAGACTATGAGGGGCTGGACGTGATCCACGTGTCCCAGTTGTTGGCCGAGCGATCGGGCGATCTGAATCTTGGCGCCTTGGAGATGGAACTGGTGTACCACGATCCTTGCCATCTGGGCAGGAGGATGTCCGTCTACGATGAGCCCAGGAAGGTTCTATCCTCCATCCCTGGGCTCAAGGTAAGAGAATTCTCGACCTCAAAGGAGAGGGCTACCTGCTGCGGCGGAGGAGGCGGGGTCAGGTCGGCCAGGAAGGACCTATCGAGCAAGCTCGGACGCGAGAAGGCCAAGGAGGCCGAGGGCATGGGCGTGGACGCCATCGTCACCGCCTGTCCGTTCTGCGAGGTCAACCTCGAAGGCTCGGGAGTGGAAGTGCTCGACATCGTCGAGATAGTGGCAAGGTCCTTGAGGGAGGGGAAGGCATGAGCCAAGATCTGAGCGAGTCGCTGAAGGAGTTCGACCTTGCCAAGTGCGTCCAATGCGGCAAATGCACCGCCTCCTGCACCTCAAGCAGGGACTCGAACCTTAGGACGCGCAGATTGGTCTTCATGGTGAAGTCGGGCAAGGATGTCAGCATGGACAAGGATCTATGGACCTGCACCACCTGCTACGCTTGTCAGGAACGTTGCCCTAAAGGGGTCAAGGTGACGGATGCCATAATCCGCATCCGCAATGCCGCCGCTCGCTCTGGAAATAGGCCGAGCATCCATCTGACCGCCATTCGCAGCCTCCTCGATTCATCGGATGGGTTCCCAATCACGCCTGACATCTCCAAGATACGCTCCATGATAGGCCTGCCCATAGCCCCGTTCGATGTGGCCCACGACGAGAAGGAAAAGGAGCGATTCCGCAAGCTGGTGAGCTCGCTGCCCATCGCTGGTATGGCCAAGGAGGGATGATATGGCCTTCGCCCTGTTCCCGGGTTGCATCGCTCGCAACATGTACCCATCTATTGAGAAGTCGACCCAGATGGTCTTTAAAGAGCTGGGTCTGGTGCTGGTCGAGGTCAAATTCACCTGTTGCCCGGCACCGGGCGTCATCCGCAGCTATGACTTCGACTCATGGCTGGTCATCGCCGCCCGCAATCTGGCCGCGGCTGAGGAGAAAGGGGCGGACCTGATTACAATTTGCAATGGCTGCTATGGCACGCTCGAAGCGGCTCATAGGCACCTAAGCAAGCATCCCGAGAGCGTTGCCATGGTCAACGAGAAGTTGTCGGCCATCGGCATGAGCTATAGAGGGACGTCGAAAGTCCTGCATTTCGTAGATGTGCTGGACCAGATGCTTCCTCAGATAATCAGCAAGATCAAGGTGGAGCTCGGGCTCAAGGTGGCCATCCACTATGGCTGCCATTACCTCAAGCCCTCATGCGAATCGGGGAGGAACGTGGAGAGCCCGGTGGTGCTGGAAAGGATAGTCCAGGCCTTGGGCTGCGAGAGCGTGGATTTCCCTGAGAAGTTATCCTGTTGCGGAGCGGGCGGAGGCGTTTGGAGCGGGGACGAGAAGGTCTCCCTCGGCATCCTAGACAGGAAGATGCGTTTCATCAAGGAGTCGGGGGCGGACTGCGTCCTTGACATCTGCCCCTTCTGCCATTTGCAGCTGGACCAAGGGCAGAAGCGCCTCAAGAACCGCTACGACGTCCCGGTCCTGCACCTCAATCAGCTGATCGGCCTGTCCTTCGGCATCAAAGACAAGGTTCTCGGCGTTCATACCCACATGGTGGCAACCAGGGACATTGCCAAGAAGGCCAAGAGAGCGAGAAAGGAATCCGAGGTCGAGGCCTGAGTCTCATTTCATTTCTGGTCTTCATCGAAGACTATCGGCCTGCCTTCCTTCTTCGCCTTCATGTGACCCCCAGGACCTCCCCTCTCCTCGCGCGCCTTGTCCACGCATTCCTCGCTGTCGCATAGGAAGGCAGCGAAGGCGAACTGCTTGGCCTGTTTGCCGCAGAACTGACATTTCTCCGATTCTATCCAATCCGCCATGCTAGGCAGATGAGGGGAAGGGACGATATGATTCTTGCGCTGAGCGCATCGCCCAAGCGATGATGCATCCTAAATAGAGAGGAGCATCATTCCTTGATGGATGAGCGAGGCCAAGCCCTTCGAGACGACCTGCCCTAAATGTGGCGCCGCGAAGGTCGAGGGCGAAAGATATTGCCCTAACTGTGGCTATGACCTTTACGCCATAGAGCCGGATACCAAGGGCTCACAAAATAAGGCGGGTCCTCCTCGACACCGCAAATCCATCGGGTTGACGATTCTCCTGGCCATCATCTTCCCGGGACTTGGCCACCTGTACGCGGGAAGGTGGCCGAAGGGACTGACCATAATGGTTGGGTTCGTCCTCTTGCTCTTGGTCGTCATCGGGATCGTCACCCTTTTGGGTGCCAGTGTGGTCGGTATATTGTGCTTGCCCCTCGTCATCATCGGAGGATTGCTGCTTTTCATTCCCTTCGAGCTTTGGCAGATCACTGATGCCATGGCGAGCTCGGCGGCGATCAACGCGGGCAGGGCCTGAGAGCGCCCCGACCGATGCGAGGATGAAAAGGGAGATAAGCGCCCGGGGCGATGGAAGTATGTGAAGAAGGCTGGTTTAGAGGTAGGCCTCGAGGACGAGCTGCAGGACGCTCTCTCTCGAATGGAGCTCTGGCGCTGTACTCAATGCGGTCAATGCACTCCGGTCTGCCCTTCTGCCAGGAATGATGGCATCAGGACGAGGGACGTCATGCAGCGAGCCTTGGTCGGAGCCATGGACCTGAGCAAGGAGATATCCATCTGGCAATGTGTGATGTGCAACTCCTGCTCCGAGAGATGCCAGCTTGGAGTGGCCCCTGCTCACGTCATCACCCTTTTGCGCAACGCCGCCGCATTTCGTGGTAACTACCCTGATCACTTCGCGGAAGAGCTCAAGCTCTTCAAATCCACAGGGATGTCCTTTCCTCGCACCGGACTGACCAAGAAGATGCGTAAGGAGTTCTCCTTGCCGGAGCTGGACGTCTCGAAAGAGACCATGGAGGAATTGGCCAAGCTATTTGAGAGAACGAAGCTGGGGAGGCTCTGAGAGTGGGTGAGGGTTACCTTCTTTTCACCGGTTGCCTCATCCCTGCCAGGCTTCCGTTCCTGGAGGCCTCATCGAGGTTGGTGCTGGACAAGATGGGGATCGGGTATGAGCCATTTCCCTCAGCCACCTGCTGCGTCGAGCCGATTGGCCTGCGCTCGCTTGGATATGACACTTGGTTGACGGTCGTGGCCAGAATGCTTTCAATAGCCGAGGCGAAGGGGAAGGACGTGCTGGTGCTCTGCAACGGTTGCTTCATGTCGTTCAAGGAGGCGGCGTATCAGCTGGAGGACGAGGGGCTTCGAGGCAAGGTGAACGAGATGCTCGCGCCCATCGAAAGGAAGTACGATGGTACGGTGAAGGTGAGGCACTTCATGGAGCTATTGGAGGAGTACGGGGCGGTGAGGATGGAGTCCATGGTCACTGCGCCCCAATCCAAGCTACGTATCGCCCTGCATCCTGGATGCCACATCATCAGACCAAGCAATGTGCTCAAGGTCGACTCCCCCTACTCTCCTAGGGTCCTGGCGGACATCGCCCAAAGGACAGGCGCCCAAGTGGTGGAGAACGAACCTTGGCCCAGATGCTGCGGGGGTGGCCTGGCAGGTGTGGACGATCGCATTTCAAACGCCATACTCCAGGAGGATGTGGAGGCGTTCAAGAAGGCGGGAGCAAACTGTATCCTAACGCCTTGCCCGTTCTGCTTCGTGCAGTTCGACCTCAGGCAGAAGTCTGGTTTGCCAGTGCTTTACTTATCTGAGCTCGTCGCTTTGGCCTTCGGCGCCACGGCTGAAGAGATAGGCCTGAAGTACCATAGGATCAAGCTCGAGGTCTGATCAGGTCGGTTGCTGAGGTGGCTTGACCGCCGTCACCTCGAGATTGAAGTGAACCGCTCGTGCGGAATGCGTTATCCATCCTAGTGAGAGTATGTCAGCGTATTTCGCATAGTGAGGAGCTGTCTCTGGCGATAAGCCTCCTGACACCTCCACCATCGCCTTCTCGTTCAGCCTTTTGACTGCGAGATACGCGACCTCCACCTGCTCGGGTCTCATGTTATCTAGCATGACTATGTCGGCGCCAGCCTTGGCGGCCTCTACCGCCTGCTCCACCGTCTCAACCTCGACCTCCACCTTCTTGCTGAAGGAGACGCCTTTAGCCTTGGCGATGGCCTGGGTTATGGACCCTACCACGCGCAGATGGTTGTCCTTGATCAGAATGGCATCATCCAAGCGGAAGCGGTGCGGGTCGCCGCCTCCCATGGTCACGGCCTTCTTCTCGTAATAGCGGAAGCCAGGCGTGGTCTTCCTCGTCGCTGCAATCTTGACGTTGGGATTGTGTTTGCGGCATTCGCGCACGATGTTGTTGGTGGCCGTGGCCACGCCACTCATCATCATCAGGAAGTTGAGGGCCAGGCGCTCTCCAATAAGGATCTTCTTCAAGGGCCCCTCTACCACCAGGACGTCCTCGCCCTTGGCCACGCGCTCCCCGTCCCGGGCCATGGGGAAGACGTTCACCCCGACCTCCTTGAAGACCTCGATGGCCTCCTCCAGGCCGGCCAGGAGGCAGTCCTCGTTGGCCTTGATGCGGGCGGAGCCCATCTCGTCACCGATAAGCACGTCGCTGGTGATGTCCCCGAACCCTATGTCCTCATCGAGGTACTCGCTAATCTTGCTCATCAGGCTGAAAATAATGATTGGTGAATATATACCTATTTAGTGAGCACCTTGCTGGCTTTCTTCGCAACAAAGCTTCTCAGCCAGTCGCCCTCAGAGCTCGAAGACCTGCCCCGTCTTGGGGATGATGACGTTGAATTCCTTCTCCAGGTCCTTGGCCAAAAGCTGCGGCTGGTCGGAGTGCATTAGCACTACATTCTCAGGCTTGCAGGCCTTGATGAACTTCAGAAGCTGCTCGTGGTCGGCATGTGCGGATAGATCGAACTGATCCACCTCGCATTTGACCTTGATGCGCTTCATCTCCACCGGACCGAGGATCTCCTCCGGGCTCCTTCCGCGCGAGGAGTCCGCCAACACTTCGATCTCCTTCTTGTCCTTGAGCATCTGGCCGTTCGACTCGGGCACCTGGTACCCGGTCATGAGCACGGCGGTGTCGGGATCGTCGTGGAAGGTATCGATGTACTCCAGGACCGGCCCGCCATCGAGCATGCCGCCCGTGGTGACGATGATGTCGGCGTCCTTCTTGACCTTGCGACGGTCGGACGATGTGCGCACCGCTCGGAAGCGGTTGAAGGCGCGCTTGAAGTCCTTCATGTTCAAGTGCTCGGGGAAATCGAGGTAGATGCGGTTGACGTGCTTCCCCATTCCGTCGACCCACATATTGAGCCTAAGGTCCTTGAGCAGGAGCATGACCTCTTGCGTGCGGCCTACCGCGAAACAAGGAATGATGACTTTGCCACCTCGCTCCACGACCTCCTTCACCTTCTCGATGAAGCGGTACTCCTCCTTGAGCCGGGAGTTATCGTGGTTGCGTCCGGCGTAGGTACCCTCGATGAATAGGTTATCGCACTTCACCGGTATCGCGCCCCGCACCAATCTGGTTGAGATGGTATTCAAGTCTCCCGTGAAGAGAGAGGTCTTGTTGCCATTTAGCTCGTACATTGTGGCGCCAGGTATGTGCCCAGCACGATGCAGCTTTACCTCGAACCCACCCCAATCGAGGGACTGGCCGAAGTCCTTTAAAACGAAACTGGACATGGCTATGCGGATATCCTCGGGCTCGAACGGGCGGTGGTGACCCTCCATGTCTGCGATCTTCAATGTGTCCTGCCAGATCAGCTGAGAGACCTCATAGGTGCTCTCCGTGGATAACACCCTTGCATCCCGGTTCTCCCGGCATAGCCATGGTATCATTCCTGAGTGGTCCAAGTGGCTGTGAGTGAGGAGGACGTGGTCGACCATTTGCGGCGGGGCTTGCGGTGGGACCGGCGCCTTCTTGGGCCTCAGCTTTAGGCCGTACTCGATTAGTATGTTGGCGCCGCTCTCCTCGATGTAAGCGCTTATCTTGCCTACCTCTTCCGCCCCTCCCAAGAACATTACTTTCATCTTTTCCCATCCCTTCCTTATGCTCCTACCAGTTGAATGACCACCTTTCTTTCCTTTCCGCCGTTGTCCAGCTCCATCAGCACAACCTGCTGCCAGGTGCCTAGGTCCGGCACGCCCTCATGAAAGGGAACGGTAATGGATGCGCCAAGGAATGAGGAACGGATATGCGAGTGCCCGTTTTCATCATTCCAGGTTTTGTGATGCTCATATTCGATTCCTTTGGGCATTAGACGATGCAGCGCCTCGCGCATATCCTTCCTAAGCCCAGGCTCGAACTCTATGGCGAAGATCGCCGCCGTGGAATGTGGAACGAAGACACAGGCCAGGCCGGTCTTGAACGGGCACTCGACGAGGGTCTTCTTCAGCTCACCAGTAAGGTCGATCATGTCCCCTTCGTGTTGCGTTTGCAGGTGGAGGACCTTACGGAAAGTCGCCATGCTTTTCATGTGGCTAATTTCCCACATATATTAGCCATTATCGGTTTGGGATATTTTTTAGAACGTAAAGGTGGGAGGATTTTCCAGGCATAGATTGGGCGATTGAAGCTGATGAATTTTTTTTCTCAAGAATCGCCATGGACGCAACGAGGACAGATCATCGACACTTCAATGACCATACGGGAATGACGTTGATTTACTTCGACACGAATACGACAAATGACGAAAAATTAATAACCGAGAAAAAAAATTTCCTTGACGTGTCTGACTTTGCAGTCGGTCGATTCGGAAAAGGGGAGCTTAAGTCGGACCCCAACAAGGTATGGCTCACCTCGAGCTATCGAGTGATGTTGATAAAGGAAGGCATCGAAAAAGCCGGTAGTATCAACAAGCTTGGCAGAGAACTAGGATATCGTTCCAGGGTCCACCCCGGATGGTCAATTAGGCAAATACTGCTTGGAAACCAGCCCTTCCCAATGGAGAGGTTGAGGAAGCTAGCAGAGTTCCTAGGAACTCCTTACGATGACGTCATCCAGCATCAGACCCATCCCAAATCGGTCACCTTGAATAGCACCAGGGATGCCCTTTACAAATACGGGCTCGGATGCTATTATCCAAGATAGATTCCTGGTAAACGTCAGCTGCCTTTTTTTCCAATATTTTTAATATTTTAACCTCAGCCAGGGAAAGTCATTTATACCGACCTTGACATAATACCTTTGTCGGACAATCTGTCCGACCCGAAGGGATGGGCGTGCTATTAGGCAGAGGAAAGAGGGACCAGACCACTCACTCACTGCTAAGGAGCGGGGTCTATCGACTCAATGATATTGAGGATGAGGAAATAGAGAAGTTCAATGGCGCGAAGTCGGCGTATAGCTTCTGGAGCGCCGCCAAATACATGTTCATCCTGACTGTGCTTCTCTGGTGGCTGCCGATTTTCGGCCAAATGATCGCGGGATATGTAGGTGGCAGACGCGCCGGAACCCCGGGAAGGGCCATCTTAGCAGCTCTCTTCCCCTTGATATTCATCTTCTGCCTTTCCATGGCCTTCGATTCAGGTTACATCCCCACTGAGATTAATGGATTCACCATCGATCCAGGGGCGCTTATGAGTGGCGCGGGCCAGAACATGCCCTTTGTCGGACCCTACTTGGCCTTCGTCACGATGTACATCAACTCGTGGATGGGCGCCATCCAGGCTATCACCTTGCTGAAGGTGGACAACTACATCATCACCATTGCATTCGCATACATCGGTGGCATCATCGCAGACCAAACCCGCCGTGAGATGGAGTACATCGCCGCGCACAGCGGCCATGAGACCAACATCGTGGTCGGGCGCGAGCACCCTGTCGACCAAGCTCCCGTGAGAGCCAGGGGGCTTAGGTACACCCGACCAGCGACGAAAGCTTTGGCCAGCGAGAGCAGCTTCGAGAAGATGAACAACGTTGAGAGCGACGCCTCCTTCGAGGACGAGGAGACACCCATCCACGTGACCAAGAAGCGATATTCGATGGCTTCCTCCGATGCGCCTTTGAGTAAGAAGGAGATCAAGCAGAAAGTCAAGCTCATGGAGCGCGCTCAAAAGGACGTTGAGCGCAAGGTGAAGGGCAGGAGCTCGGTAGAAGGCTTGGTGGCAAGGTCCTCCAAGAAGACCGCGCCCAAGAACCACGTGGCCAAGGGCGACCAGGATGGCTCAGGTGGATGGGAGTACATCTGATCGTTTGATTGGGCGCACAAAGTACGCACCAACCAAGTCCTTGGTCGAAGGAGTTAAATAGAGCCATTTTTTACTCGGGACGGCGTTTCATAATGAAGTATTGCCCTTCATGCCGATCCTTAATGATGCCCGATAGGAAGACCAACCTGTTTGTGTGCAAGAAGTGTGAATGCACCGCGGACATGGACAAGAACCTCTGCAAGACGGTCAAGGTCGCTGACGTCCGCCAGAAGGAAATGGCGGTCATCGAAGGGCCCTCCGCACCTACGCTCCCGCGTACCACCGTGGAATGCCCCAAGTGCGGCCACAACGAGGCTTTTTGGGTGCTCAGGCAGACTCGCGCGGCAGATGAGCCCGAGACTAAGATCTACCGTTGTGTGAAGTGCTCGCACTCTTGGCGCGAATATTGAATCCAGACTTAGCGTTCTGACAATCTTTATTAAACCCCTCGCGATTATCGAGTAAGAGGGGAGCGTTTTGTTCCAAGCAAAGGTCAAGTCAGAGACTCTCAAGGGCATCGTCGACGTCGTTTCCACGCTCGTGGACGAGGCCAAATTCAACATCGACTCCAAGGGAGTGACTCTCAAAGCCGTGGACCCGGCGCACGTAGCAATGATCGATATGAAGATCGAGAAGAGCGCTTTCGAAGAGTTCGCTGCGGACGAGACCGAGCTCGGGATTGACCTGGATAAGATAAAGGAGGTTCTGCGGCTCTCACGCAGTGGGGACGTGATATCCCTGGAGCAGGACGAGGAAAAGAACCGCCTGGTCATAAACGTGGGCAACGTCACCCGACGCATGAACCTCGTGGACACGACCGGTATGTCCGACCCCAAGGTGCCCAATCTCAACCTCCCAGCCAAAGTGGCCGTCGCCTCTGAGGAGCTGCAGAAGGGCATAAAGGCGGCGGAGAGCATCTCCGACCATATTGCGCTCACTGCGCAGCCTGAGGGATTCGAGATGGTCTCCGAGGGAGACACCGATTCCGTCTCCTTGAAGTTGTCCAAGGACCAGCTGGTCTCCTTGGAATGCAAGGAGAACGTCAGGTCCCTCTTCCCCTTGGACTACTTCTCCAACATGATCCGAGCCATACCCATGGGCACGGTAATCACCATGAGCTTGGGCAACGACTATCCGGTGAAGCTGGAGTTCTCCATCGCTGACGGTCGCGGAACTGTGAACTACCTGTTGGCGCCGAGGATCGAGTCCGACTGAGCCTAGAGCTTCAGCTCCTCGATTATCCTCTTCTCCTCTTTCGGGACCTGGATGACGATGGTCATCTTGTCCCGGATGGATGTCTTGGCGATCTTGTCGCGCAGCAACTGGTCTATCTGATAGATCCCTGCCGAGTTGTTCATGCATATCTCCACCCGGATAGGTCGCTCATCGCCCTTCTCGATGCGGACCTTATCGATGGCTAGGGCGGACACGGAATGGATGTTTACGCTACCGGCGCTGAAAGGTATGCGCGCTCTACCTTTCTCCATATCCAAGGCATCGCCGACCCTGACCACGCTCGCCTCCAATGTCAGAGGCTGCAGGTCGCTGCGATGCGTGATCATGGCGTGCAGCACTTCGACCATGACGATGGTCACCTCGCCCTCGGGGTAGATGCCATCGAGAAGTCGCTTTATCACGCTAGGCGCCAAGGCCACCGAAAATTCCTCGTGGTTGTCACGATGGACAGCATGGCCGATGTCGTGCAGGGCGGCTGCAAGTACCACCACCACCTCCGCGTCCTCCTTCTTCAGGCCGTAGCTTTTGACGATGTCCGGAACTTCTCCGGCATCGACAAGCAAGCGCAGCATCTTCAGGGCCGAGCGCGCTACGATCTTCACGTGGGTTGGCCCATGGTCATTGAACCCCATGCGATCTATTGCAGTGATGTTCGAAGCCCGCCAATATGCCTTGAGCTCCACATCGGAGTTGATGCGCTCAACCACCGTAGCCAACGCCTTGTTTCCTTGCGTGGGCACCTCGAACGGCAACGCCATAGGATGAAGCAGGGGGCCATGAGGATAAAAGGCCATCGCGGTCTTCCAGCCTGAATCCAAGGTATCTGCAAAAGGTTTAAACCAGAAGTTCGATTATTCCCCGCCCATCCCCTGAGGTGTATTGTTTGGTAGCCTATCCTGACGATGTCATCGCCGAGCTGGAGAGGAGGGCCAATCTGATTCGGAGGCACGTCATTCGAATGACCCGGGCCGCGGGCTCTGGCCATCCGGGCGGCTCCCTATCCTGCACCGATATCCTCTCCGCCTTGTTCTTCAAGGTCATGCATCACCGCCCCATCGACCCAACGTGGGAGGACAGGGACCGCTTCGTCCTTTCCAAGGGACACGCCGCGCCCGCCTACTATGCAGCCCTGGCGGAGAGCGGATATTTCCCCACCGATGAGCTTCTGACCTTGCGCAAGCTAGGGAGCAGGCTGCAAGGCCATCCCAGCCGCAACAAACTCCCTGGCATAGAGATGTCCACCGGCTCGCTCGGTCAAGGCCTGAGCACTTCCCTGGGCATGGCCTTGGCGGCCAAGTTGGACCGCAAGGCCTATCGCATCTACTGCCTTTGCGGAGATGGCGAGCAGCAGAGCGGACAGATCTGGGAGGCGGCCATGCTTGGGGCCCATTATGAGCTTGACAACGTCACCACCTTCCTGGATCGCAACATGCTGCAGATCGACGGGCCCACGGAGAAGATCATGTCCTTGGAGCCGTTGGCCGATAAGTGGAAGGCTTTTGGCTGGCATGTTATCGAGATCGACGGGCACAATATGCGCGAGATCCTCGAGGCCTGCGATAAGGCCAAAGAGGTGCGCAACCGTCCGACCATGGTCATAGCGCATACAGTGAAGGGCAAGGGCGTGAGCTTTATGGAGAACGCTCTCTCGTTCCACGGCAAATCTCCCAATGACGAGGAGACCAGGAAGGGGCTGCGCGAACTGGGGGAGGAGCCATGAAGTACCAATACGCCTCGCAACGGAAGGAATATGGCCGCGCCCTCGTGGATCTGGGAAAGTCCAGAAAGGACGTCGTGGTCTTGGACGCGGACCTTTCCTCCTCCACCCGAACGGCGGACTTCGCCAGAGAGTTCCCCGAGCACTTCTTCAATTGCGGCATAGCCGAGCAGAACATGATGGGCGTGGCGGCGGGAATGGCGGCGAGCGGCAAGGTGGTCTTCGCTTCGAGCTTCGCCGTCTTCGCCACCGGACGATGCTGGGACCAGATCCGGCAATCGATCGCCTACCCCAAGCTCAACGTCAAGATATGCGCCACCCACGCGGGAATAACCGTCGGAGGGGACGGGGCATCGCATCAGACCGGCGAGGACATAGCCCTCATGCGCACTCTGCCCAACTTCACCGTGGGAGTTCCAGCTGACGGGCCGGAGACCTTCAAGATGACCAAGACCTTCGCGGAATGGAACGGGCCATGTTACATGCGCATGGGAAGGTTGGACTTCCCTACTGTCACCGATCCGGACGTTCCGTTCAAGGTGGGCAAGGGGAGCGTTCTGAGGGACGGGGACGACATCTCCCTCATCGGCTGCGGCATCATGGTCTCGCGCTGTCTAGAGGCCGCCGAAATGCTGGAGAAGCGCAACATCTCAGCCCAGGTCATCAACATGTCATCCATCAAGCCCTTGGACGATGCCCTCGTGGCCGATGCGGTCAAGCGGACAGGAGGTGTCGTTACTGCCGAGGAGCATAACGTCGTATCTGGATTGGGAGCAGCCGTGGCCACCTATCTGGTGGAGCACGACCCAGTGCCGATGAGAAGGGTAGGAATAATGGACACCTTCGGCGAGTCCGGCGAGGGGGAGGAGCTGATGCGCAAATACGGTCTCACGGCGGATAAGGTCGTAGAGGCGGCGGAAGAGGTCATGCGGAGGAGATAGGTATGAAGATCTTCATAGACACGGCGAACCTGGAGCAGATCAAGGAAGTGGACAGTTGGGGCATATTGGACGGAGTGACCACGAATCCTACTTTGGTGGCCAAGGAGAGTGGCGACTTCAAGACCAACATACGCAAGATTTGTGAGGTCGTGGGCGGCCCTGTCTCGGTGGAGGCGATGAGCACCATGGCCGAGGATATTTATAAGGAGGCCAGGGAGCTGGCCAAGATTCACCCCAACATCGTGGTCAAGGTTCCAATGACCGAGGAAGGGGTGAAGGCCACCAAGATGCTCTCCAAAGAGGGAATCAAGGTCAACATGACCCTCGTCTTTAGCGCCAACCAGGCGTTGCTGGCAGCAAAGGCGGGAGCTACCTATGTCTCGCCCTTCGTAGGCAGGCTCGATGATGTGGGCCAGGACGGCATGGAGCTAATCTCAGAGATAATGGACATCCTGGACAACTACGGCTATCCCACCGAGGTCATAGTGGCATCGATAAGGCATCCTATCCATGTGACCCAAGCGGCGAGGATGGGTGCGCACGTGGCCACCATTCCCTATGATGTCCTCAAGAAGATGTTCAAGCATCCTTTGACGGACATTGGCATCGAACGCTTCCAAAAGGATTGGGAGAAAGTGGCAAAGCGTTAAATCATTCAGCCATCGGCTTTTTCTTGAGGAAGACAGCAAACGAATTGCCGCAGGGGCCAAGGCGGCTGAGATCGAAGAGCAGGGGCGGGCGAAAGCTAGATTATTCGATGAAAACGTGCTCTAGACGTGAGCAAGCTGCTTGCGGACCTAGCGGAGTTATGTACGAAGGTTGAGGGCGAGTCAGGAAAGAAGAGGAAGGCGGAGCTGGTCGGGGATTTCCTATCCTCGCTTGATCAAGACGAGATCAAGCCGGTGGTCCTCATCCTTCTGGCTCAGGTCCTGCCCGAATCAGAGAAGCGGGCCTTGGATGTTGGCTATGGTACGGTCAAGAAGGCGATCCGCAGCGGGCAGACGAGCCTATTTAGCGATGAGCGCGTGAGCATCATGGACGCCTATGACACCTTGCAACGCATAGCCAAGGCCGAGGGCCCGGGTTCAAGGAGGACCAAGGAGGCCCTTCTAAGCGGGCTATTGTCCAGATTGAGCGATAAGGAGCGGGAGTACTTGCTGCGTTCGCTCTCTGGCGAGATGAGGATCGGCGTCAACGAAGGGGTGTTGCTGGAAGCCATTTCCAAGGCTTCGCAAGTCGACCTGGAGATGGTCCGAGGGGCGCACATGCTCATGGGAGATGTGGGAGGATTGGCGACCCTGGCCCTGAGCGAGGGCGAGCGAGGATTGCGAAACGTCGACATCAATGTCTTCACTCCAATTCGTCCGATGCTTGCAGAAATGGCCTCTGGGGTGGAGGAGGCGATATCCAATCTTGGCATCGCCGCCTTCGAGTTCAAGCTAGATGGAGCCCGGATCCAGATACACAAGGATAGGGGGCAGGTGCGCATCTTCTCACGCCGTTTGACCGAGGTCACGGAAAGCCTGCCAGAGATCGTACGCATCGCCCATACCGAGATCCAGGCCGACCGCTTCATCCTCGAGGGGGAGGTGGTAGCCTACAGTGACCGACCATTGCCTTTCCAGGATGTGATGCGCAGGATCACCCGCGTGCGTGGGGTCGCGGGGTCCTCAGAGCAGGTTCCTTTGCGCCTCTTCCTCTTCGATGCTTTGCTGGTGGGTGAAAGGAAGCTCATCGATTCCACATACCTGGACAGATGGAAGGCATTGCAGGAAATCGTACCATCCCATCACATGGTTCCGCGCATCATCACCTCTGACACCAAAGAAGCGACAGATTTCTACAACCGGGCTTTGGAACAGGGGCACGAAGGATTGGTGGCCAAGGATCTGAACAGCCCCTACGCGATAGGCAAGAGGGGAAGACGATGGCTCAAGATCAAGAAATCCGCCACGTTGGACCTGGTGATCGTGGCGGCGGAGTGGGGGTACGGTAGGAGGGAAGGTTGGTTGAGCGATTACCATCTGGCAGCCAGATCTAAGGAGGGCTTTGCCGAGGTGGGCAAGACCTACAAGGGCTTCACGGACCAAGAATTCAAGGCCATAACTGAGAGGCTGTTGTCGCTCAAGACCTCGGACGAGGGCCACGTCGTCCAAGTTAGGCCTGTGATCGTGGTAGAGGTCCTCTTCGACGAGGTGCAGCGCAGCCCTAATTATCCCTCAGGGTACGCGCTGCGACTCGCGCGCATCAAATCTATCAGGGAGGACAAGGCCGCGGCCGAGGCCGACACCATCGAAGAGGTGGCGCGGGTCTACGAGGAGCAGTTCCGAACCAAGGGGCGCCTTCGGGAAGGCACCAGCTGAGAAGGATTATATAGCGTCTAAATGGGTCTAAGGGCGTGGTGGGCAAGGACAGCGACACCAAGATATGGCTTGCTACTGCCGCGTTAGCCCTGGTCATCTTCACCTTGGCTCTGATAATCGCCAATATGGGTTATTTTCAGCTTGGGGACAAAGAACCGCCTCTCGGCCCCATCACCGATCAGGTCGCCGAAGCGCTGATGTACGTCCTGGTCTTCGTCTGGATTTGCGTTGGCATTCTAACTCTTTTCCAAAGAGGAAAGAGAGAGCGGGTAAAGGGAAGGAGGGAGAACCCGGGCGGCGGGGGGACTCTGAAGGCCCTCATCTCCTTGTTCGTTATTCTCGGTCTGGTTTTCGCTTTCGTTTATCTCACTCAAGGTAAGATCCTTCCCCCATCGGAATCCGGTGGTGGCGGCGACGGTGGTGGCGGGACGACTCAGCCTCCTGTGTCCTCGACCGGCCCTGGAGATTCGATGATACTGGTCGGATTCCTATTATTTGTCATTCTACTAGCTGTCATATTATCGCTCAAGTATGTGCGCAGGACCCCCGTCCGCATGGTTTCCGCTTGGACCGCCTTGGAACAGCAGAAGGCCAAGGACATCGTTGACCAGGCGGTAAGGGACCTATACGCGGGTGATGATGCTCGCAGCGTTGTGATACGAACCTATCAGATGATGGTCAGACTAATGCGTGGCAAGGTGCAGGACGCCGAGACGATGACGCCTCGGGAGGTCGCGGCCATGGCAGAGCGCCGGCTGGGATGGCCCAAGGAACCAACGATGGAGCTGACATCGTTGTTCGAGGAGGCCTGGTACAGCGATCACCAGCTGAAAGAGGGTAGCAAACAGGCCGCACTTCGTTGCTTGACGCAGATCTCCTCGCATGTCGGAAGGAACAATGTTGACCAGCGGAGGAACGCGGATGCAGCAGGATCCTGAGCACGACTACCTTCGATCCCCTACCAAGGGCCTGGGATTTGAGGATGAGAAGGGGGATACCTTCGTAAGGCTTGTCTGGCTCGGCATTGGCCTAGCCTTGTTGATCCTATTCATCCCCCTCTTGGATTTCGCCATCCAGAATCCAGAGGTGCGCTGGAGCTTCCTATTGGTGATACTCGTCCTGTGCGGCGTCTTCCTCTTCTTTAAAACCTATCCGAAATTAGGATATGGCTCCGCTCCCGAAATCGCCTCGGTGGTTAGCAAGAATGAACCTGGCGCGGCGGAGCGAGAGCTCATGATGATCGCCAATGCTATTCAAGGATCACCGTACAGCCAATTGCTGTCCTATCTGGAGCTCAGAGAGATGCTGGTGCGACGATTCATGCTGCTACATCACCTACCCCGAGTGGAGGCGGAGTCCTTGCTGACCGATCCCAAGTCCACCAAGCGCTTGATAAAAGACGAGCAGCTTATCTGGTTGCTCACCTACGACTTCAAAAGGGCGTATGAGCCAGAATGGCTGCAGACGCAACAGGGACAAATTATGGTGCAGGATTTCAATCAGGTCTTCCCTAGACTTCTGAAAAAACTGGAGGCGATGAAATGAAGATTGAGGAGCTGCAGGCCACCTGCAATGCTTTGATGGATGAGGTTGGGCTGTCCATCGTCGGCAAGCGCGAGGTCATGGAGAGGGTGATGCTGGCCATGTTGGTCAATGGCCACGTTCTTTTCGAGGACTACCCTGGATTGGCGAAGACCATGATGGCCAATTGCTTCGCCCGGGCATCTGGCTGCGAGTTCAAGCGGATCCAGTTCACCCCCGATCTCATGCCCGCGGACATCACCGGCACCTACATCCTGGACCGCACGACAGGACAGTTCAAACTGCATCAGGGACCGGTCTTCACCAACATCCTGCTGGCTGACGAGATCAACCGGGCCCCTCCCAAGACCCAGGCGGCCCTTCTTGAGGCAATGCAAGAGCGTCAGGTCAGCCTAGAAGGGGAGACCATGCCCCTGCCGCGTCCGTTCTTAGTCCTAGCCACCCAGAATCCCATTGAATACGAAGGCACCTACCCCCTGCCCGAGGCGCAAATCGACCGTTTCCTGATCCGGACTAGCGTCGGCTACCCTACCCCCGAGGAGGAGAGGGAGATCCTGCGTAGGAGGAGAGCCCGAGGGAAGGAGGACGTAGATGTGAGAAAGGTCTGCACTCCAGAGAAGGTATTGGAGATGCAGGCGTATGTAGAGGGCATGCATGTCGAGGGCGTTATCGAGGAATACATCGTCAACATCATCGCCGCCACGCGCAGGCATACTCAAGTCGAGGTGGGGGCAAGCCCGAGAGGTTCCCTGGCACTTATGCGGCTGTCCTCAGCCAGGGCCGCATTGAAGGGACGGGACTTCGTCCTTCCTGATGATGTGAAAGAGGTGGCGTTGCCGGCGCTCGCGCATCGCCTAATCCTGGCAGCGGACCCATGGATACGAGGCGTGAAGCCTCAGAGCGTGGTCGAGGGCATACTCAGGGACGTCCCGGTTCCAAAGGTCGATTGAAGTGCGATCCCGCTCAGGCGCCGCGCTGTTGTTGGTCGCGTTCTGCTTCTTGTTAATCGGCCTTATCACCCTGCGCTGGGAGCTGGTCAGCCTGGTCATCCCTCTGGCCTTGACGATGTACCTGGCATTCTTGCTGCATCGACCCCCATTGATGGACATCCGCGCTACGCGCTCATTTGATGCGGAGAGGATCCAGGAGGGGGACACCATCGAGGTGATGCTGCTCCTGGAGAATCAGGGTGAGCCCCTCGACTACTTCGAGGTCTTCGATGGGGTGCCACCAGGAGCGGTGGTGGTGGAGGGTCGGGACCGATTCCCTATGAGCCTTGGCAGAGGACAGAAGGCGAAGATTAGTTACAAATTACGCTTCAACCGACGAGGGACTTTCTCCTTCGATGACCTTCGGGTGCGGTGGTCTGACCCAACCCAAATGGCTGTGCGCGAGCAGAAAGTGCGAGCTCGCTTGTCCGACCCAGATCAATTGAGCGTGCGCGATGAGAGTTATTGGAGCGATGCCAAGGTAGTGGTGCTGCCCCGGATCCAGGACCTACGGAGATGCGGCCTCAGGCCTTCCACCCTCAAGATGCAGACTGGCAACATCAACGCATCGGCGATAGGTCAAGGCATGGAGTTCTATTGCCTGCGAGATTATGTTCTAGGCGACGAGTTAAGGAAAGTCAATTGGAAGGTCACGGCCAGAAGGGACCGGCTCGCCGTCAACGACTATGAGAGCGAGCGTTCCGGGGACGTGGTGATCTTAGTGGATGCTAGGAGCGATATCCCGGATGCGGGACTGCGCCAAAAGATGGTGGATCTGGAGGTGGACGCCGCTGCCAGCCTATCGACCTACTTCCTGAAGCAGAGAGACCGTGTGGGGATTTTGGTCCTGGGCGACACCATGGAGGTCGTGCCACTGGGCTATGGTAAGAGGCATTTCTACCGAGTGATGGACAGGTTACTTGCGGCGAAACCCGGCAACCTGCGCCAAGCGAATTTTCTGGGAGCGGTCTTGGAGCGCTACTTCCCCACGTCATCGCTAATCATTGCCATCACCCCGCTTGAGGACAGGAAGATCGTCTCATCCTTGGTTGGCCTGGGGGGGAAGGGCCACGACGTCTTCGTGCTCTCTTTGGACACGTTCCCCTTGGAGGAAGTGGAAGTTGGGGACAAGGCGGCGCAAGATGTGGCGGAATTGATGCACCGGTTGCGGCGCAAGGACGTAATGGCTGAGCTAGGACGGTATTGCCGGGCGGTTGACTGGGATCCGCGGGTCCCACTTTTCAAGTACCTGATGGAGGGGAGAGCATCGAGCGTTCACCGGAGATGAGCTCGTTGCTCTTGACCGCTAGGATCGCGGTCGTGGCAGCCCTGGTGGTTGTGTGGCTGTCTTCGGCATTACTTGCCCCGTCGGATATTGCCATTTATTTGGCTGGGTCAATGATCCTGCTTTTAATGATATCTGGGTACTTGCTGTACCGCAACTGGTGGGACTGGTTCACCATCGTGTCCGGACTTTTGGTGGTCTTGGGCGTGACGGCCATCGCCATAAATCCTGGAAATGGATTCACATGGCCTTGGGCCATGCTTGGTTTGGGCATGGCCGCCATCATGTCGGGGAACCATACCTGCCGATCGTCGTCCATCTTCACCGTGGGCGGTGCCTCCAAGGGCGCCATGGAGGCCGAATTCCGCCGGGTGGCGATCAGGGGTTACCTGCGCATCCTGCTCTTCGTCGGCCTGGTCTGGATGATTTCGCTGTTCATTCTTTTGATCTCCTTGAATGCTGCCATCGGCACCGTTCCCTCCTGGCTCATGGCCGTGCTGGCCCTATTAGCCATGGTGGCGCTAGCTCTCCTAGCATTGGCGAGAAGGACCGAGGTCTGAGAAAAATGCCATATATGTCGGTATGATTGGTGGTCTTGTGAAGGAGTGCGACTTCCTGGTTGTGGGCGGTGGGCCTTCAGGCCTATCCTTCGCCTCGGCCGTGAGCAAGAGGGCCAAGGTCGTGGTGCTGGAGGAGCACGACATCATCGGTCAACCAGTGCAATGCACCGGCCTGGTGACACCACGGGTCGTGGATTTGGCGGGTGCGAGGAAGACCGTGCTCAACCGTATGCGAGGCGGATACTTCCATTTTCCGGGGGACCAGGTGGCTGAGGTCAGGGGTAAAGGGACCAAGGCCATGGTGGTGGATCGCGCCGCCTTCGACCAGGCCTGCGCGGAACGAGCCATCGACCTAGGAGCGGAGATAGCCCTGGGGGAGAGGTTCGTCGACGCGCACCGAGGAGGCAAGGTCATCGTCCGCTGCTCTGGCCCGAAGGGGCCTTGCGATTATGCGACCAAGTTGATCATCGGTGCGGACGGCTACAAATCCAATGTGGCCAAGATGGCGGGATTGGAAGGGCCAAGGGACTACGTTCGGGGGGTCCAAATGGATATCCGCCATCAAGAAGAGGACCAGGAAATGTTGGACGTGTACCTGGGCAAGAAGGTTGCGCCTGGTTTCTTCGCTTGGAAGATCCCCTGCGGGGAGATGACCCGGATCGGCCTTTGCATATCTCGAAGCCAGGATACTCCGCTGAACTACCTGACCCCCTTGTTGCAGAAGCTTGGACTCAAGGACAAGGAGAGGATCAGGGTGACCTCTGGCATGATACCTATCGGACCTCCTCCCCGAACCTATGCGGAAAACGTTCTTATCATCGGCGACGCCGCAGGGCAGGCCAAGCCGCTGAGCGGGGGTGGTCTGTACACTGGCATGGTGGCTGCGAAATGCGCCGCGGATACCGCCCTGGAATGTCTGGAAGAGGATGATTTCAGCTCGGCAGCGCTATCGTCCTATGAGGTAAGATGGAAGGCGAAGCTAGGAAAGGAACTGGACCGTGGATATCTCATCCGCAGAGCCTTCACCAAGCTCAGCGACCGGAAACTTGAGGAGGCGGGCCGGATCCTTTCAAGAGAGGATGTCAGCAAAGTGCTGGCCGAGGGTGACATCGACTTCCCAGCAGACCTTGCGCCTCGGGTGCTAAGGACGGCACCTTCATTGCTCAAGCTCGCGCCCTCCTTCCTTGGCGCATTGTTCAAACGAAGCTCCGCGAGGACCGAGGAATAGATGAGCGAGGAAGCGAGGATGAGATGAGGCTGGCCAAGGTCCCGAGGGAGCGCGCAGAACGGATGAGGAAGAAGATAGCGGCCTTGCGGGCTTTGCGCAAGGACGTGCGCATCTTTGAGGATGGTGGGCACGTGCTGATCCCTTTGAAAGAGGGGTTCGACGAGGGCAAGTTGAAAGACCTGGACATCGAGATAGTTGATGGGGATGCGCGATCGCGCCCCTGCTACATATCACCGTATGAGCAAGTCAGTGGATTACTTCGACTGCCTCATGAATTGAACTCTCTGCTTCCACAAAAATGGGAGATGTTCGGGGACGTTCTGGTTCTACGCTTACCAGACAAGCTGCTAGATATCAGAAAGCAGGTCGCCGAGGCCTATGCCCGAGTCCTGCACGCTCGGACGGTCTGCCAGGAGAAGGGCATAATAGAGGGCGTCTATCGTACGCCCAACGTGGAGGTCATATGGGGGGGCGGGACCGAGACTGTACATCTCGAGAACCGTATCTATTACAAGTTCGATGTGGCCAAGGTCATGTACTCCTCCGGCAACTTCCCAGAGAAGAAGCGTATGTCCGAGCTTGACTGCCGTGGCGAGACCGTGGTCGACATGTTCGCGGGTATAGGTTACTTCACCCTACCACTGGCATTCCACGCCAAGGCCGAAAGGGTGATCGCCTGCGAGATCAACCCAGTTGCATTCTCGTACCTCCGAGAGAACATCGCCCTGAACAAGGTTGAAGACAGGGTTGAGCCGATCTTTGGAGACAATCGGGATCTTCCTGGCATGGGGTTCGCAGACCGAGTGCTGATGGGGTACGTGGGAACGACGCATGAGTTCCTGCAGAAGGCGTTCAGCCTGGTCAAGCCAGGTGGGGTGGTGCATTACCACGAGACTTGCCCGATAGATGAATGGCCTCAGAGACCTCTTCGGCGCATCGCCGAAGCGGCAAGGCCTCGACGATTCCGGATCGGATACAAGGGTGAGGTGAAATCCTTCGCCCCGTCCGTCTCTCACTACGTGGTGGACGTCCTCATGCTCGATTGAGGATTAGCATTTGCGCTGTAGGCTCTCGCCGGAGCCGGAAGCGGTGAGCACGTTCTTCAATGCCTCGTGATAGTCATCACCGGTGGCATCTAACATAACCTTGACGAAATCTGCCAGGTACTTGCCGAAATCCTTCTCCTCGGTAGTGAACTGCCATGCTCGGGATTCCGATTCGCCCACCGCTACCAGAAATCCGTAGACTACCGCCTTCCCTCGATGCTCTTTGGGCTTGTTCTTGTCGATGGCCTGCAACATGCCGCTCTTGCTTGAGGATTTGTAGGCTCGGGCTAGGTCGTCGGCCAGAGTTCCGATGGCCCCCCTAGACGAGTACTGCGGCAGCTTATCGAGTATGCCCTTGCAGCGCTGTAAGCGATACGCCTCCTGCACCATCTGCCCCGGCGGCATGTTGCCTTGGCCGGATTGAAGCCCTTTCCAAATCTCTGGCGAGGCCACTTGGTTGAGAAGGGCTTCTTTCGCCTCGGTCCACAGGTCAGCCACTACCTTTGCGGTCTGGTCTGATGATGAAAGTATCACCATGGGCCTGCTGCGTACCAGTCCAGCGATGGCCGCTATCTCGCCCTCACTGCCCTTCAGCGCCTTGATGAAGGCTTCCTTGTCCCGGCCATAGCAATCGTTACCAAGGATGTAGAGCTCGCCCGAGGTGCGGCGGAGAGCCTCCTTCCTTTCCACTAGGAAGCGGTTTATCGCTGTAACGTCGTCGATGCTACCTTTTCGATAGGCACTCCTAAGCTCAGCGCTCATTGAGAATGACGATTTGGTGGGACATTCGGAATGTGCCACGCACCTTGGGGAATAAAGTACTTCCACAGAGAAATCGTCCGTGGGGTCTCGCGCAGCAATCCTGGACGTAAGGCTATGCAAGAGGTTAACGTCACTGGCGCACTCCGAGCAAATGCTGAGCCGGGTCGACGCGGATTTCCAATCCAGCGCCAATGACAAAGGGGCATTGGGGTGACCGCAGGACCCATCGACCGAGAGCTCATATGGGGCATTGACCAAGGCCTCTTTGACGAAGGCTTTGGGGGCTCTAGGTGCGTCCGCGCATTTCAATCCAGCCTCCTCGGAATAGATGTGCACGTCGTCCTCCCGGGCGATGTCCCAGAAAGCCAGAAGGCGCAGGTCAGGATCATCGAAGTGCTGCACACCGATGAGCTTCTCTTGGTCCACCTTTCCCCTTACGGCGAAGGAAACTGTGCCTACGGGTAGCTCCTTCATCGTAAGGAATGGAATCTTACCGGACGCGGCCAGGGAGATGGTCGCGGCGTATGCCCGAACCAACTGGTCGCCATGCGAGGCTAGGTTAATCAAAGTGTCTGCGTCGTCTCCGTACCTCTGCACCTTCTCCATCTTCTTCAGGAGCTTGTCGAAGGGGCAACGGCGGCAAGCCTGATCGCACTTTGGAAGCAATATGGATGGATCCTGGGCAAGACGACGCGATTTGTCCAGAAGGTCTTTCTCCAAGCCCTTGGGTGTTGCCTTGACCCCGCGGAAACGGACGTTGCGCATGCAATTGGCGAGTCGCTCCTCAGCGATATGTAACTTTTCTCAACGCTTTGCGTACACACGAAACTTTGTTAAGCCGTCGAACCCTACATTCACTCGGAAGGGATGCGATGCCAGAGCTGAAGGCCTTCACCGAAGGCTATACGAAAGGCTACGAGGATGGGTTGAGAGAGGCTTGGGACGAGCTCATCTCCCTGACCAACAAAGGCTATACCAGCCGAGAAATCCAAATCCTCGCCAAGAGCCAACGTACCACCATCTCTGAGAAGGTTGACCGTCGCAAGCGGAAGATGATGGCGGAGATCGAATTCGCTGAGCCTATCGAAGAGGCACCAGCTCGATCGACTGCGCCCGCAACCCTCCCTTTGGCACCGGCTGCTCCCCCCAATGTCCAACCAGG
>Ga0208980_10000424_pt1 | contig 23508 bp, 17 predicted proteins | sample WetSurMetagenome_3_FD_187993 | JGI IMG/M metagenome (GOLD analysis project Ga0208980, IMG submission 187993) | Wetland microbial communities from Twitchell Island in the Sacramento Delta, sample from surface sediment Aug2011 Site A1 Bulk (version 2) | ecosystem: Environmental > Aquatic > Marine... | reverse complement strand
ATAAATATCAACCTCCCCTGCAATTGTTTTCTTAACAGGATTTATGAAAAGATTGAGGTCATAAAATATAACATCATAACCTGCACGGTACTCATCCAGGGTTCCTATCAGGTAATCGCTTGAAGTAAAATCCGGATATCTGCCTGCCTTTTTTGGAACCTCACCAAATTCATTGTAATGATAGAAAATGGCACAACTGTTAAGCAACAGCGATGACAGGATATACAGAAGAATTTTTTTCATTTAAGGTATTATTCACCATTCGATTTTCACATTACAAATAAAGGCAAGTTATTTTATAATTTATGACATGAAGATTCAAATTTTCTGAATGGAACATGTTGTTGTTACATGACGTATATTTTACCAGTACGGATGGTGAAAAGTTTTGTTTACAGGAGTAATTGAACACATTACTAACGATAATTTTCCCTGTATTGAGATCCTGGTAGAAGAATTCCGCATTTTTTATCCCTGTTAATTACTTGTTTGTCAAAATCACATATAAATAAATCTTTTTAACTAATAGCTGATCTGATTTTTCTATTAAACTGGATTTCTTTACCTTAGGATATTAAGTCTATTAAATAACGTTTTCCTGCCACAGATTATTAATAAATTTTACCTGCAATTTGACGAACTCACCTATTTCGTTTATCAATCGTCAATCCATATAATTATTCGTCCTTATTTCTGCGATTAAAATAATTTATCATTGCTCATTTTGCCACTAATTGGGCTTGTGGCACTTGACATGGATTCTATTATGACCTATTTTTACTATAACAAATAATCAATTGAATTGCCAGGATATTTTGCTTAATCTATACATTATGAAAATAGTATTTCTGACATTCTTATTTGCTTTCATCTCACAAGTCTGCACAGCTCCGGCTATTGATTTCAGACTGAATATGAACAGATTCAAATTCCTGTCAGATTATGTGGAGCAAAAATACTATGAATCGGAGTTTTCCAGATTTATTGATGACCTTGGCCACAGAGAGTCAGGGAACAACTGGCTATCAGTTAACAAGATCGGTTGTTTCGGAGAATTTCAGTTTGCTGAATCTACTTTAAGGTATCTTGGATACAAAAAAATAACCCTTAAAAAATTTAAAGCAGATCCAGCTATTTTTCCCAGAGAATTACAAGTTCAGGCATTAATGAACCTCATTAAGGTAAATCTTTCATATTTAACACATTATGAACATTTCATAGGTGATACAATTAAAGGGGTAGTCATATCAAAATCGGGTATGATTGCAGCATCACACCTTGGTGGAGCAGGATCATTACAAAAATTTCTCAATTCAAATGGGAGAGTAAACAAGAAAGATGCTTTTGGAACATCAATCTATGACTATCTGAAGAAATTTGGTGATTATGATCTGGAGTAGAAAATCTTAATAGTGAAAACAAAATTGTCATGAAAACTCTTTACCGGATCACTTCAAAAGAAACAGGCGTGATAGTGCTAAGAAGAAGGAAGATAGCAAAAGCATTCCGCTGGTGGTTGCGTGAAAACGGTTTTGACTGTAAGTCTACTCATTGTATTAAATATGAACAGAACACCATCCATGATAATGTGATGTTAGCTGATAGCGATCTGCTTTCCTATACTACTTATCAACAGTCGGAGAAGACCGAAAACCAAAATGTAATCATAATGGTCCCGGTCGGGAAATTTGACTCATAAAAGAGGTGATTCAAATCCCCGCAACAGATTTACTCGCTTAATTTTGACAAATAATAGGTATATCCTAATACAATTGAATACATCTGTGATGAAATGCGTGCACTGCTTGTAAATTCGGGGGTTTGGTTAATCACTGTATATGGTGGTACATGTTTTGCAGGTGACATAGCGTATGAAAACCCAAGACAGAGGCTGCTCTTCTTTCTCTGATAAGATATGCCGGATGAAAAATGATAAATGTCCGATCCGCCAAAGCCATGCAACAACTCATTCGATTCATCAGTGGTCTCATAATTCGTGAAATCAGTCGATGCTCCCAATAATAATGACAACTTTTTAAATATAACCTGGCTGAACCCAACAGAAATATTGAAAACGGGTTTTGCAGCATTTTCAATATGCAAAAAATTATCAATTACAGACTTAATTTCAGCTGAATCCTGTAAAGAAGGAGGATAAATAAAAGGTTCTGACACTGGTTTCAGGAGATGGTATGAACCGATTCTGAAAAAGTACTCAGCGGAAATAGCAAGCCTGGTTTTAGCCGACTGGAAATCTGCACCGGCTGCAATAGAGAGAGGATGTTTGAAAACAGCTTTTACATCGTATTTACGGTCCATGATGATGAAGTTGTTAGCCAGATCGGCAGGTATTTCCGAAACAACAATATTTGATACCTCCCGTTGGATCGAACCATTTCCATATAAACCAACAGAAGGGGATGTGACTGTTAATCCTAGTTTCCAGGGCATGCTGAAATATGATAAACCGACCTTTCCAATAAAACTGAAAGTATTGTATTTTAAAGCCTCATCATTTGTCACAGTTGAGTAGACGTAATTTGAATTCAGATTTTTAACCTCACGAACATAATTGGTAAGCTGATAACTCTGCCCACGGTAACTTACAAACGCTGAGGCTCCTATTCCAAGCTTATCTGAAATGTTATACCCCATCCCCATTCCAAACCATAGCTCATTCAGCTGGTTGGTGTAATCAAAGGCACCAACGTAACTATCCGAAGCAGGGGTTGGATCATCAGGATTTCCCTGCTCCGGGTTACTCGTATAGCGTGCATTCATTAAAACATTATTGTGATTCCGGGTCAGCATGGTGTAAGAAATTCTTAACCTGTCGCTTTTTAGCAGGTTTACCATACCCGAGATAATTTGCGGATAAACACTCAACTGGGCAGAATTGAGATTCACTCCTTTGCCGGCCCCATCACTGATGAATATTTTATCCATTTTATAAACGTTTGCGTCAATTGAGAGACTGTGATTACTGATAAAAGACAGAGCCGCAGGATTGTAATAAACTGCTGAATTATCGTTTACTCCCCCTATCATAGCACCTCCCATTAGTGTGCTCAAAGCCCCGTATTGCTGGGCCCAGTAATGATCATCCTGAGCTTGAGCCCTGCATACAAATCCAAACAGACCCGACAAAAGCAGTATCACATCAGGTGAAAATTTTAACATTTTCCTTAACCAGTGAACCGATAAATGAAGTCGAATCATCTCCTGTTTATTTAGTCCATATTTCTTCAAAATGAACAACTAAATTGTATATGACGTATTACAAGAATAAATTTAGATTAAAAAACAGTAGTCCAATTAAAACCAGCAGACTTTTATTTCTTAAATTTGAGTATCAGGAATCATAAGACTAAATTCTATGATTTGATTTCTGCTGGCTTAGTTTCATTTACAATTAAAATTTGCCATCAGGCTAAAGAAAGAGATGTCACCGTGACACATAACCAATGAGACTCTATAATTCAGCAAATATCAGATTGGAAAAGTTGTACCTCGACCTTATAGATTTTACAGGTAATTGCTTTATAATATACCAGGCAAAACTTGAATTCTTTTTCATAAAGCTTTATTATTCAGAGGTTATATTCTCAGATGCAAAAGGTGTCAAAGTTGTTAATACGTCGCTAAAGAAAACTAGCGAAGTTTTAATAAATGACCTGTTACTTTTCTACAATCAGTTTTTACAGATGAGGGGAAGCTGGAAACGTACTGACCACTCCCTCCCTCTTTTTTCTTTCAGAGATTCTTTGAACCATGAATTGCTATGGAATTGTCATCATCCGAAGGCACTGACTCAAATAGTCTATGAAGAAAACACATATGATGGATATGGTTATGCCGAGACACTTTCCCTTACTATAAAACCATGGAAACTGTCAATTGAAGAGCTGAGATGGGGACGCTTTTTATCAGATGATTATACAGTTATATGGTTCGATTGGAAGGGTGATTTACCTCAACACAGGATCTTTTGCAACGGAATTGAATACAATGATGCTGTCATTGAGGCAGACAGAATAAATTTTGGAAGTGGAGTTTTTAGCCTGTTATTTGAGGATATAACAGTTATCAGGAAGCGAAGACTAACAAATATCTTTTCAAAAATGCCATTACTGAAGATCATTCTTTATGGTCGAATATTAAATTCAACAGAGAATAAATTTAAAGCAAAGTCAGTCCTGATATTAAATAAAGAAATTACAGCTTATGGCTGGTCTTTATATGAAATAGTTACATGGGAAAAATAAAAGTTTTAACGGGTAAATTTTTATACGGATCACTATTTGTAATTGTAATTCCAGTTCTGCTAATTCTCTGGGCAAAGTATACCGGCAGAATCATTAAGCTACCTGTTCCCGGAGATTTGTATTCCGGATTTATTCTGCTTATAGCCGGAGCCTTACTTGTATTTTCCGGTATATGGCACCTCTGGATTTATGGTGGTGGACTGCCAATGAATGCTTATCCCCCGTCAAAATATGTAAAAAATGGGATTTATGCCTTTATTAAACATCCCATATATTCAGGTACAGTCCTTATAAGCTTCGGTTTATCAATAGTTACCCGGTCAGCATCCGGATTCTGGCTGGTAAGTCCACTGTTCACACTTATGATAGTGGCATATGTTGTTGGATTTGAAAATGAAAGGACTAAAGTAATTTTCGGGCTTCAAAATTACAAAACATTTCTGTCACTGCCCGATGATGAATATTTAAAACCTTCAGGCAAAGAAAGGATCTCAGCATATCTTCTTGTTTTCATTCCGTGGGCACTGGTTTATGAGACCTTTATTTACCTTGGAATTCCAAAGGATGCAATCATTACAAACCTTCCTTTTGAGGAGCATATGCCGGTCTGGGAATTCTCAGAAGTTTTCTATCTTTTTCCATATCTCCTGGCTTTGTTGATTCCTGTTGTAATAATGACAAAGCATGAATTAAGACGTTTTATTACTGACCTGTGGTTTGCCACATTTTTTGCAGGTCTTTTTTATCTGGTCTTCCCTTTTATAGTAAAACAGAGAGATTTTGTTCCACACTCTTTCCCTGGCAACCTGATAATGTTTGAACGTTCAATGGACGGTGAGGAATGTGCCCTGCCATCATTTCATGTTATTTGGGCTTTTATATGTGCCAGATACTTTACAGGAAGTATGAAGAGCTTTAAATGGTTGTGGTATAGCATTGCTGTTTTAGTGGCGGTAAGTTGTATAACTACCGGAAATCACTCAATACCGGATGTTATTGCAGGTTTTTGTACTTACATTATTATCGTTTACCGGTTGCAAATATGGAACTATATCCGGCTGCAGTCGGAACGGATCGCCAATAGCTGGCATGAATGGAGATGGGGCCCTGTAAGAATAATAAATCATGGTTTTTACGGAGGAGCTGCCGGATTTACAGGAACATTTATTGCAGGCTGTTTTCTTGGACGACAGTATGCTTTTGTAAGTGTAATAGTAATGATCTTTATAATAATCTTTGCCGGTCTTTGGGCCCAGGTTATTGAAGGATCACCAAAATTACTCAGACCGTACGGGTATTATGGAGGAGTAATCGGAGCAATACTCGCAGGCACTCTGGTTTCGGTAATTTTTCCAATTGATTTTTTTGTTTTGCTGGGTTCATTTGCTATGGCTGGCCCCTGGATTCAGATCCTTGGCCGTCTGCGATGTCTCGTACAGGGCTGCTGTCACGGAAAACCTTCAGGTGAAAATGTCGGAATTCGCTTTATACATCCTAAGTCCAGGGTGAATAAGATATCAGGTTTGAATGGTGTTTTCTTACATCCCACACAACTATATTCAATCGCAAATAATCTGGTTGCAGGTCTGATCCTTATAAGGTTATTCAGCATTGGCACGCCGGCTGTTTTCATAATTGGGATATATTTGATCCTTAACGGATTGGGTCGGTTTGTTGAAGAATCATTCAGGGGCGAAGCACAAACACCGTACTGGGCAGGAATGAGAATATATCAATGGATTGCAATAATAAACATCATACTTGGAGCTTTCCTGACTTCTGTCCCTCACAGTAAAACCCTATCCTTCCAGTTCAATGTTGAGTCAGTATTCCTTGCAATAGCAATAGGAATATTAGTTACAATAGCATCCGGGGTAGACTTTCCTGACTCGGACAGGCGGTTTGCCAGATTAACTAGCAACTGAACCAGTAAGCTCAAAAATATGTAAGGAGGTTTGTTCAGGTGCTGGAGTCTGCCTTACGCATCTTCACAAAGACGACCCCATGCCGCGGAACTTTTGAAATGAATTTATTATTAAATTTTCCAAGATCTTTTTGTCTCCATAAGTCCCTGACAACATGTTTTCCGCTGATAGCCAGATCGTTCCAGAGGGCTGTAACATTTACCTCTCCTTCACCCCTGTTGAATAGTCCGACCGCTATACTGCCATCTTCCAGTTCTCTCTTCCACACCTCGGTATCCCCTGTTTTAGAAACACGGTATCCCGGCTTGCCAAGAGGATCCTGATCAACTTCAATAACCTCATCGTTGGTGAGAAGGCTGAGTGTAAATTCATCCAGTCTGGTTATATCACCGCTGAGGATAAGAGGGGCAGCCACAATACTCCAGAGAGATACCTGGGTATATTGTTCGTTGGGAGTCAATGGAGTAGGTACCGTCTCTCCGTTCCAGTTACTCAGGTAGCCGATTAGCAGATAATCCGGATCATTCCATCCACCCGGACCAGCATAAAGATGGAGTGAGTCGCGGCTATAAACATCAAATCCATCTCTGAAAAGCGCTGTTCCGATCCCTTCAAATGAACCTCCCAGGTCACCCGCAGTCCGCCAGCTGTTTCCACCGACTTCTTTGCCCCATTTCCAGACATCTCCCATTCCATACTGGCATAAATTAAGTACAATATCTCTTTTCTGCTTCTTAAGTAATCCACTTATAAGAATATACGGCTTTTGAAGGTCAGGCAGTGTATCATTTCTGGCATAATTGCCATAGGAACACCAATCGTACTTAAGGAAATCATAGCCCCATTCTGAGAACCTGGCAGCATCCTGTTCTTCGAATTTATATGCACCCACATGACCTGCGCAGGTATGAGGTCCGGGTGAAGTATAAATACCTGCTTTAAGACCTTTAGAATGAATATAATCAGTGAGTGCTTTCATATCAGGGAACCTCCTGTTGGAATTTATCATTCCCCTGGTATCCCTGGGAACACCTGTAAGAGTTGAGTCGTCCGATGATGGCTTTATTGCCCAGCAATCATCTATATTGACGTACATGTATCCATGGTCAATCAAGCCTGTACTGACCATAGCATCAGCTGCATCCCTCATAATTTTATCGGTGACATGGTTTTCCCAGACATACCAGCTGTTCCATCCCATATGAGGTGTAAGAGCCAGAGTATTGCCACAAACAATCTTAAATGACCTTTCAGCAAATCCGATACTGTTTGTGGCTTTAAAGGTCAGGTTGTACTCCCCGGGTTTATCAATAACCCCACTTATCTGCCCGTTATTTTTATCAAGAACAAGTCCGGCAGGAAGATTCAGAACTTCGTATATGACTGGTCTATCACCAGTTACAGGTATAGTAAAAAGGAATGGAGATCCTGGTCTTACACCAAACATCCTGGCACCATTGATTCTTGGTTCAGGACCAGGTTTCGGAGTCAGAATAACAGGTGTTTCATTAACTGCAACTCTGGGACCAGTTGAAATAATAAGTGTATCTTTTGTGAAGAGTATTGGCTCAATCCAATCGGCATGATCATGATCGATCCCATTCCCGCCATCACCAACCATCAGGGAGAGAATTTTAATTCCCTTTATATCAATATCAACCTTTCTGGCACTATCACCTGCGTTCATCTCGCCTGATTCCCACAGAACTTTTCCATCTCCGGAAATTGAAAAAACAACACTCGCTCCTGAACCTGCAGCATCATCATCAACACCCACATAAGCAGTAAACCTTATTGCTTTTCTTTTGAGATTGAGATCGATCCGGCTGTTTGCATGGGTACCTACTCCCGATTCAAAAAGCCTGCCTGCAATAGTTAAAGGTTTTCCTGTTACAGACTTGTTGATCTGTGGCCTTCCCCATCCCTGGTCCATCTTTGACAAATCGAGTGAAGTAAGCAGGATAGTCTGTATTTCACGGGAACATGAGATGCAAATTAGAATAACTGCAATACATGGCAGATAGTAAAAAGTACGAAGCTTTTTCATGACAACTATAATTATAATCTGACTTTTTATAAATTTAATACTTTTTTATCTCATGTCAATTTATGCTTAATAATATGCAGATTTCTGACATTGATTTGTTGTAATTTTGATCTATGAATTCAATAAAATTATTTCATTATATAAGTTCATAATGTCCCTAAGATTAATAATATGCAACATTTGCATAGTGATTTCACTTTTTCAGGTTACAGAGCCTGTTGATGGACAAATTCTTCAGGATACGGCTACCCTGAACCTGGTTAAAAAGAATATCGATTACATTTATAATCTGCAGTTTAGTGATGCGAAGGAGACATATAATAAGATCATCAATGCTTATCCCGGACACCCTATAGTGTTCCTGATGCGGGGGATGATGACATATTGGGAGAATTACCCTCTGCTTAATAAAACTGCTGCCGAAGCTTCATTTGAACAGGATATGCGCCAGTGCATAAAATTATCTGAAGAAAACCATGAACCGGTTCATGAGGCGGAATACCTGATGGCCAACCTTTGCGCCAGGGGATTCCTTTTGTTATTTTACTCTGATAATGAACTCACTATGGAGGTAATACCTCTTGCAATGAGTACCTATAAGTATATGATGCGTTCGTTTGATTTTACGTCATCCTGCCCGGATTTATACTATTTTACAGGGGTTTACAATTATTACCGGGAAGCATATCCAAAAGTATATCCGGTTTATAAATCGCTGGTTTTTCCTTTTCCAAAAGGAGATATGAAAACAGGATTAAAGGAATTGCAGATTTCCGCGACGAAATCTGTTGCTTTAAGAGCCGAATCATATTTTATTCTTAGCTGGATTATCTTAAACTTTGAGAAAAGGTATACCGAGGCTTTGTATTACTCCAAAAATCTTCATGAGCTGTATCCTCAAAATGCGCTTTATTATGCTATTTACATAAAAAACCTGCTTCTCATAAAGCAGTATGATGAAGCTGAAAAACTTATATCGGCATTACCTGAAGAGCATGAAAATAAATATTTCCATTCACAGCTTCTTATTTTCAAAGGCATCATACAGGAAAAAAAATATCTTAATGATAATCTTGCACAGCAATACTATAACAGAGGGCTAAGAGAAATATCCTTCGCCGGGCATTACGGAGATGAATATGCTGCTTATGCCTATTATGGCCTAAGCAGGATATATGAGGCCAGCGGGGAGAAGCAAATAAGCAAAATTTTCAGAAAAGAGGCCAATAAGCTGGCAGATTTCAAAGAAATAAATTTTGATAAATAGTCTTAAGATTCACGACACACGACACCCGGAACAAAAACGGACTGCCAGTATTCATAATACAATTCTCATGAAGGGCTATTTATAAAATTCATAATCCCATTCCTTAGGATATATCCAGATCTCAAATGGATGAACAGAGGATCTTAGAATATTATTGTCTTTATCAATCGTGCAAATATTTACTTTATAAAAGCCGATATCAGAAGATTTCAAATAACAACTGGCAGATTGGTCATTCTGCATCTTAGCTGATTCACCGGTTTGCATTTCTCCTCCTGGAATTAATTCGCCTTCCAGGAATTTATAGGGATAAAACTGATATTTTAATATAAGGAATTTGTCATTTCCAAAAGTTTTGTCGCGGGCAGTATAGATTACCTGCTGATTTTCAGTATGTTGATTTCTGACATGCTTTAATTCATAGCCTGAATCCGGATTGGTAATTGTGTATTTAAAGATCCGGAGACTTGTGACCTGACCATTAAAATCGTGAATCCCTTTATCGATTCCTGCAAACCCCTTCCCTACCATCAAAACATTTTTCAGAGAATCACCATTATTCCTGTCAGTATAAGATGTTATATCATTGAAAAATAACTGGGAAGAATCGGGGAAAAAAGCATGAGGGAAAATGTTCAGGATATTTTTCTCATTTTTTAATTGAAGAATCATACCTTCCGGTTTTTTATCAACAATAAGTGTGTAATCTTCCCCTGTAATTACCGGACTAAAGGTATCCCGGCAATATTGAGGCTGACGAAAGGTACTTATTGTGTAAAACAAATATTCTACCGGAAAAGGGATTACGTTGTAATGTCCGATTTCAATAGCCATATGAAATTTTGGTTCTTCTGCATCATCGTCGTAGTTGTTTTTATTCACAGAACCATAGTAAAACAACGGCATGAAATATATCAGCCCTCCTCCATTGTACTGAAAATCGATCTCTACTCTGCCATATTTAAGTTGTTTTATTTCATCAGTGATGGCCTTGTCTTCGTATATACCGGCAGAGAATTCCCCGATTAAATTCTCACTGTATTCAGTGTTTGTATAGGTGCCTGAATAATTGCTTTTTATCCAGTCGCCGGGATCCTCATTTTTTTCACAGCTGCAGACTAATCCGGCTGAAAGGAGCAAAAGATATGTAAATCGCTTTCCCAATTCTTAATTTGCCGGTTCTTTGCCATACATGCAATCCAATGCATTTATTTTTACCGGATAATCTAAACTGTTGTATTCATATACAATCAGTCTTTCATTGTGTGTTTCGGCTGTACCATTATAATAAACAGAAGTCTCTTTTACTATATTGTTCCTGTTGGTATATTTGCCGGGACTGCCTTCACATGCAAAAACCTGGTATGGATTATTTTTATTATCAAATTCATAGAACACCGAGTTTACTAATTTTATTGCTGAATTATTTGTAAACAGATCATCCCTGATAATATTGCCCCTTTCGTCATAGGTGTATTCGTTGAACTGGGTCAATAATCCCTGTGGATTGAATGTACTTGACTTTATAATTTTATCATTATCATAATCATATGTCTGGTAAGAGGTAAGCTTTGGAATCTTATTGTTGATAAAGTAATTCGACTTCTTTACCAATTTTAATGCATCATCATATTCAAATTCTGAATATTGAGATATACTGGCTTTTCTTGGATCTGATTCCGTGGATAATCCCGGAACCATTACACAGCTAAATGCATTGAAAGAGAAAGCCACCTCCACTTTAGTTAAAATATTCTGGTCATTATACAAAAATCTTTTATACATGTAAGGTTCGGTTGACTCATAAATAAGGCAATTATTATTATATGTCAATCCATGAACAGCTAAGTCGCCTGAATTGACCTGGCTTATCAAGGTACTGCTGTAACAAAAATTCGCATATGGGTCGTCCTTTGTACATTCTGTAAAACAGAGCAAAACGATAATAATCAACAGTGGATAGTTTTTCATGTGTTTAAAATCATTTAATCAAATTTACTGCTTTTTTAAATGAAAGAATTAATTCGGGAAAATTTATTTATTATTTACAACATGCTATCGGGGATATCCATCTGATGTTAATTGTACAAATTGCTTCCCGGATTCTTTAACCCACTCCGGTAATTCTTTAAGTCAATTGCTCAGGTAACTCAGGTCTGCTTCGTAGTCGTATTGCAGATCCACATGTAATGCTGATATCTTTTTTATTATGGTCTCAATCTGTCTGTTGTAAAGATTCATAAGCCCGGTATTCTTTTGTAATGAAGGGGATATTTTTTTCAGTTTTTTACAAAAATATATCAGAAGATCGACCTCGGTCCGTTTATTTTGTGAATACCTGATATACTTCCTGGTTTTGCGTAAAATTCTCATGATACTTTTTTTGAATAAGTAATTGGTTTTCCTGTTTAGCTGCTCAAATTGCTCATCAATCTCTGTTTTTACACTTTCCAGGTATGATTCTTCATCCGAAGCTTCAAAAAGCAGGTATGTCAATAGTTCCTTATTCTCTTTTTTAAATCTTGTTAAACGGAGACAGAGTTCCCTAACCTCCTTAGGGGTCCGCAGATTTAATTCTTCTTTAAGCTCTTTTTGTGTGACAGTTTTCATAACGCTAAAGGTATGGATAAATTTGGAGACTGGGAGACTGGGAGACTGGGAGGCTCAGTGAACTGGAGAAGTGGCTAAAGGCTGGCGGGTTGTTTGCAGAATGTAATAAACAAAAGGAAATTGATACTTTCAATTAAAAAAGATAGTTTTGTATAGGCTCTTTTTATTATGAGAAATTTCAAAAAGATGAAGTACAAAAACAGAACCACAATATGGATTTTTACAGTTTTGAGAATTATTATCGGGTGGCATTTCTTTTATGAGGGAATAGTCAAATTGTTTAATCCTGACTGGTCATCAGCTTCATACCTCATGGAATCCAAGTGGCTGCTTTCAGGTTTCTTCCACTGGATTATCAGCAACTCTTCTGTGTTGGGTGCTGTCGACATATTGAATACATGGGGCTTGCTGATTATCGGATTTTGTCTGTTTATTGGTCTGTTTACCAGGTTAACAAGTATTGCCGGAGCACTTCTTCTGGTCTTCTATTACGTAGCCAGTCCCCCATTTTTATATTCAACCGTTCCTTCTGCCAGCCATTTTTATATAATCAACTATAATCTCATCGAGGCTATAATACTTATCGGGCTGGCATCGTTACCAAAAGATTACCTCTGGAGTGTTCAGAGATTTATCCTCTTTTACCATTCAAAACAAAAAGATCGCAAATTTCCTCCTGCTGACAACTCTGCAAAACCTGAGACATTTGATACTACACGTCGCGAAATGATAAAAAACCTGGCTGTAATTCCTGTTTTCGGTACCGTCTTCTTTGGGATGGCTAAGAAAAGAGGCTGGATCAGCTTCGAGGAGAAGAATCTGGTTGCCAGGACCGACGTTATATCAGGCGCCTCATTGATGACAGCTAAGAATATAGATATCAAAGAGTTAAAAGGAAAGGTTCCTGCGGGTAAAATCAAAGACGTTACTATAAGCCGCATGATAGCAGGTGGGAACCTGATAAGCGGATTTGCTCATGCACGAGATCTGATATACGTATCATCATGGCTTAAAACCTATTTTACCGATGAAAAGGTAATTGAAACTTTATGGCTGTGCGAGGCATGCGGGATCAATACCGCGATACTTAGAACTGATGAGAACACTATCAGGATCCTGGATAAGTACTGGAAGCGTGGCGGTAAGATCCAATGGCTTGCGCAAACATATCCGAAAGGCCAGGATGTCACAAATATAAAAACTGCTATAGATAATGGTGCTATAGGAGCTTTTGTAATGGGAAATACAGCTGATCAGATCATTCTCGAAAACAGGATTGAGGATCTGGCAAAACCCATAGAGTATATCCGGAGTCAGGGATTAATAGCAGGTACAGCCGGTCACTCTTTAACCGTTCCTGTCGCATGTGTGGAGAACCGAATTGATGTTGATTTCTTCATGAAAACTTTTCATCATAACAATTACTGGTCTGCCACACCTGTTGATCCGGCAGATCCATATCTCCCCAAAGAAGGCAGCCAGCATGGTCAGGCACATGATAATATATGGTGCTTGTCGGATACTTCAACAGCAGACTTCTTTAAGCATAACCAAACCCCATGGATAGCATACAAAGTTATGGCTGCCGGTGCAATAAAACCAAAGGATGGCCTTCAGCATGCATTTAAGAACGGAGCCGATTTTACATGTGTCGGGATGTTCGATTTTCAGGTCATTGAAAATGCGAATACAGTTTGCGATATATTGAATTCTGATCTGAAACGGGAACGCAAATGGTACTCATGACCGATCTCCGGATCTTTCAGCTTTATCAAACAGAGTTCCTTTGAGATTTTAACCTACTTTTGAATTATGTTATGTTTTAATTAACTTATTTATGATATGAAAAAGACAGCTGTATTGATTTTTGTTTCCTTTGTTTTCAGTATTCTCATTAAATCGCAGTCTGTTGGAAATGAACCTGTTCAGTTCAGACCTCCTTCAGTACCATTGATTACACACGACCCTTATTTCAGCATCTGGTCTCCTTCCGACAGACTTTCCGATATGGAGACAGTACATTGGACAGGGACAAGGAACCCGATTCATAGTATGATAAAGGTCGATGGTAAATCCTACCGCATTATGGGAAGCAGTCCAAGCTATGTAGAACCTATGAAACAGTTGTCTCTTAGAGTGCTTCCTACCAATACAATGTATGAATTTGGCGGAGCCGGGATCAAAGTATCGGTATCCTTCACCTCTCCACTGCTTGTAAAAGATATTGATGTTCTGTCGCGTCCTGTCACATACATAACCTGGAAAGTAGAATCGACGGACAAGATGACTCATGAAGTTCAGCTCTATTTTGATTGCGGCTCTGAGCTTTCTGTCAATTCTACGGAACAGATGATAACATGGGAACAGCCTGTAATAAAGAGTCTGAAATCGGCAAAAATCGGAACACAGGATCAGAAATATCTGAACCGGTCAGGAGATAACCTTCGCATCGATTGGGGTTATGTCTATCTGTCTGTACCCGAAACACAAAAGCCCACAATTTCTATAGCTTCCAGAAATATCCTGTCAGCCAGTTTTGTTAAAACAGGTAAACTTCCGGAATCTGATGTTTTTTCAGAACCAAAAAAGGTAAAGGATGGTTCTGTTTCAATGGCTGCTTTGTGGGATCTGGGAAAAACAGGAACCACGCCTTCTGCTGTATGGGCTATGGTAGCTTATGATGATATTTATTCAATAAGGTATTTTGAAAGTGATCTCCAGGCATGGTGGCGTCATAATGGATTGTCATTTGATAATCTGCTGATAACAGCCTCTGCTGATTACGACAGGCTGATGAAGGTCTGTAATTCTTTTGATATGGAGCTGATGAAGGATCTCAATTTGGCTGGTGGAGAAAAATATGCTCAGATGTGTGCACTTGTATATCGACAGTGTATTGCTGCCCACAAACTGGTGGCAGATAAACAGGGCAAACCGCTGTTTTTCCCAAAAGAAAATTTCAGTAACGGTTGCATTGCAACGGTGGATGTCATTTACCCGTTTTCCCCTTTTGCACTTTTGTTTAGTCCTGTACTTACCAAAGCAATGTTGCGACCAGTGCTCGATTATGCTTCATCGCCACGCTGGAAATTTCCTTTCGCACCACATGACCTTGGCCAGTATCCCTATGCAACCGGACAGGTCTATGGCGGAGGTGAAAAGGATGAAACTAACCAGATGCCTGTGGAGGAGACCGGCAATATGCTTATAATGATTGCAGCTCTGGCAAAAGTTGAAGGCAATGCTGACTTCGCAAAGCAGTATTGGCCTGTTATTGAAAAGTGGGCCGACTATCTCATATCAAAAGGATTTGATCCTGAAAATCAGCTATGTACAGACGATTTTGCAGGACATCTGGCTCATAATGTAAACCTCTCTGCCAAGGCAATCGTTGCAATTAAGTCATATTCAATGCTTTGCGAGATGACCGGCAATAAAGATAAAGCCGCCTTAGCAGATAATAAAGCCAAAAATATGGCCAAGGATTGGGTAAAACTGGCTACAGAGGGTAACCATACTCTGCTCGCATATGATCAGAAATCTACCTGGAGTCAGAAGTACAACCTTGTGTGGGATAAGTTGCTCGAATTTAATCTTTTCCCAAAAGAGGTACTCCGGAATGAGATCAGTTATTACAAGACTGTTCAGGCGCAATACGGATTACCTCTTGACAGTCGTGAAAGATATACCAAAAATGACTGGATAACCTGGACTGCAACACTCGCAGATAATATGAACGATTTCAGAGTAATTTTCGATCCTGTCTATTCTTTCGCCGAAAAAACACCCAACAGAGTTCCGGTTTCAGACTGGTATATTGTGGATAATGCCCAGATGGTAGGATTCCAGGCAAGAAGTGTGGTCGGTGGTTTCTATATCAAGATGCTTGAGAATAAAACTCTCTGGAAGAAATGGTCAGGGAATAAACCCTAACTCTAAGAATTAACCTCGATCCTGATGTCAATTGCGAGCCCAGCGCAGCCGGGAGAAGCAATTCACATCATACCTCGAAAATTATATTCAAGTTACTCCCTGGTAAGAGTTTCTATTGGATTTACATATGCTGCCTTTATTGAAAGAGAACTTATTGTTATAAGAGCTATTATCAGTGTAACCAGTAGGGATACGACAAACGGAATAACTGTTGCCCATACAAATGGCGATAATCCGAAATCCATCCGGTAGGCAAACCCCATGATCCACCGGTCCATAAGGTAATATGCCACCGGCCAGGAAATGAGATTCGATATCAGCACAAGAAGCAGAAAATCCTTATTTAGCAACCATATTACCTGATTGACACTTGCACCCATTATCTTACGTAGACTGGTTTCTTTTGACCGCTGCTCAGCAACATAAGATGTAAGACCCAATAACCCCAGGCATGCAATAAAGATAGTCATCAGAGAAAAGATATTAAACAGAGTATTGAGTTTATTTTCAGCAGTGTACATCTCATCAAGCTTATCGGCAAAAAAGAAGTAGTTGAAAGGAAGTGTATTTCCCATATCCTGCTGTACTTTTTTTACACTCTCTATTGTAGCAGGAATATTGTTATTGCTTATTCTTACATAAAAATAAGTATTTGGATTCCGGCTGACAATAAAAATAAAAGGCTCGATAGGATTATGGATAGATGTAAAATGGAAGTCTTTTACCACGCCAATAACTACACCATCCCTTTGGGCTACACCTGTGGCCGGATTAAGGCCAAATCTGATCTTCTTTCCAAGTGCATTATTACCCCAGCCGAATACTCTGACAGCTGTTTCATTAACTATAAAAGCTTTTGTCAGATCGCTGGTAATTGATTTGTCAAAATTTCTGCCTTCGACTAATTTCATCTGCATAACATCAATAAATTCATGGTCGACAATTGAAAAGCTTGTTGCCAGTTCAACCATACTGCTGTCTTTTTCTATCTGAAAAACTACTTTACTGGCCATCAGAGGAGGAACAAGGGCAGATGAGGCGACCCCCTTAACATCAGGTAACTTTAACAACTCGTCTTTAAACGACTGGAGTTTTCGGTTAATAAATGCCGTATCCCTTACCGGAATTATCATTACATTTTCCTTGTTTAAACCAAGATCTTTGTTCCTGATAAACCTTTGCTGTCCTGAAACAATCATTGTACCGATTATCAATGCACCTGAGATTGCAAACTGGAAAACCACTAGAATTTTTCTTAAAAATCCTTTCCCCTGATGAGGATTTACATTACTCTTAAGTACATCGACAGGTGAGAATGAGGAGAGATAAAAAGCAGGATAACTACCTGAAATAAGTCCGACAGCCAGGGTAATGAGCAATATTAGAGAGAAAGTGACCGGTTCAAACAGGTTCGTTATTTTTAAGGCTTTATCAGTCAGAACATTAAAAGACGGCAGTATAAATATTGTAGCTATCAGGGCAATTACCAGCGATAAGACAACCAAAACCATCGATTCGCTGATGAATTGCCTTATCAGTGTTCCCCTGCCGGCTCCGATCACTTTCCTTAATCCTACCTCCTTGGAACGGTTTGTAGACCGCGCGGTAGCCATATTCATGTAATTAAGACTCGCTATCAGAAGCATGAAGATCCCGACGAGTGAGAAGATGATAATATAACTGTAGTTGCCTACAGGAAGATCAAACTCAAGTTTTGAGCCAAAATGAACCTTATCGATCCTGGTGGCTTTGAGCCGGAAGGTCGCATTTATCTGCTTTCCCAGGGAGCTCATGTATTTTTCATAGAACGACGGAAACTTCCCCAGAAGATCTTCAATTTTTGCATTGCCATCTAAGAGAATATATCCAAAGGCAGATATATTCCAGAAAGCCGGTGCACTCCTGGAATTAAACCTGTCGACACCTGTCAGTTCCACAATTGTTGCCATTGAAAGCAGACAATCGAACCTGAGATGCGAATTGGCAGGTACATCCTTTATTACCCCGGTTACGCGGCAGTTCCCGAAATTACTTGTAATCAATACTTCACCCATCGGGTTCTCCTTTCCAAAATACCTTCTCGCGAAACTCTCGGTTATAACAATTGTATTCGGCTCATTAAGAGCGTTATCGGGAGACCCTAATAAAAAATCATAATCAAATATCTTAAATACAGTCGAATCAGAAAAGTAAATTTTGTCTTCAAAGAATTTAAGATCTTTGTACTGGAAAAGGATATCCTGTATTCCAAATCCGGCAAACCTGGCAACCTCCTTAATCTCGGGATATTCATCCTTCAATGTCGGTGCCATTGGCATCGGAACAAGAGCAGCCAGAGTGGCTTTACCTGAGATATTAAAATCGCTCTCAAGCCTGTATATCCTGTCATACTTTTTGTTGTACTTATCGAATGTGAGTTCTTCCTTAACATATAACAGAATCAGTATGGCACAGGTAATTCCGATCGCAGGGCCAAATATGTTCAAAACAGAGTAAAATTTGTTTTTTGCAATACTCCTGTAAGCTGAAATAAAATAGTTTTTAAGCATCGTTGAATTATTAGCGTTATCTGCCAGAATTAACAATACCGAATTTACAAAAAAACCGTGTACCGGAGGATATTAAAGAAAAATATTCCTGAGATCTGAATTTTTGGATTAAAAAATCATTTAATTAACCGGATCTTATTCACCACTAATATTATATGCGTATAGTTTGTCTGCGTGCCTGATATACAACCTGCCTCCACATACAACAGGATGTGCCCAGTACATGCTGTCACCTCCCTTTGGCACTTTAAACTCTCCTGCTTTTTCATACTTTTCCGGTGCAGCCTTTACCAGCTTCATTGTGCCCCTTTCATCAAGCATATAAAGCATACCATCCGCGAAGGTAACAGATCCTTTACCCTCAGAATTCCACATCTGCTTTCCGGTAAGAAAATCAAGACAAAACCATCCCCTTGAATTGCTGCCTGAGCCATACAGATAGCCATTATGGAGTATTACGCCTCCATGATGATTGTCCATAAGTCCAGATTGCCAGACTGTCTCAGGGGAAATTGATTTTCCGGAAGTTTTGAGTTTAATCAGCATGCTGCCTTTTCCATATCCGCTGCTCATAAATACATATTCGTTGTAACAAATTGCATCTGTCAGGTTTAGTTCACGCTGATTTTCAAAGTTGACCTTCCATAAAAGCCTGCCTGTGGTGATATCAGCGCCATAGAAACAATTTGAACTTGCCCCCACTATCTGCCGGGAACCTCCGAAATTATTTATTACCATTGAGGTATACCCCATGGTTCCGGGAATTTCTGTATTGATCCAGATCGTTTCTCCGGAGCGTTTATTAAGACAGACCTGGTATCCCTTCTTTCCTGCAGGTTTTACATAGAGATTATCACCATCAATCAGGACTGATTCTGAATATCCATATTCGGGGATCTCGGCATCAAATTCTTTTACAAGTTCCTTTATCCAGATTTCTTTTCCTGTTTTTGCTTCGAAGGCAGCAAGTCGTCCAGATTCACTCAGGTGATATAAAATACCGTTATCGAAAGTAGGTGTGCTTCGCGAACCGGTATATGAGGTTGCCCAGGAAAGGGTTGTTGTCCAGGCTTTACCATTCGGTTGCTTCCATACAGGCTTACCGTTAAGATCATAACAGAAAACATAAGTCTGATCATTATATTTACCTGCTGTATAAAGAAGCCCGCCACCTATAGATATCGAGCTGTAACCATCACCGAGACCCGAAACTGCCCAAAGCAGTTCAGGACCATTTGCCGGCCAGGATCTGATTAATCCTGTCTCAGATGATTTGTTTGTCCGTTCGGAACCATGAAAACAAGGCCACTCGTTTGTACTCTGTGCACCTGCTTTTATACAGGAAGCAATAATGAAAAAGCACAGGATAAAGAGAATGTCACTAATCTTATTTTCGAAAGTGAATGGCCTCTTAAATACATTACATGATGAATGAGCAACAGATATAAAATATTTAATCATAATGGAATGAATTTTGGTTATACTTTGAACTTCAATCAAAATTAACAATCTGTTTAAAATATACAACGCTATCATGAGTAATAAGAAAAAAGAAAGCCCCATCGGTTTATAATCCCGATGGAGCCAGACATTCACCTTCCCTTATCAATTATCTTTTAAGTCATCAGTAAATCAGGTATCAGATTTTGGATTCCGGATTCCTGATTCCCGATTCCGGTTTCCTAGTTTCTGATTCCTGATTCCTGATTTCTAATTTCTAGTTTTTAGTTTCAACAACAGCATACTTTGAAATTTTCCAGAACTCTACCGGATCTGTAATCTCTATGCCTGATATTTTGTCTTTGTTTTCACGAATCATCTTGTAGGAGCTACTGGGATGTTCTGTAATAAATTTTGCACTTTTGGAATTAACCGGGATAGTTTTCAATTCAGTTATATTGACCTGAGTGAATGAACTGTCAGCAAAGTCAGACAATAATATCTCTTTCTTGCCAAGGCCAAGAAAACCTCCGTCTTTATTTAACAGTCCTTTTGCTTTAAGTTCCTTATATGTACCACATGCAAAATAGGCTTTGTTTATCTCACTTGTCTGGATGGTGATCTTCTCATCTTTCTGTGCAATGGCTATCTGCTGTTCGTTCATCCTTGTGTTGAGCTGACCGATTTCGAAATCTTTTTCAACCAGTGCAGTTTTTAAATCAGAAATCTCAGTCTCCTGGACTTTTATCGATTCTTCAAGTTCAGCTATTTTTAACTGCAGACCCTTTATTGTTCCTCCTGATTTATTAAGCTGGGCAGTTAACGAGGCTATTTTCTTTTTGTTCTGATCCAGAAGTGTATTTATGTATTCAATATCCTGAAGAATACGTTGTTTCCTGTCTTTTGAGACCTCTCCTTTAGATGCCTGCATCGTTATTATGTTCTCCTTCTCTTTAATAGCGCTCAGGTTTTTTTCAATTTCAGCAAATGTCTGCATTGATTCATTGATCAGAGAATCACGTTCGGTAATTGTTTCCGTAAATGATTTTTTCTGGCTTTCAATAATGGCGAGCTGGTTTTTCTGTTCAGTGTTATACTTTGAAATACCAATTATCCCGACTACAACCAGTATTAAAAAACTAATTATAGCGGTTGTCCATACTCCTTTTGTCAATCCTGCTTTTTTTGCTGTTTGTTCGGCTAACCGGATACGGGTAGCGTCACTTACAACCTTCTGGGTATTGTTTTCCCCATTTTTCATATTAGTTCCACCTTCATTTGTCATATTAATTCCTCCGTTGTTTGTTTATTCGTCTCAAAATATTTTAAATAATTATCAGTAATTAATAATAAGCCATCATTGATTTCCTTCACTTTCCCATAGGTCTGCATTTTAGCGTAGTCGCTTCCGCGAAGCATGGTCTGTGAAGCAAAGTTGGATAGCGAAAATATGTTGATTTTCAATTGTTTTATTATTTTATGAATCGTGTAATTAATATTTTCTATACTCATGATATTTGATATTTAAAAAGTAATCTTCGATCCAATTTTCAATTCCTTAAAGTAAAACGACGGAATAAATATCCTGATATAAGTTTGATACCTCACTTCAAACAGTAAGCCAGAAATAGTAACCAATACTAATAATCTTATAATCTGATTGTTACTAAATACAAAAGAGATAGTGAATTGTTCATTTTGAGAAAATGATTCTCATTTTGAGAAAAGGATGGTGGAATAACCTATTGGGTTAATAAGGCAGGGATTAAAGCTTTATTCCTTTTCTTCTTTTAACATCCTGTAGATGGTTGAAATCCCTATGTCAAGTTTTTCTGCCGTGAGCCTGATATCGTTATTATTCTTCTTCAGAGTGGCTTTAATGATCTTCATTTCATATTCCCTCAGGGTAAGAACCTCATTGGCAACAAGAGTCAGGGGATCATCATGATCAATGACAAGATCAACAGGTTCAATCTCATCATTTTCTGATAATGTCACTGCCAGTTCAATAACCGATTTTAATTCCCTTACATTTCCGGGAAATGAATAGCCCATCAGCTTCTTCTGTGATTGTTCGGATAATTTTTTTAAAGGTATGTTATTTTCACTGCAGAACATCCCTATAAAATAACTGGCCAGAATAAGTATGTCATTTCCTCGGTCACGGAGGGGAGGTAATTCAATTGGCAAACCCAGCAGTCTGTAATACAGATCCTCCCTGAAATTTCCCTTTCTAACTTCCTCTTTCAGATTCTTATTGGTTGCTACAACTATACGGCAGTCTGCCTTTACGGGTTTATTGCTCCCTATCCTCATTATTTCCTTCTCTTGCAGGACCCTGAGTAGTTTAGACTGCAGATTCAGTTTCATTTCACCGATTTCATCGAGGAAAAGAGTGCCTCCATCAGCTTCCTCAAACCGGCCGATACGCCTCGAAGAAGCACCGGTAAAAGAACCCTTTTCATGGCCAAACAATTCACTCTCTATCAGTTCAGAAGGGATTGCAGCTACATTAACTGTTACAAATGGTCTGTCTTTTCGCTTTGAATTGTAATGAATAGCTTTCGCCACAAGTTCCTTTCCTGTTCCTGTTTCCCCTGATATGATTACGTTAATATTAGTACTCAGAGCTTTGTCAATAAGCTCATAAATTGCTTTGATAGAATGGCTTTCACCCAGGATAGTCTGACGAAAACTGTACTTTTTCTGGATTTCCCTGCGGAGAGTTGAAATCTCTCTTTTCAGACCTATACCGTCGCGGATATTCTTTACTGTATTCAGAAGACGGTCTTTTATATCATCAGATTTGGTTATGTAATCATAAGCCCCAAGTTTCAACAGGTTGACTACCGTATCAATATCTCCCTGTTCAGATATCAGTATCACCTGGATATCACTGTTTTCATCCCTTATTTTTTTAAGCAGGTCAAGCCCGGTCATATCAGGCAAACGGTAGTCAAGTGTGACTATATCAGGTGATTCAAAAAGGGAATCCAGAAAATCTTTGCCAGTAAAAAAACTCTTTATTTCATTGTCTGGATTCAGCGAAAGAGTGTGCACCACAAGCCTGTTATACCATTCGCTGTCTTCCACAACAAATATTTTAAGAGGCTTTTCAGTCATATGCTTTTCTATTTTCTATTCAAGGATTATTCCTGCAACCTGCAAATTAATAAAAATTGGTCTGATCTGTCAGCTTTTCAACTTATTTTAGATATATGCTCCTTAATGAGTTCGCGAACAACTTCAAATTCTCCGACAGACTCATTAATGAGCTTTTCAATGAGATTGCCATCAGACTTGTTATGAATACAATCTTCAATTTTTTTAAGAAAATCGCAGAGATCCGATGCACCTATATGCCGGCTGGGTGGCATTAATTTATGAGCGAGCTCGGCAATCTGCTGCATCTTACCTGATATCTTTGCTTCCATCATTTCATTCAGTCCCTTTTCGGTAGTTTCAGTGAAAG
>Ga0208980_10000423_pt1 | contig 23511 bp, 16 predicted proteins | sample WetSurMetagenome_3_FD_187993 | JGI IMG/M metagenome (GOLD analysis project Ga0208980, IMG submission 187993) | Wetland microbial communities from Twitchell Island in the Sacramento Delta, sample from surface sediment Aug2011 Site A1 Bulk (version 2) | ecosystem: Environmental > Aquatic > Marine... | reverse complement strand
TAACGCGCCATTTCCCGCGCTGTGGAGCGGATCAAGTCGGGTTCAATGCCCGTTTCCGGATAAGCCCACTCCGGCGTGTTTGTCTCGATGGCAGCAGCAAACTGTTCGAAGCCGAAGCCGTATCGCGCAACGTAATCTTTATCGTAGAGCCCTTCATTAACCAGAACATTCATCCAGGCGAGTATGAGAGCGAGGTCTGTTCCCGGTCGTATGGGAAGATAAAACTTCGCCTTACCTGCAGCGATGGAAAATCGCGGGTCGGCCACGATGATGCTTGCTCCTCTGCCGATCGCCTCAGCAAATTCCTGCACCTGCGTGTTGTGCATGTTTTCGCCCAGGTGGGATCCCAGGAGCACAAGGCAATCGGCATTGCGGATATCAGTCCGTTCAGGCGAGCTGACATCCTCGCCGAATGTCAGTCGGAAACCGACATCTCGGGGGCCACGGCACTGGGCAAATGAAGGGGCGGCGATGTTGATTGCGCCGTAAGCTTTCAATGTGTGCCGGAGAAAAGTGCCGCCGATTCCGTGTGAGAAAAGGGCCAAAGCCTCGGGACCGTAGTCAGCCTTTATCTTTTGCATCCTCTCCGCAATGGAATTTAGCGCCTCATCCCAGGTCACGGCAACCCATTCCTCATCACCGCGGTTGCGTCTGCGCATGAGAGGAGTTCGCAACCGATCCGGATCGTAATGGGCTCCGATGCCTCCAGTGCCTCTTGGGCACAAGCGTCCGCGGCTAAGAGGGTCCAGGGGATTCCCCTCTACTTTCCAGAGCTTGTCATCCTTCACGTATGCAATCGCGCCGCACTTCCAGAAGCAGATGTCACAAAAGGTGGGGATCGTCCTGGTGCCGGCGGCCGAAACGCTTTCACTCCCAGCCAGCATGCTTTCGGCCGCCTTAATGGCAATACTGCCCGCCGCCGTTCCTACGACGACCCCTGAGATTTTTAAGAACTTCCTGCGCGAATATGTGTACATGGCAGCCCGGACCAGAAATGGACAAGCCTTGATTGGCGAGTACTTAATTCGATGTTAGGGAACGGTATACCCACCCTTCAGGAAATCATAATCTGGATCTACATCCGAAAAAGTGCTTGTCATGATAACAAACGGGTACTGCCCGCCCCACGAAGGTTGTGTATATTTTGGAGGTGATTCTATTACAGCTTTGCGCCAGGCAGCGAAGTCCTTGTACCAATACTCATTTACTCGAACCCACTGGGAATTCGCCTCAGGGATCGAACGGTAGCTGATAAACTTGAGGAGGCCCGGTTGATTTTTTGCCTCCCTGGCATGTACCTCCAGAAACCATTTCTCACCTTCTTCGATCGAGACGCCCTCAGGATACTTAATTGCAGTAAGCCAGCGAATAATCGGTGTGTCTTCATGATGAGGATTCAGATTGAGAAACTCCTCGGATGGCAGGGCCCGGGCAATAGTTTGAGCGGCAGCCATCCGTTTCATGTCCCAGTTTGGTTTTGTAAATGCTCCGAGTGGCGGCCTTGTATTCCATTCTTCCACATCGGTAAACCACAGCTCGGAGTATCGGCCAGCCACGGCTCCAAAGCGTTCAATGGCTTCCTTGGGCGGATCATAAGCCTGATATGTCTCATATCTTCGTAACCATGGTCCGGACAAACGCACTATCTCCGGGGCGTGGTAGCGCAGGTAATATCTGGTAGCCTCTATGTGGCTTGGTGCATCAGTGAACAATCCTATATCGATTTCTTTTATCATTGGCGCGCCAAACGAGGGTGTTGCAGAAAAACTCGCGATAATAATGAATATGCAGGCTAGAAAGATCTTTCCTTTTTCCATGGTATTCACTCCTTTCCTCTGTCAACTCCAAGCCAGTCATCGACAACGATTATAATCCCTATTTTCCATTGAATGATTTTTTCGGAGGCGACAGGCCGCTGAACGGCTCCCCTAATCAAGATTGATTAGGGACGTCATTGGCAAAGCCCGGCTGGTGTATTTTTCATCAGTAGAGAGTGGAATTCGCCGGGGCAGGATAGGAACACCACTTTCCTGACCCCAGTCATGCATCGAATCAGCCGACAACCAGAGTGCCAAATCCATCCGTGTAGGATTTATCTCAAATCGCCTTTGATATTCCCCGGTCTTCCTGTTTGGGCCTGGGCGAAAGGAGGAATACGTAAACAAGCAGTGCCACTCCGATAAGTGCAGGGATCAATCCTACTAGCCATACAGGTTCGCTGGGCTCAAGCTTGGCCAGCAATGGCATCAATGCAATCCCAACCGCCAGAACAATAAGTCCACCCAGTTTCATGCCTTCACTCCTGCGGATTTGGGCTGCACTTGCCTCCTGACGCAGCATTTCCAAAACTTTTTGGGCAGCGTCTCCCGGACTCTCCGCAATTTTTTTTAGAAGTTCGCTGCGGTAAAGACTCTGTTGCGCCTTACGCCGCTCTCCAAACCAGACAATAAAGACCAACATGGCAAATAATGAAATAGGAACCAGTATTCCGACCAGGGGTACCAACTCCTCTACTAATGCTTCGTTCATAGTCCCTCCTCTGTTTCGTTTCTGTTTGGTTTGACGCACCAATACAATTGCAGGTTGCATTTTTTTGGGCATATACTGCAACCAATCACTGCGAAACAGCGTCCTACGCAAAGGGGAAGTCCTGTGAACATGGATCAGGATTGTGATGATGTGCGACGCGTTCTTAAAGGCGACATTTCGTCATTTGAGAGCATCGTTCGCCGCTGGCAGACTCCCTTGATCAACCTGGCCTTTCGCTTTTGCCGGGATCGGCAGAGATCCGAGGAAATGGCACAGGATGCTTTCATGCAAATATTTCGAAATCTGCACAAATTCCGCGGCGAAGCAGCATTTTCGACTTGGATTTTCTCCGTCAGTCTGAATCTATATCGATCCGTGATGCGACGCAAATCGTTGCCTGTCGAATCCATCGACGCACTGATGGATATTGCCGAAGGCCAATTTCCTCACCTGCAAATCGAACAGCAGGAACGTGACGAATTGGTTCGCCGAGCCGTTGCAGTGCTGCCGCAGCGGTACAGGGATGCAATTATCGTGTTTTATTTCAGGGAAATGAACCTGGCAGATACTGCTGCAATTCTCGGTGTCTCGGAGGGAACAGCCAAGGCTTGGTTGCATCGTGGGCGGGAAATACTCCGCGGGAAGTTAGAGAGAAGGTCAGCTACTGCAGCGGTAACCAAAGAGGTGCGCATATGAACCCGGAAGATTTGGACAGGATACTTCTTTCTGAAAAGCAAATTGAGCCTTCGTCAACATTTGAGGGAGACGTCATGATGCGCGTCCGGGCCCAAGCTTCATATAGCCGCCACATCCCTTTCCCGTGGCTGCCCTTTGCGACAGTAACACTCGTCCTGACGGTTCTGGCAATGTGGCTTTTTCCCGCTGGTTCGGTTTTGCGAGGCACGAATTGGTTGTCCTATACAATTGGCAACTGGATTATGGCTCCCTCTGACAGCACGTTACGGAATGTACTTCTGTCTGCGTTCGCTTCACTTGTGGGAACCCTGCTGCTTATCTGGTTTTCGCTCCGGCTTGCCGGCGCCAATCGCTGAGCTATCAGCAAGGCCGGCAAAAATGGCGCGTTGGAAGCATCATCATGGATTATTTGCAGTCTACCCCATTGATACGCCTTGACCACGGCGAAGTCTCGCCCTAACATCGGAGCATGGCGTCTACTTATAGACCTACTACAGGCATCCCTGAAATCGATCGGCTGGTTGGTGGCATCCAGGCGGGAGATAATGTAGTCTGGGAAATCGATTCTGGCGTCGCCGGCGACAGTTTCATCTCAAGATTCGTCACCTCGTGCGAAGAGAATGCCGTCCCCATCGTTTACGTCAGCTTCAACCGTTCGCCTCAGACCATAGCATCAAAATACGCCCGGCTCTTGTCGCCCGGACGTTTCTCGCTGATCGACTGTTTCTCATCCGGAAAGGGAAACAGCGATGAGATGTTCCTCAAATTTTTTGATGACCCCGCGCGCAATGCAGTGCATGCGCCCGTGCATATCGCGGATCCAGCGGATCCTTCACGATTGGAGCAGGCTCTCATCGATGTAGGCACTCGGGACGGACAGTCCGCCAACTATATTTTCGATTCACTCACGGGGATGTTGGATCTGTGGGGCGACGAAAACCGGGTCGTGCGCTTTTTTGGGCACCTATGCCCGCGCCTCTATGACCTCTCTACTATTGCCTTCTGGCTGGTGGAGACCGAAGCCCACAGCGACACCTTCCTGGCAAAGGTGCGCCATATCACTCAGGTGATAATCGAAGTCTCCCTGGCAAACGAGCAGCGAGCTATCACTATCCGTAAAGCCGCAGGCAGGAGCGCTCAAATCGGCGTAGCCCAACCGCTGGACATCGAGGAATCTCCCTCAGCTCGGGGCACCGAAGCGCGCTCCGATCACGACATTAACTGGCTGACCCGGCGCGGAGAGGAGCTGCGCCGGCGCTACCGCGTCGAAAGCATCGTCGGCGGAAGCACCGCTATCCGACAGCTTCTCGGTATAGCAGCCACAGCAGCCCGATCGCGCTCATCGATCCTCATCACGGGGGAAACCGGGACAGGCAAGGAATTGATCGCGAACGTCGTACACTACAACAGCGATCGCGCTAACGGCCCGCTGATAAAGGTAAACTGCGGCGCTCTCCCCGAGACCCTGCTCGAGACCGAGTTGTTTGGCCACGTAAAGGGATCGTTCACAGGCGCATTGCGCGACTACGAGGGACGCTTCCGGGCGGCGGATGGCGGCACGCTCTTCCTGGACGAAGTGAGCGAAATGAGCCCACGGCTGCAGGTCAAGCTATTGCGGGTTCTACAGGAACACCAGATGGAGCCGGTGGGCTCCAGCCGAAGCATAACCGTTGATGTCCGGATTGTGGGCGCAACAGCGCGCGATCTGCGCGAGGAAATCCAAGCCGGCCGGTTTCGCCACGATCTTTTTTACCGGCTCAACGTCATTCCCATTCACTTGCCTCCCCTGCGCGATCGACGGGAGGACATACCACTTCTCGTGGACTACTTCCTCGAGAAATATAGCCGCGAAGCGGGCCGGCGGGTCATGCGGGCATCCCGCGAAGTGCTGGATCAGCTGTTAGCTTATTCGTGGCCAGGCAATATCCGGGAACTGGAAAACTGCATCGAACGAGCAGTCGTTATGAGTCCCGACGGCAGCTTTTCGCTCGCACTCCTTCCGGAGGAGATTCGGGAATGTCGCCTGGATCCCAGTACCACTCCGATTCCAAACGGAGGGGAAGATCCAGAGCAGGAATTGCGCCAAGCCGTGACCCGCCTCCTGACCTCCAGGCCAAACCCTGCCGGCATCCGCGATGCACTTCTCGAAACCGTGGAGGAAACCTTGCTGCGTCATCTAATGGCTTCCGGCCGCTACAGCCAGCGCGAGTTGGCTAGCCTTCTTTCATTAAGCCGCATCACCCTGCGCAAGAAACTTAACCGCTACCGCATTTCTTAACTCGTGAGCCCTTGAGCTGTTTTATCTTACAGTTCTGAAGCTTGTTGACTGCAGGTACTTGAGAGGCAACAACATCCCGCATGGTACATAATATATACCAATTGGATACTAAATATGCCATAGCCTCTTCATCTTTGTAAACTATAGATGAAATTAGGTTTCAATATTTTGCTAAATAGTTGATAACACTGGGCTAAAAATAAAAACTATTCCACTGTGCTATTGGCACGCGCCTTGCATAGCCTTGATTTGAAAGGATACAGACAATGGCCCGAATGCACAAGCATTATGGGCTTTGCGAAAACTGCGATCATGACGCTACCTGCACGCTGAGACGAAGCGCTCTGCTGGCAATCATTGAGTGCGAAGAGTTCGCAGCAACGCAGCCCAGGGTCTTGAGGACGAATTGGACGCGAGACGCGAAGATGTCTCTGGACCGCTTTGAACAGCCTATGTCACTCAAGGTAAGGTCAATGGAGGAATCCCCTTTTTCTATAAATCCTGTCGGCATTCACTCCAAAGCTCACAACCTAACCGTATTCGTGTGCGCCAACTGTGCGCGTCCCGCCCGGAATATAGCTTCGGATAGTCGTCCCCGGCCAGTTGTTCCGAATTTTGATTGGCCATTTCCAGTTCAACAAATAATCGTTCCCTGCACGGGACGGCTTCAGCCCGAGCATGTTCTCAAGGCCTTTTCATCCGGCGCCAGCATGGTTTGCGTGATCGCCTGTGCCGAGCACAATTGTCACTACCTTGAGGGCAGCAAGCGATGTGCACGCAGGATTGATTATGTCCGTTCGATTTTAGAGGAGATTGGGCTGGAGCGCGAACGCTTGATGATTTTCCACCTTCCGGGCTCTGCGGCGGAAGATATGGCATTGACCGCCCGCAAGCCGGCGCCCGCAAATCTGTCTGGTGTTTCAGAGGCACGGGTTTCTGCAATTCGCGACGAAGTGCTTCGGGCCCTCCTGCTTCTCTCTCCAAACCCAATCCCCGAATTCCCCCAAATATTGGTGCGCGGAGATTCCAGCCAGGAAGACGTGGACATCAGTGAGGACGACAACGATGAATAAATTAGCCCAGGCGTTGACTTCCGGCCGGCCGGTTGTAATGGCTGCATGTCTGCCGGCGCGTGGAGCCGATGCTGCTGCCATAAAAAAACTCTCGAACGCACTGCCGTCCTGCCTGGATGCAATAATCGTAGCAGATAACCCCGATGAAGTTCACGGTTCAGCGATGGCTGTTGCCGCAATACTGGCTGGCAAAGGCCATGCCAGTGTCCTGTCCATGGTTACGCGCGACCGCAACCGTATCGCCCTCGAGAGCGATGCTTTAGGAGCTGCTGCGCTGAACATTTCCGCCATACTTTGCCTTAGCGGGGATCATCAGTCTCTGGGCGTTTGCCCTCAGGCGGCTGGGGCTAATGACATTGACTCCATCCAATTTACGCAGGCTCTAAAGAATATGGTCGTCAACGGAGTCGGCTTCAACGGCGGGGAACTCAACAGCAAGCCAAAGCTGCTGGTCGGCGCGATCGCCCACCCCTACTTGCAGCCGATAGAACTGAATCTGCTTCGCCTCAAAAAGAAGATAGCGGCTGGGGCCGATTTTCTCCTGACTCAGGCCGTATTTGACCTGCAGGGATTCACTCATTGGATGGACGCCGTCCAGGCGGCCGGGCTCGACAAACGCACCGCCATAATCCCCAGTGTGTTGCCCTTGACCAGCGCGGATAAGGCAAAGATGCTACAGCAGCGGAAAACTTACGGACCAATCGGGGATGATGTAATTGACAGGATCAGCAAAAGCGCGGACCCGGTCAAGGAAGGCGTTGCTATGGCATCACAGATGGCGGCCCAGTTGAAACGGGCGCCCGGCGTGCGCGGCATTCACATCCTCAGCGGTGGTTGCGAGCCGCTGGCCACCGCGATATTACAGCAATCAGGACTGGTGCAGTAGAGGCAATCGGCAGGTTGCCCCTGGAGTTTTAAAACTGAGAATTAAATGACTCAGTACACTAGGCATGACATCAGATATTGGCGCACGGGCGCTCTGCCGAACGCCCTCACATAAAGCAAGCGGATTTGCCTGAAGTTCAATCCGAAATAGCATATGCCCGAACGTTATCACATTCATACTGTTTTAACTCCACCTCGGTTCCGCCGTATCGGCAAGTTCGGCAACATCGACTGGCGGGAGGACTGTTCTCGTTGCACAAATTGCGTTAAGCTCCGCTGCTGCTATGATGTGTACAAGCATGAGTCCGCCCACAACCGCGACCCGCATGCGGACGTGCAGTCCCTGTATGAGTGCAAGGCCTGTCTCTCGTGCGTCCAGGGATGCACCAAGGGGCTGTTGAGCATCTCAGTCAATCCGGAGTTTCTGGACATGGGGGACGAGTATTGGAAACCCGACCTTATCCTCAGTACATGGAACCAATCCGAATCGGGGAAAATTCCGGTTTCCGGGGCCGGCTACCGAGGCCGTTTCCATGGCTATGGCTTTGATTCGATCTGGACGGACATGTCGGAAATAGTCCGTCCCACGCGCGATGGCATTCATGGGCGCGAATATATCTCCACCTCTGTGGACATCGGCCCCAAACCGATGCGTCTCAGCTTTGCGCCTGACGGCAGAATGCTCAATCAACCCTCGCAGTTGCTGGAGATCCAGGTTCCAGCCATTCTGGACATCCCCGCTTGGCCGGTTCGGCAAATCGAACTGTCTAAGGCACGCGCCATGGCTGCGAAAGAGCTGAAGACCGTCGCTCTTGTGCTGGCGGGCGACGCGCTGCGGTTGCCGCCGGATCAGCTTCAGTCTGTCGTTCCCATTTTCGGTAGAGACGACATCAAAACCGGCGGAGATCTTATCCAGTTGACGGGAAAGATGGTTCAACTGCTGGACTGCCCGGACGCGCCGGAAATGGCTGACACGGTGCGGGCGATAAAGCCGCAAGCGATCGTCTCTGTCCGCCTGGTGCTTGGCCCGGCCGCAGCTGATCGCGTGGTAGAGCTGGCGCAGATGGGGATTAAGGTTTTTCACCTGTGCGCCGACCTGCACGGGCAGGAGCGGCTGGCAAACGAACAACCCGGGCGGCATATCAAGGATGCCCTGCGGGAAATTCACGGCCGGTTGCTGAACGAAGGGATACGGGATGAAATCACGCTGATCATATCCGGCGGCATCGCTGTTGCCGAACATATGGCCAAGGCGATTATCTGCGGGGCCGATCTGGTGGCCGCTGATACCGCCTTGCTGGTGGCTCTTGGCTGCCGCGTTTGCCGCGACGCCCACACCTCACTTATCGACGATGCCACCGGTTCGTCGGTCAGTCCGTGCCCTTTCGGAATCGATTCAGCAGAGAGCGCCTACGCGGCGCAGCGGATGATCAATCTTATCGGCGCCTGGCACAGCCAGCTGATCGAGGTATTGGGGGCAATGGGCATACGCGAAGTCCGCCGCCTGCGCGGTGAGGTGGGACGCGCCATTTTTATGGAAGATATCGAGAAGGAAGCATTTGGAGATCTCCTGCAGGTGCCCCGTGAACAGGTAGGCTCATGATGAAGATCATTACCGACTTCGACATTGAAAGTATTCAAGCTCCAGAGCCGCAAGAAGAACGTTTTGGCCAAAGCGACTGGCCACAGGAAGCAGTCCGCCGGGAAATCCATCCCACTCCCGATCGTTATCGCAATGCCCTGGGCAAATATCGGATAGACCGGCTGGCCAGTTGCATCTCCTGCGGCCGGTGCGCCCAAGTTTGCTCCTATGGTGTACATGTCAAGCCTGACGGCTATGCCTATATGCTGCGACCCCAGGATCACCTGTGCATCGGACCAGCTTGTGCGGAAAATGGGGACAGCTGCGTCAGTGAATGCCCGCAGAAGGCCCTGACGATGCGGCGGAATCCTAACGCGGACTGCATGGGCGATCCCCGCTGGTCCAGCGACCTGATCTTGTCTACCTGGCATCAAGCCGAGACCGGGCATACACCACCCTCCCACCTCGAATACCAGCACGGTGAATCGGGCGGCGGCTTCGACAGGATTCGGTTTAAGTTCGAAATTCCGAGCCTGGCGAAAGAAACGGCGCCAAAGCCGGTGGACTGCAACAAATTGATGAAGGAAACCAGCGAGATTGATACGGGATTGGATCTGAACCGTCGAGACGATGGGCGGCCACAGGTGCATATCGACATCCCTGTCTACGGAGGCGGGATGAGCTTCGGATCGGTCAGCATTCATACGATCCTTGCGAAAGCCCGCGCAGCGGCGGCTTGGAACACATTCACCTGCACAGGCGAGGGTGGTTACCACGACCGACTCCACCCTTACGATGATCATGTGATCACGCAGGTAGCTACGGGCCTCTTTGGCGTGCGCGAGGAGACCATTCAGCGTGTACGGATTGTGGAGTTTAAGTATGCGCAAGGCGCCAAACCCGGCCTCGGCGGGCATCTCCTCGGTGACAAAAACACACCGGCCGTCGCACGCATGCGTGGCGCCGTAGCAGGCAATGCCCTGTTCAGCCCCTTTCCCTTTCACAGCGTGTACAGCGTGGAAGATCACAAGAAGCACCTGGACTGGATCAAGCATGTAAACCCTCGCTGCCTTGTGAGCGTGAAGGTCTCGACACCAACCGACGTCGACATGGTGGCCGTGGGGAGCTACTACGCGGGAGCCCACATTATTCATCTGGATGGCAGTTACGGCGGCACGGGTGCGGCCCCGGACATCGCCAAGAAAAATATCGCGATGCCCATCGAATACGCCATTCCCAAGGTTCACAAGTTCCTCTGTGCGGAGGGGATCCGCGAGAAGATCACGCTGATCGCATCCGGTGGCATCCGCACCGCATATGACATGCTCAAAGCCATTGCCCTCGGCGCCGATGGGGTCGTTATCGGGACGGCCGAATTGGTTGCCTTGGGTTGTGTACGGTGCGCCTGCTGCGAGAGCGGCCGGGGGTGCCCGCGCGGCATCGCCTCTACGGATCCTGAGCTAATGATGCAGATGAGCTTGGATTGGGCGACTCAGAGGCTGATCAATTTTCACAATGCCTGGCACAAACAGACCGTTGACGCATTGAGGCGGCTGGGCATGACTTCAATCCGCGATCTTCGGGGCCGCAGCGATCTTCTCTGCTACCTCATGGACAAACCCGTTTCCTACAAGGATACAGCCAAGTGAACAATCTTGCCGAACAACTCCTGGCAACACGGGCGCGGATATATTCCGGCTCGCAGCAGCAGCCATTTTCGAGGGCCGCCGAGGAAGGGGGGTGCGGCGTCACGGGGTTTGCCTGCACTGTTCCGCTGGCCGGGCGATTTATCTATGAACCATCCGTACAAATGCAAAACCGGGGCAATGGCAAGGGGGGCGGCATCGCTGCTGTTGGATTGACTCCTGAGCAGATGGGGGTTTCGCACGAAGTGCTCGACAGCCATTACCTGCTTCAAATCGCTTTGCTGGATCCGACCTGCCACGCCGACCTCGAACGCGAGTTCATACTGCCTAACTTCGACATTGCACTGTCCACGAGACAAGCACACATTGACGATTATCGGGACATTCCCGGCCTGGAGGTCCGTCCGCCGGACGTGCACCGCTACATCATCCGAGTCAAACCCGATGTTCTGAAAGCCTTCGCCCTGGGAAACGGACTGGAAAGCCTCTCGCTGCGTGACCTCGAGGATGAGTTTGTCTGGCGCAATTCCTACAGGCTTAACGACGCTTTTTATGCCTCGCTCGGCGATAAGCGGGCATTCGTTCTCTCTCATGGCAGAGATATCCTGGTCTTCAAGCTGGTTGGCTATGCCGAGCAGAATGTGCAGTACTACCAGCTCCAGGATTTCAAGGCGCATGCATGGATTGCGCACCAGCGCTATCCCACGAAAGGACGCGTGTGGCACCCCGGTGGAGCGCACCCGTTTGTCGGTCTGAATGAAGCGTTGGTGCATAACGGCGATTTCGCAAACTATCACTCGGTCTGCGAATATCTCCGGCAGCGGAACATCCGCCAGCAGTTCCTGACCGATACGGAAGTTTCCGTGCAGCTATTTGATCTGTGGGACCGCGTGTATAAGTACCCTCTGGAATATATCATCGAGGCGCTGGCCCCCACGACTGAGATGGACTTCGATCAATTGCCGCCGGAGAAGCAACTCATTTACCGGCAGATCCAGGCAGCGCACATTCATGCCTCGCCGGATGGACCATGGTTCTTTATCATCGCCCGCAGCCAGCCGGACAGAAAGAGAGTCCAGCTGATGGGCATCACCGACACGGCGATGCTCCGCCCGCAGGTATTTGCCCTCTCCGAGGACGGCGACATCCAGATCGGCCTCATTTGCTCCGAAAAACAGGCCATCGACGCCACACTGCGCAGCCTCGCGCGTGAGGACGCGCGCTTTTGTCCCGTAGCGGACAAGTATTGGAACGCGCGTGGCGGATCGAGCAGCGATGGTGGCGCCTTCATCTTCACCGTCGCCTCCGGGCAGGATGGCAAAAAGATGCTTACCTGCACGGACAAGTTTGGCAGGGCAATTACCATTGAGTCCGGCTCGACACGGTGTGACACGCCAGCCGCCGAAGTCCTTCAGAACGAAGCCCCGGATGCCCTGAGGGAACTTGTGAACCAATGGCTGCAAAAAGGGGATGTGGATGATCTGTTTGCCTACGCCCTGAACCTTCCCTCCTGGTCGGCCGGCGAACTGGGGAAATTCTGTCGCCTGGTGGTCCAAGGAGCCGATAACTCTAAATCGCGCTCAACCGCCATCGAACTTCTGTCGATGCTCCGCGACCGGCGATTCAATACAGGCGACAAGCGCCGGGCGACGATAGTCCGTGTTGTCGAGGATACGCTTGAAGCTCTCTTTGACAGCGCCCCGCTCTTCGGCGAACCGGCAAGCCGTTATTGGCGCAGGGTGACCTGGGCAACCCGGGAGCGCTTGGCTGCACCGCGGGCGGGTGAAGAGACGTTGATCATCGACGCACAGGGCTTTCCGCCCGAGGGTGATGATTGCGACGCTGTGCTTCTTCGCGAAGCGCATCATAAGGGTTGGAAACGGTTTATCCTCTACCGCCTGCGGGGCCAGCGGTTCCACGGAGGAGGTCTTGGGGCCGGCACGAACGAGGTCCGCATCGATCTGTACGGATCCGACGGCGATTACACAGCCAGCGGCATGGATGGCCTGCAGATTTACATCCACGGCAACGCCCAGGACCAGGTCGCGCAGATCGCCAAAAGTGGCAGGCTGGTTATCTATGGAGACGTCGGCCAGACGTTTATGTACGGAGCCAAAGGGGGCGAGGTGTTCGTATTAGGGAATGCAGCAGGCAGGCCTCTGATCAACGCAGTGGGCCATCCGCGCGTCGTCATCAACGGCACATGCCTGGATTTTTTGGCCGAATCATTCATGGCAGGCGATCCCCTGGCCGATGGCGGCTTCGTCATCCTGAACGGCATCGAGTTCGATGCGTGCGGCCGCCTGGTGCCCCAGCCGGTGCCTTACCCGGGCAGCAATCTCTTCTCACTTGCCAGCGGCGGCGCAATCTATATCCGCGATCCGCACTCACAGGTGGTCGAACGCCAGCTTAACGGCGGTGTTTTCTCCACAATGAGCGACAAGGACTGGCAGCTGATCCGCCCCTACCTGGCCGAGAATGAACGACTTTTCGGCGTCCGCGTGCAGGAACTATTGACGGTGAACGGTCAGACAAAAGCGCCGCAGGAAATTTATCGAAAGGTCAGCGCGGTCAAGCTTTCGGTGCTTACATAAAAAATTGGCAACTGTCCCCAGTTTTTTCTCGGAGGAATGATGGCAGCCATACTGGAAATCGATGATATTAACGGCGGATTGCTTCTGCAGATCTCGGGTCTGGGCGGGGCATCCTTGATGAATTGCTATCAGTGCCAGAAGTGCACCAGTGGCTGCCCTGTCGCATCCAGGGCCGACCTCAAGCCGCACGAGGTGGTTCGCTTAATGCAGATGGACCAATGGGAGACGGTCCTATCCAGCCGTTTCATCTGGGAATGCACTTCCTGCCATACGTGCGGCACACGCTGTCCGCAGGAGGTCGACATCGCCTCCCTGAACGACGCCCTCAGGGTAAAAAGCCGGGCATCGGCCAGGGTTATCCCCGATACCGCAGTTCCGGTCCTCAATGAGATCTTTCTCAGCGCAATTCGCAAGCGGGGGCGGGTTCACGAGTTGAGCCTGATGGCCGCGTTCAAGCTGCGCACGATGCGGCTGTTCGCGGATTTCAACAAAGTGCCCATGATGATAAGCAAGCGAAAACTGCCGTTCCTGGGGCCGCGCATCGGCCACCGGCGAGAGCGGGAGGCCATGTTCCTCCGCGCTCAGAGAGGTGAAAGGTAGATGAGCTACGTTTTCTTTCCAGGCTGCTCGTTGGATGGTACAGCAAAGGACTTTCACGTTTCCACCATGGCCGTGGCCTCCAAATTAGGTCTGGATATTCCTGAGCTGAAAGACTGGATTTGCTGTGGTTCCACCGCCGCCCACAGCAGCGATCCGCTGCTCGCGGATGCGCTGCCGGCCAAGAACCTCTCTATGGCCGAAGGCAGAACCGTCGCCGTAGCATGCGCATCGTGCTACAGCCGTCTGAAGATGGCCAACAGCCACATTGCCTCCGATGCAGCCGTTCGCGCCAAGGTCGCCGCAGTAATCGGAAGCGACTACGATGGCCAGACGCCGGTACTGCATTTTCTGGAGCTCCTTTGTCGAGATGTGGGGCGGTCAAGAATTGCCGAGGCTGTGCGCCGGCCTCTATCCGGACTTAAGGTCGCCTGCTACTATGGCTGCCTGTTGTCGCGTCCCCCGGGAATCACCAAATTTGATGATGCCGAGAATCCTATGCTCATGGATCAGCTCATCGAGACAATTGGAGCCACACCGGTCGATTGGCCTCATAAGACTGAATGTTGCGGCGCCAGTTACTCGATATCGGATACCAGCATCGTCCTGCAGCTCAGCAACGAAATCTTGTCGATGGCCAAAGCCGCCGGCGTCGACTGCATTGCCACAGCCTGCCCGTTGTGCCAGCTGAATTTGGATATGCGCCAGAAAGATGTCGAAGCGGAATACTCCAAAAGTTACAACCTGCCCGTGTTCTATTTTACGCAGCTGCTCGGCCTCGCTTTGGGCTGCTCCGCGGGCGAGTTGTCGCTTAGAAGCATGGTGGTGGCACCGCAGCCCGTACTTTCTAGGTTGGGTCTGCCTGTTTGAATCCGTGGAAATCGGTACGCAGCCAAATGCAAATTGAAACTATGATAAACAAAATGGGAAGCACAATGAGCGCGCCGGAGGCGGTCGGTGCCGTCCTGGTTTGCGGAGCCGGCATCACCGGCATCCAGGCATCACTGGACCTGGCGGAGAGCGGCTTCAAGGTCTACCTGCTGGAATCCACCCCGGCTATCGGCGGGCGCATGGCACAGCTTGACAAGACTTTCCCTACCGGCGATTGCGCAATGTGCATAATCTCTCCGAAGCTGGTGGAGTGCGCCCGGAACAAGAACATTGAAATCATTACGCTCGCGGACATACAGGGTGTCTCCGGGCAACCCGGCAACTTCAAGGTGAAGATCCGCCAGAACCCGCGCTATGTAGACCCTCATAAATGCAATGCCTGCGGCGATTGTACCGAAGCTTGCCCGGTCGATCTACCGAGCGAGTTTGACCGCAGGCTGGGCACGCGCAAGGCGATTTTCCGCCCGTATCCCCAGGCAATTCCCAATATTTTCGGCATCTCTAAATCCGGAGACCCGGCGCCGTGCAAAGCCACTTGCCCTGCCGAAGTCAATGTTCAAGGCTATGTAGCACTCACAGCCGCAGGCAAATTCAAGGAAGCCTACGAGCTTGTCCGGCAGCGCTGCCCGCTGCCCGCCGCCTGTGGACGCGTATGCCAGCATCCTTGCCAGGACAAATGCAACCGCAGCGAAATTGATGAAGCTGTGAATGCACGCGATCTCAAGCGGTTCGTTGCCGATTTCATTCACGCCAATCCCGATCAGTATCCCGCGATAATGCCGGCGACCACAAAACATGATGCCCGGGTTGCCGTCATTGGCGGCGGCCCAGCCGGGCTGACCGCCGCTGCCGATTTAGCCCAGATGGGATATGAAACAACCATTTTCGAGGCTAAGCCGCACCTGGGAGGAATGCTCCGTTATGGAATCCCGGCCTATCGCCTGCCCAAGGATATCCTGGACAAAGAAATCCAATACATTCTCGGGCTCGGCATAGAAGCAAAAACCGGCACCCCGGTCGCGAATCCGAGGAATCTCCTGAAACCCAAGGCTCATTCCGAGAGTTTGTTTCCCACAGGGCCATTCGACGCAGTTTTTGTCGCCACCGGCGCCTGGGTCAGCCGCAAGCTGGGCATTTCCGGCGAGGATGCACCGGGTGTCTGGGAGGGTCTGAAGTTCCTTCACGAAGTCAACAACGGCAACAGTCCAAAAGTAGGTCCCAACGTAGTCGTAATCGGCGGCGGTGATGTCGCCATGGACGCCGCACGTTGCGCTCTCCGGATGCCGGGTGTTAAATCCGTGCACCTGACCTGCCTGGAAAGCCGCGCCGAAATGCCGGCCCATTCCTGGGAGGCTGCCGAGGCTCTGGAAGAAGGAGTGATCTTTCACAACAGCCTGGGACCTACGGCAATCGAAACCACCGGAAAAAAAATCACTGCCGTCGCCTTCCGTGCCTGCACCAGCGTGTTCGACAAGGACAAACGCTTCGCTCCCCTGTTTGACAATTCCAGGACCTCCAGGCTTGCGGCCGATACGGTCATCGTGACGATCGGCCAGGGCGTCGACGCGGCTTGCCTCGGCCTTGGCACACGTCCTGGCGGGCGGATCATCGCCGATAACGATACGCTGGCCACCAGCATCGAGGGCATTTTTGCCGGTGGCGACGCCGTGTTGGGCCCCGCGTCCATGGTGGATGCCATGGCTCAGGGCCATAAAGCCGCCGCAGCAATCGATGCCTATATCCGCGGTGCCGCCTACATTCACAGCACGGATGAAGAACAAACTTTAAAATCCGTTCAGTTCAGTCCGGAAACGGCAAAATATGCCCCCAATCCCAAACCCGACACTCCTCGACAGGATCGCGTCGAGATGCCTCAATCGAATGTAGGCACGCGGCTGCAAGGTTTCACGGAAATCGATCTGGGTTACAGCCGGGAGCAGGCCATAGCCGAAGCTCAGCGCTGTCTCTCCTGTGGCTTGTGCAGCGAGTGCATGCAATGCGTCAAGGCCTGCTCGGCAGGGGCTGTGTGCCACGATCAGCAGCCAGCCGAAATGAATCTGGACGTCGGAAGCATAATCCTCACGCCGGGCTTCGAGGAGTTCCAGGCTTCTCTCAGGGGTGAGTTCGGCCACGGCCGCTACGCCAATGTGCTGACCAATGTGCAGTTCGAGCGGATGCTGTCAGCCGCGGGCCCGACCGGCGGCCACGTGCAGCGCCCCTCGGATGGCGGCGCCGTGAAAAAGATTGCCTTCATTCAGTGTGTGGGAAGCAGGGACACTGCCCGAGGCCAAGGCTATTGTTCTTCCATTTGCTGCATGAGCGCCACCAAGGAGGCCATGGTCGCACTTGAACATGCCCAGGGCCAGGAACTGGAGATTTCCATCTTCTGCATGGATGTCCGGGCCTTTGGCAAGGAGTTCGACAGCTACGTCGAGCGCGCCCGCGATGAGCACGGCGTCAAGTACATCCGCGCCATACCTTCCCGCGTGGTGGAGATGCCCGGAACCAGGAATCCCCGGATCCGCTACTTCAATCAGGACGGCGTCGAGGAGCAGCGGGAATGCGATCTGGTAGTGCTAAGCACCGGACTGCGAGTTCCCTCCGGCGTGAGAGAGATGGCTGGGAGGATTGGTCTGGAACTGAATGATTTTGGGTTTGCCCATACCCAGCGGTTCTTGCCACTGCAAACTTCCAAACCGGGAATTTACGTGGCCGGAGCATTCCAGGAACCTAAAGATATTCCGGAATCGGTAGCCCAGGCTTCCGCCGCCGCCGCGTGCGCCATGGACCAGCTTGCCGCCGCGCGCGATACCATGATCCAGCGCCACGAATACCCCTGGGAGCGGGACGTCACCGACGAACCTTCCCGGATTGGTGTTTTTATCTGCCACTGCGGACACAATATTGCCTCAGTAATCGATGTGGACTGGGTTGCCAAGAAGGCAGCGAGGATGCCAAACGTCATCCACGCCGAGGCCAGCCTGTACACCTGCTCGGACACCAACCAGCAGCACATCAAGGACATGATAAAGAAGCACCGGCTCAACCGTCTTGTCGTGGCCTCCTGCTCCCCGCGCACGCACGAGATTCTCTTCCAAGAGACGTTGCGCGAGAGCGGGCTGAACCAATATCTCTTTGCCATGACGAACATACGTGACCAGTGCTCATGGGTTCATAAGGAAGATCCTGAAGCTGCGACCGCCAAAGCGGTGGACCTGATGGCGATGGCTGTCGCCAGGGCGCGGCATTTGAAAGCGCTGCAGACAGGGCAGCTGCCGGTGACCGCCTCGGCTTTGATCCTCGGCGGCGGGTTGGCGGGCATGAGCGCTGCCCTGAACATTGCCGACCAGGGTTTCAAAGTGCACCTGGTTGAAAGAGAGCCGGCCCTTGGGGGGTTGCTGCGCAACGTCTATACCACCCTGGAGCAAGTTGACGTGCAGGATCAGCTCCGCCGCATGGAGGCCAAGATCCAGTCTCACGCTAACATCAGCGTGTATCTGACCGCGAACCTGGCCAGGATTTCCGGCCACGTTGGCAATTTTAGGAGCATTCTGGACGTGGCGGGCGTGGAAAAGCCCATCAGCCATGGCGTGGTAGTTATCGCGACCGGAGGACAGGAGCGGTCCACGGAGCTGTACCTGAATGGCAAAAATGCTCACGTGCTGACGCAAAGCAAGCTGGAGTCGGCGCTGGCCGGCGGCAACCTGCTATCCAAGCTCGCAGGCAGGAAGAATCCCACCGTCGTCATGATTCAATGCGTCGAGAGCCGCAATGAAAAGAACCCCTACTGCAGCCGCGTCTGCTGCTCGGAAGCAATCAAGAACGCCCTTGAGATCAAGCGCCGCCTGCCGCAGTCCAGGGTCATTATTCTCGGCCGCGATATGCGGACCTATGGTTTTCGCGAGTTGTATTTCCAGGAGGCGCGCAATCAAGGCGTACTCTTCATTCGTCACGCCGATAAAAACGATCCGGTAGTCGTTGAGGAAAACGGAAGGCTCAAGGTAACCGTTCATGACATTGTCATCCGCCGTGACCTGGTTTTCCGGCCGGACCTGCTGGTGCTTTCCACCGGAATCGCACCTGCCTCGGAAAATCCGGCGCTCTCGGGAATGCTTCGGAGCGCATTGACGGCTGACGGCTTTTTTCTCGAGGCGCATCCCAAACTCCGCCCGGTGGATTTGGCCAATGAAGGTGAGTTTCTGGCCGGCCTTGCCCACTCGCCCCGGTTTATGGATGAGACGATTGCACAAGCCCAGGCCGTCGCGGGACGAGCCACGACCATTCTCTCAAAGACCTACCTGGAAATCCCCGGCCAAGTCGCCTGTGTCGATCCGATCAATTGCGTCGCCTGCGCCACCTGCGTGAAGGTTTGTCCTTACGGCGCTCCGATGATCAATGACCTAAAAAAAGCCGAAATCCAGGGCGCCAAGTGCATGGGATGCGGGAGCTGCGCCGCCGCCTGCCCGGCCAGGACTATTACACTGCACCACCAGGAAGACCAATCTCTGGTGGCCATGCTCGACGAGTTGCTTGTCGGCGGAGGATACGCATGATTCAGCCGATCGAAGTGCCTTCGAAGGAACAGGGCAAAAGGGCGGGTGCCGATCCCAGACCGCTCTGGGAGCCGGAGATCATTGCATTCTGCTGCAACTATTGTGCGTATGCGGCAGCCGACCTGGCAGGCTCCAAGCGCATTCAATATCCCGCGAATGTGCGGATTATCCATGCGCCGTGCACGGGCAAGATTGAAATGGAACACATCCTGGAAGCCTTCGAAAAGGGCATTGATGGAATCCTGGTGGCCGGGTGCCTGGAAGGAGGCTGCCATTTCATGGAAGGCAACCTGCGCGCACGCAAGCGCACCGACAGGATCCGCTCGATTCTGGACGAAATCGGCGTCGGCGGCGAGCGGCTTAAGATGGTAAATCTCTCGGCCGCGATGGCACCGCTTTTTGTCCAGCGTGTGCAGGAGATCGTTGCGGCTGTAAAGGCTCTGGGCCCTAATCCGCTCAAGGCATCCGAACAAAAAGAAAGTGCAGGGAAATCATGATTGTTGCGTCGCCCAAACCCGTTACCGAACTGAAGAATCTGATCGCTCGCCACAGCAAGGTGCTGTTCGTAGGCTGCGGCACGTGCGTCACGGTGTGCCTGGCCGGCGGCGAACGCGAAGTAGGCATCGCCTCCTATGCCATGCGCATGGCTCGCAGAATGGAAGGCCGGCAGCTGGATTTGACCCAGGTAACGATCGAGCGCCAATGTGAAAACGAATTCATCAAAGACCTGGCAGATCCGGTGGCCAAGGTCGAAGCCATAGTCTCGTTCGGCTGCGGCGCGGGCGTGCAGGCCATCGCGGAGCGCTTTCCCAACAAGCCGGTTTACCCCGGACTCAACACGCAGTTTCTGGGAATTCTGGAGGAGCAGGCAATCTGGACCGAAAAATGCCTGGGCTGCGGCGATTGCATGCTAGCGCAGTTCGGCGGCCTTTGCCCTGTGACGCGCTGCGCCAAACGGCTGTTGAACGGGCCCTGCGGCGGCTCCACGGAGAATCAGTGCGAAGTGGATGAAGGCCGGCCCTGCGTATGGCAGCTTATCTTCTCCCGCCTCAAAAACATCGGACAGCTTGACAGGCTCGAGACTATAGTCCCTGCCAAGGACTGGAGCTGCGCGTGGCACAGCGGCGCCCGCAAGACTGTCCGCAAAGAGCACCGGGTGTAATGCGCGCAAAAATTTTCCCACGGATGCTTCTGCCATTGACCGTTGCTGTCTTCTTCTTAAAAATGTATTTGTACCAGATTTAGCTGATTGAATTTCGTGACTTACGAAGTTTGGGCAACACACATCTGCCGATCAGTGTCGACGGTGCCTTATTTTTTCGTAAGATAGTCGTTAATCGCCGTGGCAGCTTGCCTTCCGTGGAATAGAGCGCGGACCACCAGTGAGGCACCCGTGTTGGCATCACCCGATGCATATACACCCGGCACCGAGCATGCATACGCCTCATCGGTCTTGATATTTCCCTTGCCGTCAAGCTCAACTCCGAGCTGCTCTATTAGCCGCGTATGTTCCACATGCGAAAAACCCATCGCAAGAAGCACCATGTCGACATGAAGCGAGAATTCACTTCCAGGAATTTCTTTCATAACTGTTTTGCCGGTTCGGAAATCAGTAGCCCATTCAACCCGGGCAAACTGGCCCTGTTCGACTTTCACGCCCCGGCCGTTGAATGTCTTGGTCGTGACCGCCCACTCCCGGCTACAGCCTTCCTCATGCGAGGTTGAGGTCCGTAGAATCTGCGGCCAGTCTGGCCATGAAGGATTATTGGGTTTATCACACTCCTGCGGCTTGGGCAGGATTTCGAACTGATGCACCTGTTTTGCTCCCTGCCGAATCGCTGTTCCCACGCAATCAGATCCCGTATCACCGCCGCCGATTACCAGGACCGATTTGTTTCCTGCTGAGAGCATTTGCCGTTCTTTGACATCCCCCGCGACGTAGCGGTTGGATTGTGTCAGATACTCCATGGCAAAATAAATGCCCTCCAACCCCCGTCCGGGAATATAGATATCCCGCGGCTGTCCCGCCCCCATGGTCAGGAGCACTACGTCAAACGATTTTTTCAGGTATCGCGCCGAAATGTCTTCCCCGATTATGACATCTGTTTCAAAATTGACCCCCTCGGCGCTCATTTGGTCAAGACGCCGGTCGATCACGGATTTTTCGAGTTTGAAATCGGGAACCCCGTACCGAAGGATGCCGCCGATCCGGTCTGCTTTTTCAAAAACCACCACCGAATGACCCATTCTCCGGAGCTGTTGTGCTGCCGCGAGCCCTGCGGGTCCGGATCCGATCACGGCAACCTTATTCCCCGTTTCCTTGGACGGCTTTCTTGGCACAACCCATCCATTGGAGAATGCGGTTTCGACAATTGCCAGCTCGATCTGCTTGATTGTCACCGGCGCCGCATTGATCGACAGAGTGCACGATGCTTCGCAGGGGGCCGGACAGATCCTTCCCGTTATTTCGGGAAGATTGTTGGTGAGTTCAAGCCTCTCGAATGCTTCCTGCCACTTGCCCCGATAGACAAGATCGTTCCATTCGGGAATCAGGTTGAATGTCGGACATCCCATCGCATGACAGAACGGAATGCCGCAATCCATGCACCGTGCTCCCTGGCAGCGCAACTGCGGTTCGGGCTGAAGCATGAGGATTTCCCGGTAATCGCCGACCCGTTCCTCGACCGGACGGTGCAACATGTCGACACGTTCGTATTCCATGAACCCGGTTGCCTTGCCCATTATCCGTATACCTCCTCGGTGAGTGCGACCACCTCGGTCTCCTTCGATTCCTCCTTTTTAATCCGTTCTAATACCCGTTTGTAATCCATCGGCATAACCTTGACGAATTGGTTAAACATATTGCCCCAGTCTCGCAGGATACGCTCCGCATGCGGGGAGCCAGTGAGCGCCGCATGTTTCTGGATCAAAGTGTAGAGCAATTGCTGGTCTGACGGTTCAATGATCGGCTCAATGTCGACCATTTCGAGATTGCACCGGGTATCAAACAGCTGGTTTTCGTCAAGCACGAAGGCGATGCCACCGCTCATGCCGGCCGCAAAATTCACTCCCGTTCGCCCCAGCACGACAACAACTCCGCCCGTCATATATTCGCATCCGTGATCGCCGACACCTTCAACAACAGCAGTTGCACCGCTGTTGCGCACGCCGAAACGCTCGCCGGCCATACCATTGATATAAGCCTCACCGCTGGTGGCGCCGAACAGGTTGACATTGCCTGTAATGCTATTCTGGTTGGAGATAAAGGTTGACCCTTTCGGCGGATAGATGACCAGTTTACCGCCCGACAAGCCCTTGCCGAAATAATCGTTGGCGTCGCCCTCGAGCTCAAATGTGATTCCCGGAGCAAGGAATGCTCCAAAACTCTGCCCTGCTGATCCAGTGAACTTGCAGCGGATCGTGTCGGGAGGGAGGCCCGCAGAACCATGCCGACGGGCCACTTCGGCGCTGAGCGCTGTCCCCACCGTCCGGTTGCTGTTGCGTATTGATGCGAACAGGTTGACCGGCGTTTTGGTGACAATCGCTTTTCGCGCATTTTCGATCAGTTCGCTGTCGATTGCTCCCGAGAAATCATGCTCCTGCAAATTTACGCACCGGGTCGCACCTCCAGGCGGAACCATCGGCACGGCAAGCACTTTTGAAAAGTCAAGCCCACGCGCTTTCCAGTGGTTGATGGCGGTGTTCACCTCAAGGACATCGGCTCGCCCGATCATCTCATCCATGGTCCTAAAACCAAGCTGAGCCATGATCTCTCTGACATCCTGGGCAACAAACCGCATGAAGTTCATCAAGTACTCGGGCTTGCCGGCAAACCGCTTGCGAAGTTCCGGATCCTGCGTGGCAACCCCCACGGGACATGTGTTCAAGTGGCATTTGCGCATCATGACACATCCCATAGTGACCAATGCCGTTGTACCGAACCCATATTCCTCCGCTCCCAGGAGTGCCGCAATCACAACGTCACGACCGGTTTTCATCTGGCCGTCGGCCTGCACCCTGATCCTGTCACGCAGCTTGTTGAGTACGAGCGTCTGCTGGGTTTCGGCAAGGCCGATTTCCCAGGGAATTCCCGCGTGTTTGATCGAGGAAATCGGCGATGCGCCTGTGCCGCCGTCGTGGCCGCTGATGAGGACCATATCCGCCTTGCCTTTGGCCACTCCTGCGGC
>Ga0208980_10000422_pt1 | contig 23526 bp, 19 predicted proteins | sample WetSurMetagenome_3_FD_187993 | JGI IMG/M metagenome (GOLD analysis project Ga0208980, IMG submission 187993) | Wetland microbial communities from Twitchell Island in the Sacramento Delta, sample from surface sediment Aug2011 Site A1 Bulk (version 2) | ecosystem: Environmental > Aquatic > Marine... | reverse complement strand
GCCTATATAAATACCAGATTGGAGGAGCAGGCAATCCACAGATAACAACTTCATCAAATCTAATTGACTTCGGGGAAGTTGTCGTCGGGACAACTTCCAATCAGACTCTGAACATTTCCAATACAGGAAGCGCGAAGCTGATTATTACCGGAAAAACGATATCGAGTCCGAGGTTTGGCATAAATCCGAATAACGTGCCTGATACAATAAATCCGGGCGGGAATAAAAACTATACGGTAAGTTTCAATCCTATTGCGTTTGATACGATTTCAGCACAGCTTCAGATTGCAAGTAATGACATTCTTACACCTGTGAAAATTGTTACCCTGAAAGGCAAAGGGGTATATACGGGAGCGAATATTTCTCTTTCGGCAACATCATTTGATTACCAGCAAAGAAGAGTCAATTCATTGTGCGGATTCCTGTTTACCGTAACAAATCAGGGTACATCAAACCTTAGCATTTCCTCGATGTTATTTAACACTGCAAGATACATGATGGATACTACAGGAGTTACATTCCCGCAGGTAATAGCACCGCAGGCAACAAAACAGTACAGGGCTTGGTTTAATCCAAATTCCGGAGTAGTATTCAATGATACGCTGAAGATTACTTCTAATGCGACCAACTTTCCGGTTGCAAAAATTTCCTTTACTGGTTCGGGAAACACAACACCTACTTTACTTGGAGCACAGTTGTGGACAGCAAATACTCCCGATAATCCATATACAAGTGTTGATGACTACCAGCCTGTTAGCGTAAAACAAATCAATGACATTAATAATGACGGCGTGAATGATGTCATAGTCGCGTCAGGAAATTATTATACAGCGTGCTGGAACGGAAATTCATCGGTTACAGGTGACATGCTCTGGATTGTTAATACGGGTTACAATAATAATAATACGGGTTCGGTGCCATGGGAAGATGCTCTTCAGATAAGAAGTGATGTAGACGGTGACGGAATTCAGGATGTAGTCTTTGGATGCGGCGGCGGAAATGAGATGGTCTATACGGTGTCTGGAAGAACCGGCAGAATTATATGGGCTTGGGGAGATTCAGTTACCTATTCAGACGGCGATATTGAAGGTCTTAGGGCTGATAAGGATTATAATAACGACGGTGTTAATGATGTAATAGTATCTGCAAGCGGTTCTGGACAGGGAGTTGGTAGACATGCTGTTGTATGCCTGAACGGACTTACAGGATCTCAGATATTCTTTTCAATTCAGACATCTGAATTTACAGGCGATGTTGTAAATACTCAGTACGGAGGTGCGATTGGAAACGGAAATAATTCCGGAACATATACAGTTGCAGGATTCAATGACATCGGAAGCAATATGTGGATGTACAGCAATATTAACGGAAAAACATGGAGCATGCAGGTAATACCAACAATAAATTCAGATACAGCGAAAGAGATTCTTGGTTATTACGGTTTTGCAGGAAAAGTTTTCTGCATATCCTCGGATAACGGAACAGAATTGTATCAGGTTACACTCGGTTCTGCAAATGCAGGATTCATCAGAGTTCTTGACGACCTTGATTCAAACGGTTCACCTGACTTTACACTTTCAGGCCCGCAGACACTTTACAGGATTGACTCAAAGACACATAATACATTATGGCAGAGTTCGGTGGGAATGTCTTACATCAGGGGAGTAACCATGCTCAGTGACCTGAACGGGGATGGTGAGAGGGAAGTCGCGTATTCGATGCAGGCGCCCGGTAATATTCTAGTCGTAAACGGGGCAACTGGACAAACGATTTTCACTTATTCCTTCGGTCCGACTCTGACATACCGGGCAGACAGGGTCGAGGTTCTGAACAGTATTGACGGAAATTCTACCACAGAATTTGTAGGCGGATGCAGGGACGGAAGGATTATCTGCTTCAGCGGCGGTCAGAACGTACCAATTGGCATTGCAAAGCTGCCAGGCGAAATTCCTGCAAAGTTTGATTTGTACCAGAACTATCCGAATCCTTTCAATCCGTCAACGACTATAAAATTCGATATTCCGAATGCATCCACCGTGATTCTAAGCGTATATGATGCGGCTGGAAGAGAAATAGCATCAAAGAATTTCAGCAGAATTGAAGAAGGTAGTTACGAATACAGGTTTGACGGTTCAAAACTTTCATCAGGAATTTATTTTTATAAAATCAACGCGGGAAGTTTTAAAGCAGTAAAGAAAATGGTGCTGATTAAATAAGGACGGGATTCAGGACAGGTTTTCATACTGGATTAACTGCCACTTAAAGTCTGAAAGGTTATATGCCAGCTCGCATATAACCTTTTGCTTTATACAGGTCAGGCTGAAATGATATTCATAATGTCCGCCGCAGGGGATTTTCCATGAGGAATTCACTCCAGAGACGTTATAAACAGTGTTCTTCCACCTGAACCTCTTGATTTCAATGTGCAGGTTGTGAAAATATGCTATTACTTCTACCGGTTCCGATACCTGATTTTCCATATACTTTTAAATACCTTATAAAATTATGGTATTTAATCCTGATTGTCAATACTTAATTAAAAGAATCAAAAAATTAACTGTCTATTAATCACCGAAATCGAGTTTACCCTGAATATTTGTTCTTTCCATGCCGGCATATAGGGAATGGCATTCCAGGATACCCCTGATATCATAGAATATTGACGGGGGGTGGATTTCATCTTCCAACCTGTAATTTTTTTCTTCTTCCCAGGACATTATTGTTAACAGTCCGTATTCAGAGACACAAAGGAGGAATTTATAATCCTGCGGAATTTCACTAACGATGTTTTCATAAATCCAGTTAACACTGCCTGAAGCATTTTTTGTCTTCATATTCGTAAATTTAATTTACAGCAAATATGAGAACTGTAAAAGAAATATTATTATCATTTTGTGATAATATTTCAGAGGGTACGAATTAAATTATGTCTTTTGAATCAGGAATGCGTTTCGAGATAATTCAGGTCCTTGCCGAAAGTATCTTCAAGGTGGAAAACGGAGTAATATGCAAAGGAAAGCGCAAGAACGCCTACAATCAGTCCTGAGTAAATAATTCCGGTAACGGGAGTAAGGTACTGGAACATTAATGTAGCAGGAACGACAGCTCCGCGCACAAAGTTCGGGACAGTGGTCGTGACGGTTGCTCTTATATTGGTTCCGAACTGTTCGGAAGCGTTTGTCACGAATACAGCCCAGTATCCGCCCGAAATACCAAGTAGAATGCACATCACGTAAAGAAATGCAGAGTCGAACCAGTTAAAGAATAAATAAACAAGTATGAATATTGTTTCAAGTATAATGAAAAGATTTATTATTTTCTTTCTTGTTTTTAAAACCTGGCTGAGGAAACCGCTGAGGAAGTCACCTGTCGCAAGCCCAATATAACAGAACATAATAGCTTTGCCCGTACTGATGCTTTCCTTTATGCCGAAAGCTTTTGCAAATTCAGGTGAAAAAGTTATCAAAACACCTACGATGAACCAGATTGGAACTCCTATAGAAATGCAATGTACGTATTTTTTAAAAAGTCTCTTATCTGTAAATAATTTCAGGAAATTTCCTTTGCTTACGGCAGCATCTTTAATTGAATCATACATACCTGATTCATATATGCCAATCCGCATTAACAGGAGCAGTATGCCCATTCCGCCGCCTATAAAATATGCATTTCTCCAGTCGAATGCTTCGCTTATAATTGCTGCTGCAATAGCTCCGAGAATTCCGACCGTTGCGACCACCATAGTTCCGTATCCGCGTGACTCCTTTGACATAACTTCAGAAACAAGAGTAACACCTGCACCAAGTTCGCCGGCAAGACCAATTCCTGCGATTAATCTTAAAACAGCATACTGATGTACATCCTGAACAAATCCGTTGGTTATGTTTGCAAGTGAATAAAGGAAAATAGACCCGAACAAAACTGATATCCTGCCTTTTTTATCGCCGAGTATTCCCCAGATTATTCCTCCTATTAGCATTCCGGCCATCTGCATGTTGAGAAGCAGTACTCCGTCAGGAAGGAGATCCTGTTCCGTGATGCCGAGGGATTTCAGGGATGTAATCCTGACAACGCTGAAAAGAATAAGGTCATAAATATCAACAAAATATCCTAAGGATGATACAATAACTATTGCTGCAATATTTTTCTTCCTGCTATAATCAGTCATTTACTGCCGTTTTAAATAAAAACCCACAAAAATTTTGTGGGTTAATTTAAAGCGAGAATATAATAAAAACAATTACTTTTTTACTTGATTATAGCAACACGTTTTGCCAGTATATTATCCGGAGTTTCCAGGCGGATTATGTAAACACCGCTTGAAAGACCTTTACTGTTCCAGTTTCTCTCGTGTATCCCTGCATTAAGTAATCCGCCTGCGATTTGCGATATCTCACGGCCTGCGATATCAAAAACTTTTATGCGAACATATCCCGGATTTTTAAGGTTAAACCTAAGAAGCACATCAGGATTAAACGGATTCGGATATACATTCAGATACTCATAATAATCAATTTTGACCTCAGGATTTATTGTCATTCCTGTCGGGGACACAAACGGAATATAATCCACGAAACCAAGTGCAGAACTATCTGCCTTGTGAAAAATATGCGCTTCTATGCTGTCAAGTATGTTAGTGCCCCAGTAATTATTTTCGGCTTTGATTGTGTCCGGTGTATTATTGTACAAATCATAATATTTCCCCGAGTTGCTGTTATAATAAATATTATTGTTGCCGTTATCCGCAGTATCGGTATTAAAAACGTTTCCAATATTGGGTTTGGCAGTGTTCTGAATCGTAACACCCCATAAATTCCATCGTATCGTATTTCGTGTTACGATGACGGACGATGAACTCCAGTTGCCTGCAAAGTTCAATCCGCTTCCTCCCAGTGCAGGACTGCCCTGTGTGTTGTTGCTGTCGATAGTGTTATTATTGATGTATGCATTTATTCCGCCAGCAAGAAGCGCGATGCCGAATCGGTTATTTTTGATTATGTTATTCTCTATGATTAAATTAGGAATGCTGCCTACAGGAAGAAACGCGATTGCTCCCGAATTTGTTGATGCCCTTAATATCTGGTTTCCTCTTATGATTAACGTTTGAGTACCTGCAGCTCCCATGTTAATCTGCGGATAATTACCATTCGATATATTATTACCGTAAATTAGATTATTTAGAATTTGTGGGGATGAAGCAATATTTGCGCCCGAACCTATCGCTGAACGGTAACTTCCGAAAATTTTGCAATTTGATATTGTTGGATTTGAACTATACATATATATGGCTCCGCTTCTGAGACTTGATGTCCAATAAGAGTTATACCGTATGATAGAACTGTCCAAAAGTGCATTACTGTTGAAGAAATATATGGAATTTGCATATTCAAAAATCAATCTTTTCATAAGTGATGAATCAGATAGGGAATCGAGACGTATTCCTACGAATTTTTTATTCGTATCAATTGCAGTAAATTTTACGGAATCCGGTGGATTTATAATTAGAGTACCGTAAATAGTGAACAGTTTTGCGCTATCCACTTTAACTATTGCATTAGTTAAAATCTTAAGTGTATCGGTTTGATTAATATTAATGTTTGTATTAAAGTAATAAATCCCCGATGTTAGTGTAACCGCACCCGAAGAATTCGCCACAAGACTGTCAAGATTCCAGGCTTTGTTCGCGCCGGGGGTTGTATAATCTGCTTTCAGAGGTGATACAATTATAGCGATTAAAAAAACGATAATTATTAGATTATTTTTCATGGTTGCCATTAGATTACTGAATTAAATCATAACAAATTAATGATATTATCATTAATTTATATACTGATAAAAATAACAAATAAAAGCAGGAAGAATAATGCAAATAAAACTGAATATTCCCTATTCGAGTCTCGATGGATACAATGAATTATTTATTGATTATGTAAACAGTTTTAATAAAATCGGGGATTTTTTTGAATATCCTTTCGATTCACAGGGATTGTATAATTCTATTACTGAAAAGAATACAAGTTATAATTCCGGTAAAATCAGTCGTCTTGAATTATCTGAAATACTAAAAACGCAGAATAAATTCTTTAATTCCGGAGAATCAACATTCCTTAATATTGAATTCCTGAAAGACCCGGGCACTTTTGCAGTCGTTACCGGCCAGCAGGTCGGTATACTGACGGGTAATTTATATACCATTATAAAAGCACTTAACGCAGTCCGGCTCTCACGCTCACTTTCCGCTAAATATACTGAATTCAAATTCGTGCCTGTTTTCTGGCTTGAAGCTGATGACCATGATTTTCTCGAAATAAACAATATTAACGTTTTTGACAGAAATAATAATTTGTCGAATTTGAAGTATTTCGAGCGGGGTGCGGAAAAGGAAAGATACCTGACACCTGCGGGAAGGATTAACCTTGACGAACACATTGAAGTGTTTAAAAATGCTTTAAAAGATACATTGCTTGAAACGGAATATTCTGAGCAGTTATTTGATTATATAAACAGGTCTTACAGGGAAGGTATAGATCTTACAACGGCATTTGCGCGATTTTTTAATTATATAGCTGGGGATACAGGATTAATATTCTGCAATCCCACAGACAGGGAAATAAAGAAAATTCTTATTCCGGTCTTTGAAAAAGAACTAATTAGTTATCCTCAGTCAGGAGAACTAATAATTGAAAAATCTGCAGAGCTTGAACAAAGGGATTACGTCCCGCAGGTAAAACCGAGACAGATAAACCTTTTTTACACGGTAAATAACAACCGGCACCTTGTTGAATTTAAGGAAAATAAATACAGCCTGAAACATACAAGACAAAAATTCGAAAAAGACGATTTCTTTGATTTGCTGTATTCCGTTCCTGAAAATTTCAGCCCGAACGTTGTTCTGCGTCCGGTTTGCCAGGATTTCCTTCTGCCGACAATTGCATACATCGGAGGTCCTTCTGAAATATCATACTTTGCACAATTTAAGGATGTTTACGGTTTCTTTGGAATGAAGATGCCCGTCATATATCCGCGGACATCCCTAACAATACTGGAAAAACGGGTTGAAAGTTTTCTTACAAAATACGAGATAAACTTTGAAGAATTATTTGACGAAACAAATGCTGCAAAAAAACTTCTCGGTAAAATGAATGAGATTAACATTGATGATGAATTCGGGAATTTAACCGATGAATTAAATGCTGTTGTCTATTTGTACTGCCAGAAACTGAATAATGTAGATAAAAACCTTGTTGTTAACCTTAAGAACAGACATGATAAGTACATTGAAAATATTAATATTATAAGACAGAAATTCGCGGAATCGCAGATGAACCAGAACGAGACAACAGGCTCAAGACTGAAATCTGTTATTGAGAGCGTTTATCCGGATGGCATACTTCAGGAAAGATGCATAAATGTTACATATTATCTGAATAAATACGGTCCTGATATAGTGAAAGAATTATATCAGACAATAGAAATAAACAAACACAATCATCAGGTAATTTCTCTTTCTGATATCAGTAATAAGGAACAAACTACACTCTTTTGATTTTCAATTGGAGGGAATTCCGAAAATACTGATAATTAGATTTTCATCATTTGGGGATATTGTACTTACCTTTCCTTTCTTAAATGAACTAAGAAGACTTTACCCTGATGCGCAGATAGATTTTATTATGAAACCCCAGTATGCTGAGCTTGTAAAGTTGCATCCCGCCGTTGACAATTATTTTGAATATTCAGATTATACAAAAATGCTTTTGAATCAGACAAATTATGATGCGGTATTCAATCTGCAGGGAAATCCGAAAAGTATGAGGATTTCTGCACATACCGGGAAAAGTGTTTACCGGGTAAAAAAAGACACATTAAAGAAACTGATTCTGGTAAATTTTAAAATAAATAAATTACAGGATTTTTTACCCGTATATGCAAAATATTTAGTGACACTTCGCGAATTTAATCCGGATGTACGTATTTCTTATTCGGTTACGGAAAATTTAAAGATAGATACGCAGAATATCACATCAGGAGAATATGTAATTGTCTCTCCGTCGTCGAAACATTTCACAAAACGTCTGCCGGCGGATAAATTTATTGATATTCTGAAATCACTTAAATCAAAAATCGTTCTTACGGGTGACAAAAGTAAAACTGATAACGATATCTGCAGTTATATAAAGAATAACACTGGTAATACTGAAAATCTTTGCGGAAAACTTTCATTCAGCGAACTTGCTGCATATATTCGGGATTCGAAATTTTTATTATGCAATGACAGCGGTGTTTTGCACCTCGGGGAAGCTCTGAATAAAAAAGTGTTTGTTTTTTACGGAAGCACCGTAAAAGAATTCGGTTTTTATCCCCAGTTAAGAACAACAGAAATATTTGATTCCGGAGAACTCTACTGCAGGCCGTGTTCGCATATAGGAAAGAACAAATGCATAAAGGGACATTTTAAATGCATGAATGATATAGATATTGAAGCGGTTAAGAAAAGGATTAATAAATTTGAAAATGAAAATATTTCTTAAGAAAAACGAAGAACGAAGGTTAGCTGCCGGACATCAGTGGATATTCTCAAATGAAATCGAAAGAATAGAAGGAGAACTAATTGACGGAGGTATTGCATCGCTTTACTCATCCGGAAATGCATTTCTCGGGTCAGGGTTTTATAACAAGCATTCGCTGATAGCTTTCAGAATGCTTACATCAGGCGAGGAAGAAATAGATTATAAATTCCTTTTAAAAAGGATTAAAACTGCCGAACAACACAGGCTTAAAATACATCCGGAACGGAAAACATTCAGGATGGTTAACAGTGAATCGGATTACCTTACCGGATTAATTATCGATAAGTTTGAAAATAATTATTCATTTCAGATTTTCTCGAAAGGAATGGAAAAGTTCAAGAATGAAATTGCCGAAATTTTGAAAAATGAGTTTAATGCAGAACAGATAATAGAAAAAAATGATAACGATACGAGACTGCTTGAAGGACTCGGGAAGATTGAGAATGTAACATATCAGTCAGAAAGGATGAACGATATTTGTGTAATAGACGGGATTAAATATAAAATTGATTTGCTGAAAGGCCAGAAAACGGGTTTTTATCTTGACCAGGTATTTAACAGGATAAAAATCAGGGATTATGTTTCTGAAAATTCTGTTGTACTTGATTTATTCTGTAATGAGGGCGGATTTGCCCTTAATGCCTCATATGCCGGTGCCAAAAATGTTACTGCAGTTGATTCGTCGACGCATTCTATAAAACAAGCAATACAGAATGCGGAAATTAACGGATATTCGCAAATAAATTTCTTATGTAATGATGTTTTCACTTTCTTTGATGAAGTATTCCAGACGCAGCAGAAATTCAACGTTATTGTCTTAGACCCGCCTTCATTCACAAAGTCTAAAAAAACGGTTAAAACCGCTCTGAAAGGATATCTGGAATTAAATTATAAATCTATGAAACTCCTGCACAAAAATTCTTTCCTTTTTACGTACTGTTGTTCACATCATATTTCCGAGAGTAATTTTGAGGAAATGCTCGTTAAAGCGGGAAGAGAGGCAGGCCGGAAAATCCAGATATTGGACTTTGCGAATTGTACATATGACCATCCTGTTTTACCACAGATGTCCGAAACAAAATACTTGAAAGGATATATATTATTTATTAATTAAACATATAAGTTAAATGAAATTCCCCAGATTAATTCTATTATTATCAATCAGTATCATTATTTTATATTCTAACTTTGCTTTATCTCAGGTCAAATATGTGCCGACAGAATATAAAAATGACCCTCTTGGTACAAAAGTATATGTGTTGAAAAACGGTCTCACTGTATTCCTGTCGGTCAATAAAGATGAACCAAGGATAGCAACCAGAATAGCCGTAAAAACCGGCAGTAAGAAAGATCCTTCGGATGCTACGGGACTTGCTCATTATCTGGAACACATGTTGTTTAAAGGCACTGACAAATTCGGAACTAAGAATTTTGATATTGAAGGCAAATTAATTGACGAAATAATCAGTTTATACGAAGACCACCGAAACGAAACCGACCCAGATAAACGCAAAACAATTTATCACAAAATTGACTCTGTATCATATATTGCATCAGGGTATGCAATTCCTAATGAATATGATAAAATGTGTGCTTCCCTAGGTGCATCAGGTACGAATGCATACACAAGTTTTGAACAAACCGTTTATATTAACGAGATCCCGTCAAATCAGCTGGAAAAATGGCTTACGATTGAGGCAGAAAGGTTCAGGAACCCTGTAATGAGGCTTTTCCACACTGAACTTGAAGTTGTATATGAGGAAAAGAACAGGTCTATGGATAATGGCTCGTCAAAGGCATTTGAAAACCTTTTCAGCGGACTTTTTATTAAACATACATACGGTACACAAACAACAATTGGTACCGTTGAACACCTGAAAAATCCATCGCTTAAGAAAGTGATAGATTATTATAATACATACTATGTTCCGAACAACATGGCAATAATTTTATCGGGTGATTTTGACCCGGATGCTGCTTTAAAGATGATCGATGAAAAATTCGGAAATATGCAGAGTAAAATTGTTCCGGTATTTAACCCTCCTGTCGAAGAACCAATAAATGAGCCGGTAGTCCGGACTGTATATTCTCCCGATGCAGAAAATATGTTAATTGGATTCAGATTACCGGGAGGAATGAATAATGATGTTGATTTGCTTAATATGTTTTCTTCGATTTTATCCAACGGCACAGCGGGTTTGATTGACCTGAATATTATGAAAAAACAAAAAGCATTATCAGCATCAGCGTACGTATATGACCTGAATGATTACTCGGTATTATTATTATCAGCGGGTCCGAGGGAAGGCCAGACACTCGAAGATGTAAAAGAATTATTACTCGCACAGATTGAGCTTATTAAGAAAGGTGAATTTGAGGACTGGTATCTGGATGCTGTCAGAAATAATTATAAACTTAACCTGACTAAAAGATATACAAATAATAACTCAAGGGTTGGTATGTATGTAGATGCATTTACGGGAAATATACCTCTTGATTATTACCTTGGTACACTTGCAAGATACGAAAAAATTAAAAAATCTGAAATTGTGGATTTCGCAAACAGGTATTTCGGAAACAATTATGTGGTGGTTTTTAAAAAAACGGGTGAAGATAATTCGGTCCAGAAAATTGTGAAACCTGAATTAACCCCTGTTCAGATTAACAGGGAATCCGAGTCGGATATGCTGAAAATGATTGTGAATACCCCGTCGGATGAAATATCACCCAAATTTATTGATTACAAAAAAGAAATAAGCTCATTCTTGCTAAAAAGTGAGAATGATGTTTATACGGTCAAAAACACGGAGAATGGATTGTTTGAATTATCATTCATTTTTGAATTCGGAAACAACGCGGATAAAAAAGTATCAACTGCAATTCCATACCTTAAATTACTGGGTACAGATTCGAAATCCGTCTCTGAAATAAATGAGGAATTTTATAAACTGGCATGTACGTACAATGTGACACAGAATAACGAAAGAATAATTGTTTCGTTATCAGGACTGAATGAAAACTTTAAACCTGCTTTATCTCTTCTTATGAGTATTTTCAGCAGCGCTAAATCTGATAAAGAAGCATATAATAATCTTATAGAAGATATTATAAAAAACAGGGCAAATACCAAACTTAATAAAAATGCAATATTAAGGAGCGCACTTACGAACTACGGGTTATTTGGTAAGGATTCGCCGTTTACGAATTTATTGTCAGCTGATGAATTGAAAAATATGAATCCTGAAGTCCTGACGGACTGGGTGAAATCCCTGTTCAGGCATGTACATAAAGTTACATATTACGGACCATACAACAATAATGAACTGCAGAAAGAACTGTATCCGTATTACAGGACCAAAGATATGCCTCTTGAAGTACCCGTGAATAAATATTTTTCTGAATTACCGACAGATGAGAACAGGATTTACTTCGTTCATTACAATATGAAACAGGTTGAAATTTTATTTCTTAACAGAAACGAATTATATAACAGCCAGAAAGTACCCGCAATAACGCTGTTTAATGAATATTTTGGCGGAGGTATGTCGTCTATTGTTTTCCAGGAATTACGCGAAGCCAAAGCTCTTGCATATTCTGTTTCCTCGGTTTACAGGATACCGGATAACATCAAAAATCATCATTATTTGTACTCTTATATAGGAACTCAGTCAGATAAGCTCGGAGAAGCATTAAACGGTTTTCAGGAACTTCTGAACAATATGCCTCTGTCTGATATAACATTCAATTCCGCAAAGGACGGGGTGATTAAGAATATACAGTCAGACAGAATACTACGGTCGTCTATTATTAACAGTTACCTGTCGAATAAAAGACTTGGAATCGACTACGATTTCAGAAAAACCATTTATGACAGGGTGTTAAGCATGAGTATTAATGATTTAAAGGATTTCGGCGATAATTACATCAGGGATAAAAAATATACGTACCTTGTAATAGGAGACAGGAATAAACTTGATTTCACTTTGCTTGGTAAGTACGGAAAAGTGGAAGAACTTACACTAGAACAGATTTTCGGCTACTGATATGGAATTAATAAATAAAATATTTAAACTGTGCGTCTTATTCCTGCAAAAAATCTCGGAACTGACTGGTACAACTTATGAATTCGTAAACGTTATACTCTTTTGTCTTGTGATTCCCGTTGCTTTTATTGTTCTAATTTTATTATACAGCGGTGCAAAACGGGAAGCAAAGAAGTACAAGGAGTTGTACCATAAATTTCTATCACAGGATATGAATAATCTGGGTAATTAAAAATGAAAGGGGTTCAATACCCCTTTTCATATTTTAATAATTCCGGACATGCATTTCAAAGTATGCTTTTGAATGCCAGCAAGCAGGACAAGCTTTAGGTGGTTCCTCCCCGACATGAATATGACCGCAGTTCCGGCATATCCATATTGTTTCTTTTCCTCTTTTGAAAACAAGGTCAGATTTAAGGTTTTTGAGCAATGCTTTGTATCTTTCTTCGTGATGCTTTTCTATATCAGCAACTCTTTCGAATAATCTGGCAATAGCATCAAATCCATCTTCCCGTGCTTCTTTTGCAAAAGTAGGGTACATTTCGCTCCATTCGTAGTGCTCGCCGCCTGCTGCAGTTTCAAGATTATCCGGTGTAGCGCCGAGTTTCTCAAGTTGGTTAAACCACATCTTTGCATGTTCTTTTTCATTGTTTGCTGTTTCCTCAAAAATTGCAGCAATCTGTTCGTAACCTTCTTTTCTTGCAGCGGATGCAAAATAAGTGTATTTGTTTCTTGCCATTGATTCGCCAGCAAAGGCATCAAGCAGGTTTTTCTCGGTTTTTGTCCCTTTTAATTCTTTCATGATAAATGAGGTTTGATTTATGTTACAAATTAATAAATCGGCGGTTATGTGAAAATGTAAAAATTTATTCGGTTAAAACAGATATATTATACAATTGAATAATTAAATAAGAATTAATAATATTGATAAACAAAATTGTTTTAACATAACCCTATTCGCAATGCAAAGTAAAGTCCTTCTTTCGGTATTAATTTTTATAATTATTTTATTCGCAATATTATTATTCGGTGGAATGCTGACATCATGTGCCGATGATATGACCCCCTCAAACGGAATTGTTAATTTTGAATTCACGAGCTACGACGATTCTATCACTGTACTCGATTTTGAGGTTCTGGGTACTGAAGCAACTGAAAAGAGACAGTTGTCTGTTAATTTTACGGATAGTATTTATTCTTCTCAGATGATTATGAATTACTTTGAGAACGGAAGTTTAACGCTGAATGTTTTTCATGGTAATGATAAAATCTCTTCTCTAACTGTTTCAAAAGTAATCGATACGACATTGATGTATCTCAGCGGAAAACCTACTAAAATTGAAGTTGTTCCGGTTGATTTCACAGGAAAAGGAACATTAAATGTAAGAAAACTCTGAGAACATAATATAAATAACTGAGATAAGATAATTTTCTTCATTTTTTCTCCGTTTTTATTAACATTCTTATTTACTTCTGAACTTTATAAATCCGGACTGCAAATAGTATAACCGCTCCATTTGAACTGTGTTATAAAATTTAATCTTACATTGAAATCACACGGCTATCATTATGTATTTATTCAAACCAATTCGGCTTTTAAGAAAATCATTTTTATGGAATTATTAACACAGATAATTTTGTTCTACAAATAAAGGAACACAAAAAGGAACGGGAGCTAAAATTAAGGGTAATAAACAAAGGGTATATTAGCTCCCGCGTATTGTGGACTTATAAATATTTATTGGAATTTACACGATAAAAGTTTGCTAACCCAATCCGAAAAGTAATACATATGTAAAAAAATGATGTATTATTTCCTGTTAAAATTAAATTTTATTTTCAATTAATTCAATCTATTATTTCATGTTTTGACGTTGTATTGCGTATTCATGCATTATAATCCATGATTCACATGGATTATATTCCGATTTAACAATTTCTTAACAATAATAAATTTCATAATTTCATATATTTGTATGTTTGAAATTATCTCAGGTACCATAGCAGGCATTAAAAAAATAGGGGAAATCAAGAGCAGAAAGAAGTTATCTGATATTATATTTGAAAATTTCACTCTGTTTTTCGCAGTTATAATTATAGCCATTGTGCTCTTCATATTTTATGAAATGTTTAATGATTCATTTCCTGCAAGAGAAAAGTTCGGATTAAATTTTATCTTTTCCAGTGAATGGAATGCAGTATCGGAAAATTTCGGTGCATTCACTTTTATTTACGGAACGGTAATTTCTTCAGTGATTGCTTTAATAATAGCTCTGCCTATAAGTATAGGTGTTGCCGTATTCCTGTCGGAACTTGCACCTCAAATTGTGAAAACTTCATTGAGCTTTCTAATAGAAATACTCGCCGCGATACCAAGTATAATTTACGGATTCTGGGGAATTTTTGTTCTTGCTCCTTTTATGAGAACTACTTTACAGCCTCTTATTCAAAGTGTCTTAGGATTTCTGCCCGTTTTTCAGGGTAACGCCATAGGTTTTGGTTTACTAACATCAGGTATTATTCTTGCAATAATGATTACTCCGATAATCACCGCTGTCACGCGGGATGTTCTTAATGCGATTCCTATGTCACAAAGGGAAGCAGCTTACGCTCTGGGGGCGACGAGATGGGAAGCGATTAAAATGGCATTGTTGAACGCAAAAAGCGGTATATTAGGTGCGACGATTCTCGGGCTTGGAAGGGCAGTTGGAGAAACAATGGCTGTCACGATGGTAATTGGAAATAAAGCTAATATTAGTGCCTCATTATTCGACCCGGCATATTCAATGGCTTCTGTAATAGCAAACGAATTTGCCGAAGCATCAGGAGAACTTCATATTGCATCATTAATATATGTTGGGCTGATTCTTTTTGCTGTCACGCTTGTAATAAATTCTTTTGCAAGATTACTTATTTACAGTATTACAAGAAAGGCTGATGTGAAATGAAACAGAATTATTATGAACTCGTCAGCAGAAATAATTTACTGAAAAGGAAATCCATAAATGTAGTCATGCTTGGGCTATGTATAACGGCGGGATTTCTGGCAATACTTCCTTTAGTTTACATTTTTTTCTATACATTAATGCAGGGTGCTTCGTCTCTGAATTTAGAGTTTTTTACAGAAATTCCGAAACCCGTCGGAGAAGACGGAGGAGGAATGGCTAACGCAATCGTGGGAACACTCATACTCGTGGGGCTTGGTTCAGCATTCGGAATTCCTGTTGGTATTTTTGCCGGTATATATGTTGCAGAATACTCTAAATCATTTCTTGCTAATGTTATAAAATTTGTGACAGATGTTCTCAGTGGTGTTCCCTCTATAGTCATAGGAATTTTTGCTTACGGATTAATAGTAATTCCCATGCAGAGATTTTCTGCACTGGCAGGCGGATTTGCCCTTGGCGTTTTAATGGTACCGACTGTCACCAGAATAACTGAAGAAATGCTGAAACTTGTTCCGCATTCACTTCGCGAAGCAGCTCTTGCTCTTGGAATTCCAAGATGGAAAACAACACTGAGAATTGTACTGAAAACAGCTTCCGGAGGAATAATTACCGGAATACTGCTTGCCATAGCACGCGCAGCAGGGGAAACTGCTCCGCTTCTTTTCACTTCATTTGGAAATAGTTTCTGGTCGTCTTCTCTTGATGGTCCGATGGCTTCTATCCCCGTTCAGATATTCAATTATGCAATTTCTCCTTACGAAGATTGGCACCGTAAAGCATGGGCGGGAGCATTTGTATTAATAGCATTGGTTTTTGTTGTAAGTCTTATAGTCCGAATCAGTACCCGTAAAAAATATAACTGAAAATAATAAATGCAGGAATTACTTACTGAAAATAGAGCGGAAGTCATAAATGAGGAAAATATCAAATTTGATATTCTGACTAATAACCTTACTGTTTCGTTTTTCGGCAATGAAGCAATTTCAGATGTTAATGTGAAAATCAGGTCGAAAAGTATTACTGCTATAATCGGTCCTTCCGGATGCGGGAAATCCACTTTGCTGCGTTCAATTAATTTGATGCATGACCTTACACCGGGTGCAAAGGTAACCGGAAAAATTACAATTCACGGTAAGGACATTTCTGAGTATGATATGACTCATGTAAGAAGAAAAGTCGGAATGGTATTTCAGAAACCGAATCCTTTCCCGACTATGTCTGTTTATGATAATGTGGTGTCAGGATTAACTCTGAACAGGAAGTATAAGAAATCCTATTTGGACGAAATTGTAGAGATTTGCCTTGAACATGCCGGACTATGGGAAGAAGTCAAAGACAGACTCAAAATTTCGTCTATGGCACTATCTGGAGGACAGCAGCAGCGTTTATGCATAGCCAGAACACTTGCTGTAGGTCCGGAAATTATACTGCTGGATGAACCTACTTCCGCACTTGATCCGATATCGACATCAAAAATAGAAGAAACTCTTCAGTTGCTGAAAAAAGACTATACAATTGTTATAGTTACTCATAATATGCAGCAAGCAGCCCGCACAAGTGATTTTACGGCATATTTCTTCCTCGGAAAGTTAATAGAACACGGAAAAACAAGAAATATTTTCACATCACCTAAAGAAAAACTTACGGAAGATTACGTTACAGGCAGATTCGGGTAACGTATAAAAAACTGGATTTTCTCTCAATTTATCGCTAAATTATATGTTAAATAATTTTAATTGAACAGAGATAATAATATACAAAAAAACAGTGATTCAGCACATTCAGTCAGAATTATGCTGATTTTTCCTGTCCTGGTAATATTATTTTTCGTATTTACAATTTCATTCGAAATTAACGCAGGTTTCGAAATTCAGAAAATACATTACAGAAACCCGGGATTTCACGAATTTTCATACGGTAACCCAACAAATACACACGTAAAATATAATATTCTTTCGGAAACTGATGTTTCTGTAGGCTTGAAGGATACCGTATATACCGATAAAGAATGTTGGCTTGAACTGAGAATTGACCAGCAAATGCTGTACCAGCATTGGCGCGACGGCAGAGTTGAGAAGTATCCGATATCTTCGGGCAATAAATATCTAGACAGAAGTATTGAATCCAGACCAGGACTTTTTTCAATCTTCCATAAGGAAGAAAGACATGAATCTTCGCAATACAATAATGCTGAAATGTTTTATTTTATGCCTTTCAATCAGGGGATAGGATTTCACTCATTAAACGGAACTGGTTACTATGGGAATCTCGGCGTTAGGCCTTCGTCGCACGGATGCATCAGAATGAGACATGATGATGTGAAAAAAGTATTCCGGGAATGTCCCCTGGGTACTCTAGTTCTGGCGCACAGGGGTTCAACTGCCAGGATTGTGGGTTTTGTACCGGAAGATTTCTCTGATACGGTTGATTATTCCAAAGATGAAGAAAAGTATTATCTGGCGGAAAATTTGTATAATGTTCTGAATGGAAATTATTTTGTCGCTGAGAGAAAGTTTTTTGTCGTCAATCCTAAGTATATTCCTGTATCGGGAGTTTATATAGGATATGATGCCGAACTACCAGATAAGCAAAAGATTCAGAGGTCATTCTATACATATATCAGCCTGAATGACAGGACAGCTTTAATAAAAAATCAGGATATTCTGGACAGTTTGAAATCGGCAGAATACCTTGCGGATATACTCGTTAATGAAGAAGAGTTGGAAAGCAATATAAGTCTCCAAATTTCTGATTATTCATCCGCGGAATTGATCAAGAAGTATTTCCACAATCCGATTGGAATACTTCCGTATTTCCCGCCGATAAATCAGTAAATCTTAAAATTTTAGGAGTTTATTGATTATTATTTATTTCTTAAAATGATTATATTAATAAGGAACAAAATTACACTCAGATAGTTAAAAAATTAAGAATAATTATATAATAAAACCTTTAATACCGGAGGTTAATTAAATGACAACAGAAAACATTAATATTGCAGAATTCAAGGAACCGCTTGAAACCAGAATGCAATACGGCGCTCCCGAACTTAAAAAGATTTATAAGAAATTTATTACAAGGGGTTTAATATTCGCCGTAGTAATCCACATTTTCCTGGTCTCTGCATATGTTTTTTCATTATATATTGAAAAAATACAGATGGAAAAACAACTACAGATAAAACGTGATATCGAGTTAAAAGACATTCAGACGCAGGAAACGGAAAGCCAGGAAGAAACTCCTCCTCCACCTGATGTTGAAATTCAGCAGCCGGAAGCACTTAAAGACCTGGCAGCTCTGACTCCGGAACCAGTTGCAAAAGAAAAAGCAGACCTTGAAACTATTAAAAAAGTAGAGGAAACAGAGAAAATTAAAGCTTTTGTTTCTTCTGAAGGAAGCGAGAATGTAGATCCTAATAAGGAAACTGGAAAGTTGATGGTTGATGTTAAAAAGACCGAGGAAAAAGTAGAAAAAGAAGAAAAGAAAGAAAAGACTAAAACTTATCAGCAGTTTGAAGTTGATAAACCTCCAGTTGCAGTAAATCTATCGCAGGTTAAAGGTTCGATGAGGTACCCTGAAATCGCAAGATCAAGCGGTATCGAAGGTAAAGTTACCGTTAAAGTCTTGGTAGGTCCTGACGGCTCAGTAGTTCAGATTGGCGGTTTCAGCGGACCGGATGTATTCAGAGATGAAGTATCTTCAAAAGTAATGAATTTGCAGTTTACGCCGGCTTTGCAGCAGGGTGCACCGGTTAGATGCTGGGTCAGCGTTCCGTTCAGTTTTACACTTACAGGCAAGTTCAAAAAAGAAGGTGCTGATGAGGAAAAGAAAGAGGAAGTGAAAAAGAAAGAAGGAGAAGAGTAATAATTCTTCCTGAAATGAATGCCGTAATTATTATAAATATATTTACATCAGTTGTTGCCATTGTGATGGGAGTACTGATTGTTACGGGTATCATTTTAAACAACCTTGATCTGAGTTCAAGGGCAATTTTCGGGATAATATTTTTCGGATACGGTGTTTATAGGTTGCTGAATGTTCAGACCAAAGTAAAAATGACAAGACTGGAAAAGAAAATCGAACGATTAAAAAAAGCTCAGGACAAGGTAATACATAACAATAAAGAAAATAAATAATTAACAGGCGGAATATTTCGCCTGTTTTCATTATATCGTATGAAAGTCTACTCCAATATATTAATCATTGTTTTCATAGCAACTATGTCACATTTCATCTTGGGGTGTGATTTCGGAGAAATAAAGTCGAAGGCAACAATCGGAGAAATGTCGATTGAAGCGGATGAAAATCTTGAACCCGTACTTCCTTTCCTAAAAGAAGAATTCCAGAGGTTAAATCCCGAAGCAAAATTAAATTATATCTTAAAACCGACCCGGAATATCATAACGGACCTCCTGAATAAAGACACAAAATTGATTATGACTTCCGGCGAATTTAATGAAGAAGACAGAAAATATCTGAGTGAATACAAAATTGAGGTTCAGAAATATGAAATTGCGGTTGACGCAGTCAGTTTTATTGTAAATCCGGAAAATCCTGTCATAAGGCTTACATCTGCTGATATTGCTAAAATATTTTCAGGAGAAATTACTTTGTGGTCGGAAATTAAAGTACAGGACAGCGAACAGAACGAAAATGTCCTGAATAAACTGAAGGGAAACGATAATAAAATCAAGGTTTTTATACAGAGACCGAACAGTACAGCATATCAGTATGTGAAGGATACGGTTTTGATGGGCAAGGACTTTTTAAAATCTGCTGTTATATGTTCAACGAGTTCACAGATGCTTGAAATGATAAGGGAAAGCAAAAATGCAATAGGCATAAGTAATTTATGCTGGCTTGCTAAGGGAAACCAGGATTCTCTAGATTCATCGGTAAAGCCATTAAGAATTTCAAGGATATATCCGAATGGAAGGCAGGATGATTTTACAGAACTTCATCAGGGACTTGTTTTTACTAAGAAGTATCCGTATATAAGAAAAGTATATGTTTATACAACAATTCTCGATATATCCCTGGCAACGGGCTGGATTACATTTCTAACGAATAAAGACGGGCAGAAAGTGTTACTTGAAAAAGGGCTTGCTCCGGTTAGTCAGCCCGTTAAAGTCATACAAATTGAATAAGAAAATCTATAAATAATATTATTATGAAAAATACAATTATAACAGCAGTAATTCTTGTTTTTGTGTCATTTGTGTCCCTGTTAGCGCAGGACAATTTACAAAAGGGCAAGAATGCAATCTCTCAGGGTGATTATGTATCGGCAGTAGGTTTTCTTGAGAATGCCGTTAAGACTGAAAAGAATTATGAAACATATTATTATTACGGTTTAGCATTATACAAGACCGGTTCATTAAGACAAGCCGAGGATAATCTTAAACTTGCATTGAAAGATGATGACGAAGGAATTCACGCTATGCTTACGCTCGGTTCCTTATACAGTCAGCAGAAAAAATATCAGGATGCAGATATTATTTTAAAGAAAGCCGCTAAAATAGCACCGGAAAACATAAATGTGCTTATTGCTCAGGCGGATAATTATTCCTTGCAGGGAAAAATTGACGAAGCAATAAAAGTTCTTACACTTGCGACAACATTCAGCAAAGATAATCCTAATGTTTACATTGGACTTGGTGATGCATACAGAATAAGAGGTTCATATAAATTAGCCAATGACTACTACAAAAAAGCCATAGCTTTAAAGAAAATTCCGGCTGCGTATACGGGTCTGGGTGACTCTTATTTCAGGATGAAAAAATATAATGAAGCAATAATCGAGTATGATAACGCAATTACATTAGACCCTAATTTTGCGGATGCGTATCTTGGAAAAGGTAAAATACTGTATTTCGGCGGTAAATATGGTGATGCAGCAGAAGCTTTCCAGAAATATTCACAACTTATGCCGGGTTCTCAGGAAGGAAATTCCTATTATGCAAAGACATTATTTAAACAGGGTGATATTTATGCGACAAGAGGACAAATGGACCTTGCAAATGAGAAATTTGACGATGCTATAAAGATTTTAAATAACGTACTCACGGTTGACCCAAAATCGATCACAGGAAACATGTTCATGGCTTATACTTATACTCAAAAAGCTTTTATAGACACAACAAATGCTGAAGCATTTCAAACTAAAGCAATTGAGTACTTCAAAAACGTGGATATAAAGGAATATGAGATTGAAGATTTGATTAAATTAGCAAAATTATACGTGACCCTGAAAAATTTCGGAGATGCTTACACAATATTCGCGAAAGCGGAAAAAATGGATTCAACCTACGTTGAATTGTACAGGGAGTGGGGAAAAGCATATTTCAGGGAAGGCAAATTCCATGATGCATACTTAAAGGCTTTAAGAGCTATCGAACTTGGGGGAGATGATACATACGGCCACTTTTACCTGGCAATTACACTTTATGCTGATGCGAAATATTTAGAATCGGTACCGTCATTCCGGAAAGCAATAGAACTTGACCCAAGCTTTTTACTGGCAAAAGAATTCCTTGCGAGAGCATACAGGTTCGGAAATAATATCGACGAAGCGATTAAAGCTTACGAGGAAGTACTTAAACAGGATCCGGCAAATCAGGAAGCCATAGATATGATAAAAGCACTGAATGCCAAAAAAGGAAGCAATTAATTAACTATTTATTTTCTTATATCTTTTAATTAAATTATGCGATTATTACAAATAATCGCATAATTTTTTATATAATATGAATGATTTTTCACAATATTTAGAGATAAATAAGAAGAGGTTTCTAGAAGAACTGATTGATTTTCTTCGGATTCCGTCTGTAAGTAACGACGAAGCACATAAAACGGATATAAAATCAGCCGCAAAATGGCTCGAATCACAGTTATCCCTTATTGGAATGGAAAACGTGAGAATTTATGAAACTGAGGGACATCCTGTGGTTTATGCCGACTGGCTGAAAGCTGGTATAAACAAACCTACAATATTGGTTTACGGACATTATGATGTGCAGCCGGCTGATCCTGTTGAATTATGGACAAGCCCTCCTTTTGAACCAGTAGTAAAAGATAATAAGATTTATGCGCGCGGTTCTGCAGATGATAAAGGCCAGATTTTTATTCATATTAAAAGCATTGAAACTCATTTAAAAATAAATAAGTCTCTGCCTCTTAACGTAAAAGTAATTTTTGAAGGAGAAGAAGAAATTGGAAGCGGAAATCTTTATAAATTTCTTGACAGCAATAAAGACTTGCTTAATGCAGATTATGTTGTCATTTCTGATACTTCTATGTACCGGGAAAACCTGCCTTCAATTTGCTACGGTCTGAGAGGATTGTGTTATATGCAGATAGATGTAACGGGGCCAAACAGGGACCTTCATTCCGGCACTTTTGGCGGAGGTATCGAAAACCCGATAAATGCACTTTGTAATATTATTACGAGATTAAAAGACAATACAGGAAAAATATTGATAGACGGATTCTATGATGATGTTTTGAATCTTACGCAAGAAGAAAGAAGTGAATTTAAAAGACTGCCGTTTGATGAGGAAGAATATAAGAAAGACCTTGAAGTCAACGAACTTTTCGGCGAAGAAGGTTATACAACGATTGAAAGAGTATCTGCAAGGCCTACGCTTGATTGCAATGGCATCTGGGGAGGTTATCAGGGCCATGGTGCGAAAACTGTATTGCCGTCAGTTGCTGGTGCAAAAGTATCCATGAGATTAGTCCCGAACCAGGATCCTGATAAGATTGCAAATTTATTTGAAAAATTTATTAAGAAGATTGCACCTGATACAGTAAAAGTCAAAGTAACTTCGTTGCATGGAGGAAAGCCTTCAGTTACTGCAATAGATACCCCGGCAATAGGGGCTGCTGTCAAAGCACTTGAAAAAGCATTTGGCGTAAAACCGGTATTTTTCAAGGAAGGTGGTTCAATACCAATCGTGAATTCAT
>Ga0208980_10000421_pt1 | contig 23529 bp, 17 predicted proteins | sample WetSurMetagenome_3_FD_187993 | JGI IMG/M metagenome (GOLD analysis project Ga0208980, IMG submission 187993) | Wetland microbial communities from Twitchell Island in the Sacramento Delta, sample from surface sediment Aug2011 Site A1 Bulk (version 2) | ecosystem: Environmental > Aquatic > Marine... | reverse complement strand
ATCCACCGTTCTGGATAGTTTCTCCCTCAGCATCGCTGGCGAGAGAACTCTTGCAGTAGTTGGGGACACAATCTATGGCTCATATCCGTCGTGGACTGGCAACAAGCTTCGACTCAATATGTACAAACCTGCTACCGGTTGGATTGTATCTGATATCCCCGGAGGCACGGGTACAGCCTATGAATACCCGACTATCTCATCATCACGAACAGGCGTGTACTTCTTTTGGCATCACAACACCTACTCGACTGCATGGATGAAGAGGAAACCATATCCCCTCTACGGATCCATTGCCGAGAACATGTTCTGGACAGACAGCAACTGGGTCTCCGGCGATCTCGCGATCTCATCAGGCTATACGGTGAGAGCAAAGCCGGGGTCGGTAACCACAGTGCTGGCGAACAAGAAGATCACTGTTGCAGAAGGAGCAACCCTCGTCGTTGAAGGCGATGCGCAGTTCAAGTTCGGGTCGGGTGCGTCGATCGATGTGCAGGGAACGCTGATGGTTCAAGGAACCTCCGGGCATCCCGCCATCTTTGCGCGCAGCGGTCAGTCCGGCACATGGTCAGGTGTCGACATTGGCGCAAGCGCCACGAACTGCTCCATCGAGTACGCCGAGTTCTCCGATGCGACAACAGCAATCACTGTCCCTTCGGACAACGGCTCAGTTATTTCCCACTGCACAATCGATGGTGGGAGTATTGGAGTCTACTTGTACTATTCCTCAAATCCTTCGGAAGAGCTTCGAACACAGATACAGAACAATCTCATCAATGGCTCAGGCGATGCCGGCATCTTCGTGGATGATGACGCCTCCCAAGCAACCATTGAGAGCAACACGTTGAACGGAGAGACTACTGGTGGCTATGGAATGTGGTTCTTCGCGTCATCGCCGGTGGGCATTGTGCAAAACCAAATCAAGTGGTGGGACAAAGCGGGAATATTCTGTGAGAAAACCGCTTCCCCCGCATTCGTCGATGGCGAGAATGGAGGGCATAATTGTTCAGTGCTGAACGACTACGGTGTTGTTGCGGACTACTTTTGCAATCCAGTGCTTGGCGATATCGGTGACGCCGAGGAACCCGGCTATAATAGCTTTGCAGGCAACACATCATATCAGATTGCGTTGTACAATGAATGCGACGTCTCTTCACAAGAGAACTACTATCGAGATAACGGGCCCATTCCATCAACCGACTTCTATGTGGAGAGCGGATCCACATTGATCTACGATCCCTATCTTGAGAGTGATCCAAACAGTTGCACTGGAGACAGGAACAACATCGCGCTCAACCAAACGGGATCAGGTCAGCTCGATGGTGGCCGGTTTGGCTTGATCGGTGACTCATTAGTGGGACAGGCCAGGGGGCTACGTCTGCGCGGTCAATATGCAGAGGCAATCACCCTGTTGAAGAACCTGATCATCACTCGTCATACGGACGTGGTTTTCCTCAAATGGGCATTGCCTGAGTTGCTTGCCAACTATCAGATGATACGAAATCCTAGGGGCGCAAACTTGTTATCTGTGTATCTTCGGGGATTGCAACAGTCACAGGCCAACAGCCAAGTGAAGCATATTATTCGGGACCTACTCTCAAGCTCGCTGAAGCAAGAAGGGAATTGACTTGCCGCACTGACGGCGTTGAACGAAACAATCCAGTTGTATCCCGGCACGAGGAGCGAGCTTTTCGCACTGTACGGAAAAGTCAGTCTGGCGTTGAATGGTCTCAGTGGTCTGTCACTCGCTCAAAGCACGTTGGCAGTATTACAGGAGAAGTACCCGACGAATGACTTGACGCAGCTTGCATCGGTTCTTGTCAGTGTGGGGACCCGACCCAGTCAGGGACAACGCGGTTCTGCAAAGAAATCTCCTCATGGGGAACCGGTAAACGGAGAACAACTACCGAATACGTACTCGCTTTCGCAGAACTATCCTAATCCGTTCAACCCATCTACAAGAATCGAATACTCGATTCCAAAAGATGGTCATGTGTTGTTGGGTGTCTTCGATATTCTCGGTCGCCAGGTGGCAGTATTGGAATCAGGGGTTAAGCCAGCGGGGAGCCATTCAGTTACATTCGATGCTTCAGGTCTTGCATCTGGAGTCTATTTGTACAGATTAGAAGTTGATAGGTTCACAATCGTAAGGGAAATGCTTGTGGTTAAGTGACGTAGTGTTCCACAGAGGCATGATTCTCAGGGCGGGTTGCGAATGCAATCCGCCCTTCTTGTTTCGCCAAGTGGAAATGATTATGTTTCTTCTGTTGAGTGCCCAATAATTGTTCCGATATGTTCGTAACGTTTGAAGGTCTGGACTTCTCCGGAAAGTCCACACAGGCCACCATCCTTGTCGAGAAGCTGAAACAACAACGCCACAACGTCGTTCACTTCCTCCGTGAGCCCGGTGGGACAACAATCTCAGAGCGGATTCGCGATCTTCTTCTTGACAAGCAAAATCTCGAAATGAGCGATGCCGCGGAGCTTTTGCTTTTCTCGGCAGCACGCGCACAACTCGTCAAAGAAGTCATCATACCAGCATTGCAGCGGGGAGAGATCGTGATCTGCGACCGCTATTACGATTCGACGACCGCGTACCAGGGCTATGGCCGGGGAATCAACCTTGATGCCGTCAAGAGCATTAACCGTCTTGCTACAGCGGGTACGGATCCTGACATCACGTTCTTCGTGGATATTCCTGTAGAGGAAATTGAACGGCGCAAGCAGAAGGCGGGGATGACATTTGACCGAATGGAAAGCTCGGGCCGCGCCTTCTACGAGCGAGTGCTTCAGGGGTATCGCGGAATTGCCCAGAGCGAAGCCCATCGTTTTTTCACGCTCGATGGAACGGCGGGTGAGAAAGAGATTGCGGCCGATATCTGGAAGATCATCGAGAAGAAACTGTCTGTAAAGAACCAACACAAGTGAGAGGGAATGGTAGGAATGAGACGCACGTGTACTAGCACCCAAACAAGGTGGAGCCTGCTCATAGGTTCGCTGGCGTTGCTCCTGGTAGGTGTGGACGCCTTCGCCGATTCGCCGGAGAGCGACTACTTTCTGAAGATCAACAAGAGCATTGATATGTTCGGCCAAGTGTACAAGAAAATCGTGCTGGACTATGTTGACGAAGTCGATCCGGAGAAGTTCATGCAAGAGGGGATCGAAGGCATGCTTGGGTCGCTTGATCCGTACACAGTGTACATCGACAAAAAGAATGGTGATGAAGTTGAACTGCTGACAACTGGGAAGTATGGTGGTATTGGTGTTACCATTGGTCAGCGGGATGGGGCGATTCAGGTTATGACCGTGATGGATGGTTACTCGGCGCAGCGCCAGGGCGTTCTTCCCGGGGATCGAATCATTGAAGTAGACGGGCTGAACATTGCCAATAAGCGGCCGGAAGAGGTGCGATCGTTGACACGCGGAGAACCCGGCACGGAAACCCGTGTTACCGTGGAGAGGGAAGGTGAGAAACAGCCACTCACCTTTGTCCTCATTCGCGAGGAGATCCAGTTAAAGAACGTTACCTACTCGGAGCTATCGTCGGATGGCATCGGCTACATCCGCCTTGAGCGATTCTCAAGTACTGCCGGCGACGAAGTTCGTCAGGCGATTCGGGAGATGAAGGTCAAGGGCGACGTGAAAGGATTGGTGCTCGATCTGCGCGGCAATCCCGGTGGGCTGCTCAAATCGGCTGTCGACGTTGTCAGCAAATTTGTACCGCTCGGCAGCCCGATTGTAACGACCCGAGGCCGTCGACCTGAGACGGAGAAGCGGTTTACTGCGCTTGAGGAACCGTTGCTTCCGACCACACCGCTGGTTGTGCTCACCGATCGCAACAGTGCGAGCGCGAGTGAGATTGTTGCCGGCGCCCTTCAGGATCTTGACCGCGCGCTGATCGTGGGCACACGAACTTTTGGCAAGGGGCTGGTTCAAGATGTTGAGCGACTTCCCTATGATGCTCAACTGAAATTCACCACGGCAAGGTACTACATTCCGAGCGGGCGGAGCATTCAGGAGATTGATTACCTGCACAAGGACGGGGGCGGGCTATTTGCTACCGTACCCGACAGCCTGAAGCGAATGTACAAAACCGCCGGAGGCCGAAAGGTGTATGAATATGGCGGTATCACACCCGACTCCGTCGTCAAGGAACAGGAATTCGGCCCCATGGTCAGAGAGCTCTATCGCAAGTCTCTGTTCTTCAGGTTTGCCAATACGTACACGGGGGACCACAAGGGTGAATCGTACGCCGCCATCACGGAGGCGCATCTCGAAGCGTTCAGGAAATTCCTTGAGGAGCAGAAGTTCGACTATCAGGAGGAGGCAGACGCCAAGCTCAACGATATCCGGCAGATGGCGGAGCGGTCCCACTATAGTAAGGAAGTTCTTGCCAATCTGGATCTGCTTGCAGCGGCAATGGACAAAGAAAAGGCTCGCGGTTTTGACAGATACAAGGATCATCTCGCTCGTGAGTTGAACATAGAGTTTACAGCACGCGCCAAGGGAGAGCAGGGAAGAATAGCGGTATCGTTGAAAGACGATCCTCAGTATGAGACCGCCGTTGCCATATTGAAGAGTCCCGACCAGTACACACGCAAGATCAAATGACGGGAATCGCGATAATGCCGATCCCCCAACAACAGAACCATGTTCGATCCAGTTAGCGTTCTCCTTCTTCTGCTTGCCGGGGGCGTGGCCGGGTTTCTTGCCGGATTTTTTGGTGTTGGCGGCGGCATCATTCTTGTCCCCATCCTGCTTCTCTATTTCAAGAGCATCGGAGTCTGGTCGTCGTTGTACACGCACATGGCATTGGGTACGAGCCTGTTGATTGTCATTTTCGCTTCGATGACATCGGCGTACGAGTACTCGAAGAACAAGCATGTTATCTGGAAGGCCGTACTATTCATTGGTGCTGCGAGTGTCGTCGGAGCTGCGCTTGGCAGTTACATGGCCGGCGGGTTGCGCGGCCCTACGCTTCAGAAGATATTTGCCGCCGTTGTTCTGGTTGCAGCATCGCGATTGCTTTCGGAGAGCAAGAAGGGGAAGGACGAGGGCGAACCCAACCTCTTTCCCCCGAGCCTGGCCGGTATCGGGATTGTCGTTGGCCTGGTATCTTCGCTCGCAGGTGTTGGTGGCGGGGTGTTTGCCATTCCGATGACATACTACTTCATGAGGTTTCCACTTAAAAAAGCTCTCGGCACCTCGAGTGCGACAATTGTCATTACGGGTTTCGCTTCGACGGTCGGCTATATCATAACAGGGTGGGGAGCAATCGGGTTGCCACCCCACACACTGGGGTATGTTGACTACTACCACGCCATCCCGATTATTGTTGGGACATTGCCGTCAGCGAAGTTCGGCGCGATGGTTGCCCACAGAACCAATCCCGACAGGCTGCAGAAATTCTATGGCGTGTTCCTTGTCGTGATTGCGGCCAAGATGTTCTTCTTCTGAGCTTCCCACCGACCTTATGAAACTTCATCTCACACGCCCCCTCATCTTCTTTGACATCGAGACAACCGGCACCGACATTGTCAGTGATCGGATTGTTCAACTTGCCGCACTGAAAGTGTTGCCCGATATGTCTGAAGAAATTGAGACGAGGTTAGTCAATCCGCAACGGCCAATACCCGCATCGTCAACTTCCATTCATGGCATCACGGACGCGGACGTTGCCGGTGCGCCGGCGTTTGCGGGCATTGCCGCCGTGCTCCTCCAGTTCTTCTCGGGCTGTGACATTGCCGGCTTCAACTCCAACAGATTCGACATACCCCTGTTGGTTGAGGAATTTGCCCGGTGTGGCATCCTCTTCCCGGAACAAGACTGCAAACTTATTGATGTGCAAACAATCTTTCACAAGAATGAAGAGCGCACGCTTTCTGCGGCCTACAAGTTCTACTGTGGCAACACTTTGACGGATGCACACAACGCAGAAGCGGACGTGCGGGCCACGCTCGAAGTGTTCAAAGGGCAGCTTGAGCGGTACAACGATCTCGGCACAACCGTGGCCGAGGTGCACGAGTTCTGTAACCCCGAGGCCGTGGTTGATTTTGCCCGCTATCTCAGCAAGGACAAAAAGGGGAACGTCGTTTACAATTTTGGAAAGTACAAAGGCAATCCCGTGGCGCAAGAGCTTGACTATGCCCGCTGGATGCTGCGGGGCGAGTTTCCTGCAGCCACGAAGCTGATTCTCCGAAGACTGATTGGTGAAGCCGGCACTTGATGGGCTCTCGGTTCAATGCTTGAAGGCAGATATCTCGCCGCTCCTCCCCACTTCAATCTCAGCATTTACACTCAGCGAACCCGTTGCAGATGCTTGCGGTTATCGTTATATAGAGGAAAGGTAGACTACCGATACCCCTTTCTGAGCGGCGCTGTGCCGGTGTGAGTCGGCAGAGATGCCCAGACGCCCAGATGACTCTGTATGGGTAAGAAGCGGAACATATTCCTGTACGAATTCCGGATGCATATCAATGAAGACGTCTCGCCATCCGGAAAATGGTATTGACCGGCTGCGTCAACCCGCGCAGTCAGACTGTTGTTTCATTCTGAAGAAGGAGATCTGCGTGAAGAATCCATCCACACTCATACTGCTTCTTGTTGTCATCGCGGCTACAGGGGTGCTTGCTGGCGGGGGAGCCGACAAATTCGACCCCGGGCGTGATGCGGCGAAAGATATTCAGAACGCGACAGCTGAGGCCAAGCAGACGGGCAAGCGTGTGCTGTTGGATGTTGGGGGAGAATGGTGTATCTGGTGCCACAGATTGGACACGCTCTTTGCCACACACCCAGACCTGAATGAGTTCATGCACAAGAATTTCGTCGTGGTAAAAGTCAACTACAGCAAAGAGAACAAGAACGAAAAGGTACTCTCAAGGTATCCAAAGATTCCGGGTTACCCTCATCTTTTTGTTCTTGATAGTAGTGGTAAACTCCTGTGCTCGCAAGACACGGGGGAATTGGAGTCGGGGAAGGGGCACGATCCCGACAAAGTCATGAGCTTCTTAAAAAAATGGGTACCTCCGACTACCAAGCGATGAGTCTTTGCCAATTCGTGAAGACAGTTATCGTCCTATGAGATCAATTCGCATGCTCCTGACTGGCGCCGTCGATTATGCGGGGCTTTTCCCTCCGGCCCAGTTCGACATGACCACCGCTGTTCGGAACTACGCTGCGTACCGGAATGGTGAGCATGCGTGGGCTCTCGGACGATTCATTGTGCCGGTTTCTCGCCTGACAGAATTCGAACAAGCGTTTGTGAGCAAATCCAATAGTGCTGAGTGGCATATCAGCGCGCTTGCCGGGGCATCTCTCGATCAGGATGTCGCAACGATCTTTGCCTTCAACAAGCGCAGACTTGCAGTGATTGACACCCTGGAGGCCAAGTCATCCACGACCGAGGACGTTCGAGTTGTAGCAAGCGCCGTTCCGTCCGTCCTTACGACATATGTGGAGATTCCCCTTCATACTGATCCATCACCCCTTGTCGCGGCTATCGGGAAGTCGGGTCTTCGGGCAAAAGTGAGAACGGGAGGAACAGCGTCCGACGCTTTTCCCTCAAGCGCCAACCTTGGGAAGTTCATCTATGCGTGTGCAAGAGCAGGCGTTCCTTTCAAAGCAACGGCGGGACTACACCATCCGCTCCGTGCGACATACCGCCTTACCTACGAGCCCGATAGTCCAACAGGAATAATGTACGGCTTCCTGAATGTTCTCATAGCTGCAGGCGTTGCAAGAAGTGGCGGTAGTTTCACCGAGGTGGTAACCGCACTGGAAGAGCAATCAGCAGCGGCACTGCGCGTTAATGATAGCGAGATCTCATGGCGACAGTATCGGTTTGATCTTGCCAGCGTCAAACCCCTTAGGAGCGAGCTTGCCATCTCTTTTGGATCATGCTCTTTTGAGGAGCCAATCGGAGATCTGAAATTACTTGGACTCTTATGAAACCTGAACTGAACGAGACACACAATCCCAAACTCAAATCGTGGGTCGAGTCGGCGAACCTGGCTGGCATAGACTTTCCGATTCAGAATCTTCCCTTCGGGGTGTTCAGACGGAAGGCAGTGTCTGAAGAAGCGCGGGCTGGCGTCGCAATTGGCGATCAGGTGCTTGATGTGGGTGCGTGCCGTGAAGCGGGATTGTTCGACGGCGATGCCGACAAGGCGGCGGCCGCGTGTGAGCGTTCGTCACTCAATCAACTAATGTCGCTGGGATTGCCGTATTGGTCTGCACTACGGAGAAGGTTGAGTGAACTTCTACGTGAGAGTGCGAGAGACAAAGATCGAGTGCGCCGCGCGCTTCTGCCTTTGAAGGATGCCAAGATGTTCTTGCCCGCCGAAATTGGTGACTACACCGACTTCTACGCATCCATCTACCATGCCACAAATGTTGGCAGCATGTTCCGGCCAGACAACCCGTTGCTGCCGAACTATAAGTATGTGCCGATTGGGTACCACGGTCGTTCGTCATCGATTGTTGTCAGTGGAACGCCCGTGCGACGGCCGAGTGGACAATTGAAGGACGAAAGAGATGAGCGCCCGACGTTTGCTCCATCAAAGCGACTTGACTATGAGCTTGAAGTTGCTGCTTTCGTTGGACCCGGCAACGCAATGGGGCAACCAATAGATATCAAACAAGCAGATCAACACATCTTCGGCATCTGCATTCTCAACGACTGGTCAGCCCGCGACATTCAGGCGTGGGAGTATCAACCGCTTGGTCCGTTTCTCGCCAAGAACTTTGCTTCGACAATCTCTCCATGGGTTGTGACGATGGAGGCGTTAGCGCCATTTCGTGTTCCTGCGTTTGTTCGTCCCAAGGATGACCCCTCGCCGTTACCCTATCTCTCGTCGTCCGAGGAGGAACGTCGTGGTGGCATTGACCTCACCATTGAAGTCTATCTGTTATCCCCGGAAATGCGAAACCGGAAAATGGAACCCGTAAGAGTCAGCCGGGGCAACTTCAAGGAGATGTACTGGACCCTCGCCCAGATGGTTGCACACCACACATGCAATGGTTGCAACTTGAGACCGGGGGACCTTCTCGGCAGTGGTACAGTATCCGGGCCCACAAGGGATTCTCTCGGGAGCCTCCTTGAGTTGACGTGGCGCGGGAGTGAGCCCTTGAAACTGCCATCAGGTGAAGAGCGCAAGTTCCTCGAGGATGGCGACGAGGTAATCATGCGTGGGTATTGTGAGGGATATGGTGCGGTAAGAATCGGTCTTGGTGAATGCCGAGGATCGGTGCGGTAGCATCCTTTTCCGGTGTCGGCCCAAGAGCGTGCGGATCTGCTTCTATTGGAGTTTCTTCCCCATCATTTCCACTATCCTCTCCAGATCCTCCTTCTTGTTAACAAAATCGAGATCGTCAGACTCCACGGTGAGCAGCGGGCCGAGTTTGTAGTTCCGCGTCCAGCTTTCGTAGTGCGTGTTCAGTTGTTCCAGGTATTCGCGTGGGATGCCCTGTTCAAAGTCGCGCCCACGCAAGGAGATCTGCTTCACAAGAGTATCGACGTTTGCGCGTAAGTAGATGAGCAGATCCGGCGGCCGCAGGTATTCGGTCATTACCTTGTAGAGTTCGACATAGTTGGTGTAGTCCCGCTCATCCATTTTTCCAATCTGGTAGAGGTTCCTCGCGAAGATCTCCGCGTCCTCATAGATCACCCGGTCAAGGATGACAGACTCCGGTCCTTCGGTGATCGCCTTGTGGCTCTGGAATCGGTTGGAAAGAAAGTACACCTGCAGGTTGAATGACCATCGGTTCATGTCGGCGTAGAAATCCCCGAGGTATGGGTTGTCAGCGACCGACTCAAAGAAGGGCTTCCACCCGAAACGTTCACTGAGGAGATTGGTGAGAGACGATTTCCCCGCCCCAATGTTGCCGGCGACGGCGATGAAGTACTTCTTCCTTTTGCTCAATCTTCGTGAGCGCGTACCTGTGCGTGGCCGTGACGACTTGTAGATTGAGATTCTCTTGGTGTTCATTCTTGTCCTTCCTGCCCGCTCGACACGCGGGCGTGAATAATGCTGTGCAGGTGGATAAGTCCCTCGATGGCGCGGGGGCCGGGACGGGAAACGATGTCGGAATCAACATTGAATACTTGATGTGTTTGAAAAGCCTTGAGAGTCTTCCATTCTGGAAAGAGCTTCAGCAGTTCATTGGTGTCGGACAATGCATCTTTCATGACAATGATGACCTCGGGATTCGCCGCAACCACCGCTTCGCGACTAAGCGTCGGGTAGGTGGATAATGATGAGCCGGCTATGTTCACCCCTCCTGCAAGCTCAAGCAGCTCGGCGAGGAATGTCTTGTTCCCCACAACAATGAGCGGCTGCAGCGAGACGATGAGAAGCATGCGTTTCGTTACAGTTGGCAGCGACTTGATAGAATCCTCGCGCTGCAGCATTGTTTCAACAAGGCGTGATGCAGATTCCGCGTTGCCGGTGAGAAGACCGAGATCGCGGATGGATTTGTGGATACCACTCAGCGTGCGGGGATTTGTGACAAACACGGGAGCGCCGATCTCAAGCAGCCTATTGAAATCGTCGCGTACATTTCCTTCCATGCTCACGATAATCAAATCTGGTTTCATGCCAACGATAGTCTCGATACTTGGATTAGTCATGCCGCCGACGCGATTTTTCTGCAGTGCCCCAGGAGGGTAGTTGCAGAAATCCGTCACCCCGACCACTTGATTACCGGCTTCGACAGCAAAGAGCGTTTCGGTGATGCTTGGCGCGAGGGAGATGATGCGGTGCGGTGTGCTGACGAGCTTCACGATCCGGCCAAGGTCGTCGGTGACCAAGACCTCGGCTTGCCCACGGACAAAGGCAACCAGAGCAATTGCTACGCAAAGAGAGTAGCGGACAGGTTGGGATTGCATAACGAAAAACGGAGTGGCTTTCGTATCGGAAATCTTCGGTCAATATAGTTCGAAGGGAGCCGAGAAGCAAGAAGAGTCGTTCATTGACTTTCCTTCCTTTTTTGTGGAAATTGGCCACGGACAAAACAACTTCAGAGACTCGAAAACACAGAGCGAAGAAAGCAATTGGATAAGTTCGTCATTCAGGGTGGCCGGAAACTCGGGGGAAGAGTAACCATTGGCGGGGCAAAGAACGCAACTCTCGCGCTTATGCCCGCGGCGCTTCTCGCACACGGAACCTTCCGTCTGCGGAATACGCCAGTGCTGCGCGATGTTAGCACAATGGCGAGTTTACTCAGAACCATGGGCGTGAAGTCCGAGATGAAAGAGCACGTTCTCACGCTCGATACAACCGGTGTCAATAAGCAGGAAGCCCCTTATGAACATGTAAAGAAAATGCGCGCTTCGATATATGTGCTTGGCCCGCTGTTGGCCAGGTACGGTCGGGCAAAAGTCTCCCTGCCGGGCGGGTGCGCATGGGGGCCGCGCCCCGTGAATCTCCATATTGAGGGGATGAAAAAGCTTGGCGCCTCTGTTGAATTGAAGCGCGGGTACATTCACGCGAGCGCCGCGCGGCTGACGGGAACCCGCATTCACTTTGATGTATCGAGTGTGGGCGCAACGGGAAACGTGATGATGGCTGCAGTGCTCGCCAAGGGAACATCGCTGATAGAAAATGCGGCAATCGAACCGGAGATTACACAGCTTGCGCAGTTCTTGCAGATGATGGGTGCGAAGATTCACGGCATTGGCACGAACAGATTGGAGATTGAAGGGGTCGATGCAATGCATCCTGCAGATGTCGAAACAATCCCGGATAGGATTGAGGCTGGCACATTCCTCGTTGCCGGGGCGATTACACGGGGAACGATCATCTTGGAACGCGTTATCCCCGAACATTTCTCCGCACTCCTCACAAAGCTGGAAGATGCCGGTTGCGTCGTCAATGTTGGCTCTGATACCGTTACATTGTCGTGCCCAGACGGTATGAAGCCCGTTGATGTTACAGCGACGATCTATCCCGGCTTCCCGACCGATATGCAGGCACAATGGATCGCGCTGATGGCTATTGCGAGTGGAACATCAGTCGTGACAGACACAATCTATCTTGACCGATTCAAACATGTCCCCGAACTGATTCGCCTTGGTGCCGATATCGAACTCAAAGAAAACGCGGCCTTTGTGAAGGGCGTGAAGTTGCTCACCGGTGCAACGGTCATGTCAACGGACTTGCGTGCCTCGGCCTCTCTGATTCTTGCAGGACTGATTGCGGAAGGCACCACGGAAGTTCTTCGTGTCTACCATATCGACCGTGGCTATGAGGCAATCGAGAAGAAATTGCAGGCTCTCGGCGCAGATATCCAGCGTGTCTCAGGCGAAGAGTTCTAATCCACCTATACACCAATGTTCCCGCTCAGGTCACCAGGAATTGTCGCGGTTGCTTTGACGTACGCGGCAATCTCCCTCATCTCCACACAGGTTCCCCTTCTCAATTACCTTGGTTATGAACTCTCGGCAGTGATTGGTCTTGTGGGTGCAGTCGCCTCGGGATTACTCACGATTCACATTGTCAAGCCACAGTATTGCTCCGCTGGCGAGAAGGGCAAGACAACTACTTCTCATGTCCTCTCGTCGTTCAGGCGGGCGGTTGCGTTGAATATGACGCTGCTCGCTATTCCACTCGTTGTCATGCTGGCGAACGCGCTATTCGTGAAGAACTGTTCTTTTGTTCTCGGGTTCGCATTCTTCCCACTCATTCCGGTAGTAAGTGTCTGGTTTGGTTCGGCGCTTGGGTTCCTGTGTGCGGTACATTATCGCCTCTCAAAATTAGTGTTCATCTTCTACTGTCTAGCGTTCCTTATCTATAGTGCTGCAATGGGGTACCTCACACCAGCGATCTTTTCGTACAATTTCTTGTATGGCTTCTTTCCCGGCCTAACGTATGACGAGGCTCTTGGTTTGTCGTGGACGCTGGTGATCTTTCGACTGGTGACAGTGTTTGTCGCGGCGATCTTGATTTGGCTGGCTACGGCCATCGTGAACCGCCACGCGCCCACGGATTCATTTTGGACAAAAGGCATCTCACTTCTCAGGTTCCTTTCTGACAGGAAGCAGCGTTTCGGCTCGGCAGCAATTGGCTTTGTTCTGGCATCGGCGTGGTTCTTCAGATGTGAGTTGGGCTTTGAGTCGACCAGCAGGTTCATCCAATCAAAGCTCGGGTCAACGTTTTCAACAGAGCATTTCACCATCTACTACTCCGGCAACTCGTATGACGAAAACGAGATCAAGTGGATCGCTGCTGAACACGAGTTTCGGCTGAAGCAGATTGGAGATGCCTTCTATGCTCCATTCCACGGCAAGATCGAATCGTACATCTATCCGTCAAACGAGGTGAAGCAGAGATTCATCGGAACAGGCACGACAAACATAGCGAAGCCATGGAGCGGGCAAATTCACACAACAAGGCAGTCTCTAGACGGTACGCTGAAACATGAGCTTGTCCATATAGTTGCCGCACCATTTGGTCTGCCGGTGATACGGGCAAGCCTGAGTACGGGGCTCATCGAGGGACTTGCCATGGCAATTGAGTGGGAATGGGGGAACCGCACGCCGCACCAGTATGCCGCTGCTATGAGAAGGTTTGGCGTCATGCCGGAAATCGAACCCATGATGCTACTCACCGGATTTGCGTCACAAGCAGCGTCCGTGAGCTATGTTGTATGTGGCTCGTTTTGCCGGTTCCTTATCGATCGGTATGGGATGCGCAAGATGATGCAGGTGTATCGAACTGGCGATTTTGATTTCACGTACGGTCGATCCCTGCGTCAACTGATAAATGAGTGGCACGGTTTTCTTGATCGGATTGAGGTGAGGGCTTGCGATCGGGATGCGGTTGATGTGTTGTTCCGACGGCCACCAATTTTCAGAAAGGTATGTGCTCGCGTTGTTGCTGAGCGCAACATCGAGGCAGAGAAGAAATATGGTCAGAGAGACTACAAGGCAGCGGAGCTACTCTTCGGCGAATCGTACACGGAAGGAAAGAGCTATGACGCATTGAGCGGCTATCTCTCCAGCGCACTGCGGTCTGGTAACGCCACTATGGTTTCGGCCCTCTATGATAGCATCACTGTGCGCGAATCTCGTCCGTCGCCATACTTACCACTGTTTCTCACTATTGGGGACGCGTTCTGGACTCTCGGCAGGTCAGAGAAAGCACAGGAATTGTATTCGTGTTTAAGGCAGGCGGACCTCTCGCGAACGCTCAACGAATTGGCAACCCTCCGGCTGCTGGCCGCACACAATCCATCGGACGGAAGGTCGATGCTGACATACATGATGTCAGATGCAAACGATAGCGTCCGTCTTGGAATGCTGGACACCGCACTGAAGGAACGGCCTGATTTCTGGATGCCGAAATATCTGAAGGGACGATACTTGCTGAGCAAGAAGAAGTTTGAGGAATCCTTTGGCATCCTCTCATCAATTGAGCTCAGTTCTGAGGATTCTTCAATTGAGGCGCATCGGTTGAGAATGCTCGGGTACGACCTGTTCCATCTCAAGAGGTTCCAGGAAGCGAAGTCGGCGTTTTGGAATTCTTTGAACTACCTCTCCACCGAAGTTGCGGCGAACGAAGTGAATGACTGGCTGGAGCGGTGTGAGTGGATGGAGAAAAACAATCTGCGATGATCGGCTCACGACCAACAGTCTCTCGAGGTGTCCTCACTCGCATGAAGCTGCTGGCAGGGAGAGAAGAGCGTGAAAGTCCGGCGAAGTCGTTGCAGACAGGAACAAGTAGCTAGAACGTATCGCCCTGCAGGCGCGTCCACCACTCACCCTCAAGTCGGGAGAGAAATGCGTCCCCCCTGAATAGCGCGCTCATGATTTCAGGCTCTTGCGAGTAGGCGACGGTGTACATGTTGCGCAAGAAGAACATGCACTGGTTTTCTGAAAATTCTTTGACTGCACCGGTGTCGATCCCACCCATTACTGCCGCACACTGCCGAGCTTTTGCATGTCTGAACAAATGAGTGAGTACAACCCCTTGCATGTTCTTCCTTGCAGCGCACTGCAACACCTGGGCGACTTCTCCTGGGTTGGAGTAGTACATGTACCAGCCGACAATGATACCGGCGGGGTCCTTGACCACAACCTTGTGAAGAGCCCCGTACTGTTCCTTTTTGGCAGCCATATCAAGAAGCCAGGCAAGCCCCCCCTCGGTGTAGTCGGGCATGAGAGCTTTCATGTCAACCACGTCAGGAAATGTTTGAAGCAATGTATGAACGTTCAAGTCGGTTTCATCGTACGCTTGATCCGGAGCGGGCAGCGACATGAAGAAATTGGATACTAGCGCATCGGCCGCGCGGCACAGTGGACGAAGAAGAGGCTTCAAGTGTGAAAATCTGTTTTCTTTCGGGATTGTCGAGAGGGCATATCTTGCAGGCTGCAGAATGCGGATCCACCGCATGCTCTGGAGTGTAAGCACATGAGCGCCAAGCTTGGTCCAAAGGGTCCGGGAAATTTCGTTCGCGGAATCGGAGATGGTAAGAGTTGTATTGGACGCCAGGAGCTTCCGCAGGAGCAACACACCCGCGAAGGGATCTTTCAGATCCGGGTCCACCATGTTGTTGCCCGCGACCGAAGCGATGAAGTTTCGCTTACCCATTGCCATGGGGATGGGGATAGCCCCAACGAAACCCCTGACGCGCTTCTCGGCATCGCAATACACAAACGAAGGATGATCAGGACCCGCCCAGGGGTTATCAATGTACAGTTCGATGAAGTGTGACTTGAGCGCCTCCGATGCGGGAGAAGCGTTCTTGCGGAACACCTTCATGAACAGATCGGCGACCGGCCGGACATCGTCCCTCGTGAACCGGCGGACTTCACCCGGCATAGGTTTGTGGGTCGGTTGTGGGGTTCATAGTGGGACTAATATAAGGATTTGAGAACAGATATGACACGAATCTGTTTACCGGATGTGTATTGCCACACCACAGATTTTGATATCCTCTCGCAGCGCGTTGCCCGGTTTTGGGGATGCCCACAACACCAATGGACACGCGAGTGCACAACCGTTAGGCACAGTTTGTTGAAACTAGCGAAACAATTCAGCATCTTGTGACTGCTGTTTCCACAACTCGCGTATCGCACATGAGACAACCATGAGAAGTGTACTTGAAGCAAGCATGTCGATTCGCTCCCCGAGAAGCACGCCTCTATGTCAGCGCGTTCGTGCGGGCTGCTCTGAGCCCCCCTCGATTCCCGTGAACTGAATGAAGAAGTCAGTTTTCCAATGCAGCTTTGGAGATGGATATGCGGGCAGCGCGAGAATGGCATTGTATGGATGCACACAACTGGCAATGCGAGATTATGATGTCGCGCTACTGGCATCGGTCGGCTCATTAACTGCCGAGCGTGCGCTGAAAGAAGGAATTACAACAACTACGATTGATACCACACGCCCCCTGAACGAGGTTATAGCGAGTGTGGGCGCTGCGTTTGAAAAGCACCGCCCGCGATTTTTCATTTCCTATCATTCCCTCGACCGCAAAGTAGGACGGGCGCTACGCGGGCGCTATGGACGATCATTTTTCAATATCGCGGATCGGCAGAACCTCTCTCGCACCGTCCCCATAATCGGATCATTGCTCTACAACATCTATTTCGATTATCTCATCGCGTGCAGCGACGGCGTTGCCCGCAGCCTGTATCGTTCGGGCATCCTGAAACGGAAGGTCCAAGTCATACGCAACGCCATAGCGATTCCGAACGATATCGAATCCATCAACGGAACAAACATTCGACGCAAGTTGGGTATTGATGCCAAGATCGTGTTGGGCTTATCTGCGTGGTTTCACAAGGAGCGCAAGGGATTTGACATTCTCTTTGAGGCGGTCAGCAAATTGGATGAGCGGTATATCTTGTTGCTCATTGGTATTCCGGCCTCGGACCAACCAAAGGTTGTCGCGTATGCGGCTGAGTTCGGGTTACCTGCCACACGACTTGTCATGCCCGGTTTCCTTGAGAATGTGTGGGAGTTCTACAAAGCGATGGATATGTTTCTCCTTCCATCACGCTCCGAAGGTTTTTCGCTTGCCTTGTTAGAGGCCGCCGCTGCGCGAGTGCCGAGCATTGCGTCGGATATTCCAGGAACAAATGAGTTCATTCGACACAATCAAACCGGTCTTCTGTTCGATGTTAAGCAGCCACACCAACTTACGGAAGCAATCTTGAGGTTCTCTACAGACACTGCCCTTGCAAAGCGCTCTGCGGAGGCGGCGCACGACAGTGTTTTTGGGCAGTACACCGTTGACCGATACGGCGAAAAGCTTGCACACTTCCTTGATAGAATTTCTGACACCTCAAAGGAATAGACCAAACCAAGCCGCTGCGATTCGACACCCGAGCTACGTATGGATATGTGGATTGATTCTTTTCTCCCTTTTGGCGTACTTGACATACAATTTCTCACTACCAATTATAACCCACACTGAATTAGCAAACGAATGGACACCATGAGCACAACGATCAGTGACATCCATGCGCGGGAAATTTTGGACTCGCGGGGCAATCCAACAATTGAGGTAGATGTACAATTGGAAAACGGCATTCTCGGCCGTGCGGCAGTACCCAGCGGGGCCTCGACAGGCGAGCATGAGGCAGTCGAGTTGCGCGATGGGGACAAGATGCGTTACCTCGGGAAGGGTGTGCTTAATGCCGTCGAGCATGTCAACAACACGCTTGCCGAGGAGCTTACAGGCTTTGATGCTACTGACCAGGTTGGCATTGACAAACTGATGATAGATCTTGATGGCACGCCGACCAAATCGAAGCTTGGTGCGAACGCTATTCTCGGCGTTTCACTTGCGGTTGCCAAAGCCGCCGCCCTTTCAATGAAGCTGCCGCTCTATAAATACATCGGCGGGTCGAACGCAAAGTATCTGCCCGTACCTATGATGAACATCCTCAACGGCGGCAAGCACGCGGATAACAATGTTGACTTCCAGGAATTCATGATCGTACCGGTGAACGCAACCGTATTTTCAGAAGCGTTGCGCATGGGAGTGGAAGTGTTCCACTCGCTCAAGGGCGTGCTCCACAAGAAGGGATACAATACAGCCGTCGGTGATGAAGGCGGGTTCGCCCCGAGCCTCAAATCAAACGAAGAGGCCGTTGAAGTCATTCTCGAAGCGATCAGCAAGGCTGGTTACGAACCGGGAAAGGACGTGTACCTCGCTCTCGATCCGGCGTCGAGTGAGTTCTTTGAGAATGGCAAGTACGTTTTCAGCAAATCAGATAAGTCTGCCAAGACTTCCGAGCAGATGGTGAGATATTATGAAGCGTGGGTGAAGAAATATCCCATCATATCCATCGAGGATGGAATGGCGGAAAACGACTGGGATGGATGGAAGATTATGACCGATGTGCTTGGCAAGAGAATTCAACTTGTTGGCGATGATCTGTTCGTAACGAACACACAGTTCCTGAACAAGGGAATTGAAATGGGCGTTGCGAATTCCATTCTTATCAAAGTGAACCAAATCGGCACACTGACGGAAACGCTTGACGCGATTGAGATGGCGAAGCGGGCTGGCTATACGACAGTCATTAGTCACCGTTCCGGCGAAACCGAGGACGCGACGATTGCGGATATCGCTGTTGCAACCAACGCTGGACAGATCAAGACCGGATCAGCAAGCCGCACAGACCGCATCGCGAAGTATAACCAACTCCTCCGCATCGCGGAAGAACTTGGAGACGCCGGGATGTATGCGGGCATGGGGGCGTTCAATCGGTAGCGACAGCGCCAAGACGGCAGCTATTCAATCAAGTTAGTGAGATTATGATTCAGCAAATCAAATTCGGCACAGACGGTTGGCGTGCGGTCATCGGCGATGACTTTACGTTTGCCAATCTGGAAAAGGTTGCACTTGCCACGGCGCGGTACTTCAGAAACCACAAGAAGATCAAAAACGGCATCGTGATTGGCTACGATGCGCGGTTCATGTCCCGGGAGTTTGCGGAAAAGTCTGCCGAGGTTATTGCCAATGCCGGCATCAAAGTGAAACTTGCAAATAGCATCGTCTCGACTCCGATGATCTCACTCTTGACGAAACTGGATAACGCTGCGGGCGGCATCGTGATTACGGCAAGCCACAATCCCCCCAAGTATAACGGGTTCAAGATCAAGGGTGAATTTGGGGGACCGGCGCATCCCGAGATGATTTCAAAGGTGGAAAAGGAACTCGCCAAAGTCATGAAGCTGAAAAAGCTCCCTCCGGCGAAGTACACGTTCAAGCAGCTTGTTGACAGAGGAAAGATTTCCTATCTCAGCATGAAGCAGCGGTATCTTGATGATCTTGCCACCAAGATTGACCTCGATCTAATTCGTCGCTCGGGCATGCGCATCCTGTATGATTCAATGTATGGAGCGGGACAGGGCGTGCTGGATGGTGTGCTGACGGGTGTGAAGCAGATTCACGAAACGTACAACCCGTCCTTTGGCGGGGTCAACCCCGAACCTCTTGCGCAGAATCTTACAGAGTTATCAGCCGCAGTGAAATCCGGGGGGTACCACATCGGCATTGCGACCGACGGCGACGCGGATCGTATCGGTGCGGTGGACGAGAATGGTGATTTTGTGGACTCGCATCGGATCTTCTGCCTTCTCCTGAAGTATCTGGTTGAACAGAAAGGAAAGACTGGCGAAGTCGTGAAGTCGTTCTCCGTAACACAAATGGTTGACAGAATGTGTGCGAAGTATGCGCTTGTCATGCACGAAACCGCGATTGGTTTCAAACACATTTGTAGAATGATGACCGAGCATGACGTGCTGATTGGCGGAGAGGAGAGCGGTGGACTCGGTGTGAAGGGACATATTCCCGAACGCGATGGGATCTTCCTCGGCTTGATGTTATGCGAGATGATGGCAGTGCGACAGAAGACACTGAGCATGCTCGTGGCGGAGTTGATGGCGGAGTTCGGTCACCATGAATTTAAGCGCGTTGATCTGCACGTGACCGAGAAAGAGAAGACTGCCATTATCAGGAAGTACCAGAAAGGTGTGAAAGAGATCGCCGGATTTCCCGTCCTTGGCAGGAAGGACACCGACGGCTTCAAATTCTTCGTCGACGGCGGGTGGGTTCTCGTGCGCGCCTCAGGGACGGAACCTCTGATCAGGTTTTACGCCGAAGCAGAAAGTATTGCCAAGGTGGATGCACTGCTAGTAGCCGCGACCAAACACCGATGAATCACCATTCAATTGAAGAGAGCGGCGCCATGCAAGCTGCGACGTATTACAATGTGATGCCCGACGGGACGGTGAAGCAAGTCAACCCGTTCACAGGCACCGAAGTATGGGCGGTCCCCGGTCGAAGAACCCGCCCGCTGACAAATGAGACGCCACATACCGCCAAGACCATCGAAATTCATACTCCCGGAGATTACTGTAGTTTCTGCCCGTCACGCTATTTTGAGCCCCCTCCAGAGAAGTCCCGCCTTATCCGGAACTATGACGAGTGGCAGAAGATAGACTTTCTTGCACCCGACAAGTATCATGAAACCACGGCCGAGTTCCGGCGTGTCGGGAACATGTTTGAGATCGTGACGCTTGACTACTGGCGGAAGAACTACGCATACAAGATGATTGGGAGCCGGCAGAAGTGGAAAGAGGAGTACCTCGCCAATGCGGCAGGGTTGAAACATATCACCGACATCATATACTACAAGATGCGGCAGGAAGGGCGAACGGACGAGCAGATCGAGAAGATTCCGATGACAGAGAAGCTCGCCATCGCGGATGCCTTTTTTGGTGGTGGACATGAGTTGATCATTGCAAAGCGCCATTACAAAGAGGGCGCGCAGAACGAGCTTGACCTCTTCTCCTCTGGCGAGATGAGTATCGAAGAACATTTTCGTTATTTCAAGTTCACTGTTGACGCGCTCCACGATGTTATTGAAACCAACAGATACGTCCGCTACGTGAGCGTCTTTCAGAACTGGCTCCGTCCGGCAGGGGCCTCATTCGATCACCTCCACAAACAAATCGTTGCACTGGACGAATGGGGAGCATCCATCGAGAACCAGGTACGGATGCTGCGGCAGGATCCGAATGTGTTTAATCAATATGGTGCCAACTTCGCCACACACCACAACCTGGTGTTCGCAGAAAATGATCATGCCATTGCCTACGCCGGCATAGGTCATCGCTCCCCAACCATCGAAATCTACTCGCGTTCCGCTTCGGGGCGACCGTACGAACACTCCGACGAGGAAATCCGCGGGATCAGCAATCTTGTCCATGCCATGCACGCGGCAATGGGGACCCAGATTTCGTGCAACGAGGAATGGTATTACACACCGGTTGACGCAGTATACAAGATGCCCTGGCATGTGCTCATCAAGTGGCGCATCAACGTGCCGGCGGGCTTCGAGGGTGGGACGAGTATTTACATTAATCCAATGACGCCTATTGAGCTACGCGACAAGATGGTGCCGCGCCTGTACAAACTCCGCGATGAGAACAAGATTGATCGCATCCGTATTGCTGAGGAGTGCCGGGTCGATCCAAATCCGCTGAAGTACTACCTGAAATAGATCCCAACGCTGAAACGTATTCCCCTTGCCAAACATGTTTTGATAGGGGGTACAATGCTATGGCAGCACCGGCCCTTCCGGTCGTGCGAGCCACCCCCGTCGGCAAGGTCCAAAGTATGACAAAGGTACAGTACTACCACGGCGCGTCTACATTTCGTATATTGATCACCGATGATCTCTGCAGTCAACATATCGCTTAGCTTTGGTGGCCGGGATATTTTCAATGAAGTCTCGTTCCGGATCGGCACTCATGACCGGATTGGACTTGTCGGGTCGAATGGCGCGGGAAAGACTACGCTCCTCAGACTTCTTGTTGGCGAGGTCTCACCCGCAAAAGGGGAGATTGCCAAAGCAAAGTTCGTGACGGCGGGTTATCTTCCGCAGGAAGGTATGCATGCCACTGGGCGCACCCTCTACAAAGAAGTGGAGACGGTGTTCGGTGATGTGCTCGATGTCCAGGCGCGGCTTGAAGAGATTCACCAGAGTATGAGCGAGGTCAGCCATGAAACCGAAGAGTTTAAGGAGCTGCTGGAGCTCTACGGTGAATTGCAGCACAAGCTTGAAGACTCCGATGTGTTCCGAATGAAAACGAACATCGAGAAAGTGCTTGTCGGACTTGGGTTCTCGGAGAATGATTTTGACAGGGAAACAAACGAATTCAGCGGCGGCTGGCAGATGCGCATTGCTCTTGCCAAGCTGTTGCTGCTGCAGCCCTCGCTGCTTCTTCTTGATGAACCAACCAACCACCTTGACCTGGACTCGCTTCAGTGGCTCGAGGAATACCTGAACTCGTACGAGGGTGCCGTGATGATTGTCTCGCATGACCGACGCTTTCTCGACAATATGACCAGTAAAACGTATGAAGTCAGTCTCGGCAAGCTCACAGAATATGCCGGGGACTACAGCTTCTATGTTGACGCGAAGGCGGAACGGAAGGAGCAGCAACTTGCCGCGTTCAAGAACCAGCAGCAACAGATTAAGCAGACCGAACAGTTCATCGAGCGATTTCGTTACAAAGCTACGAAGGCCCGACAGGTGCAAAGCCGCATCAAAATGTTGGAGAAGCTTGAGCTGATTGAGTTGGAGGACGACGAGTCGGGGATCCATTTCAGTTTTCCGCCTGCACCGCACGGCGGACGCGTGCCAATGGAACTGAGGAGCATTCACAAGAGCTACGGCGACATCGCTGTGTTTGAGGGCGTTGACTTTGACATTGATCAGGGTGACAGGATAGCATTCGTTGGAGTGAACGGGGCCGGCAAGTCAACCATGGCAAAGATTCTTGCTGGCGCGGAACCGTTCGATGCCGGTGAGCGAATGCTGGGTCACAATACTATTGTTTCCTATTTTGCCCAGCACCAGGCGGAGGAGCTCAACCCGAAGAACGATGTGCTGCAAACAGTGGACGAGGTGGCAACGGGTGAGATCCGAAAACAGCTCCGGAATCTTCTGGGTTGTTTTCTCTTCCGGGGAGACGACGTTTTCAAAAAGGTTGCCGTGCTCTCTGGCGGCGAGAAAAGCCGGCTGGCACTTGCCAAAATGCTTCTTCAACCCTGCAACTTCATCATCATGGACGAGCCAACGAATCACCTCGATATGCGCTCGAAGGCAATCCTTCAGAACGCTCTCGCCGAGTTTGAAGGGAGCTATGTCATCGTCTCTCATGACAGAGATTTCCTTGATCCGATTGTGAACAAGGTTGTGGAATTCAAGAAGGCCCGTGTGCCCACTCGATCGGGGCCCGACGGAGGGGCAGGCATCAAAACGTATCTTGGCAACCTAAGCGACTACCTCTATGCAAAGCAAAAGGAACTCGCCGCTTCCGGGCAAGCAGAGGATCTTCGGAAAGAGGAAACACGGGCGGCGAAGGACAAAGAGCGCAAGAGATTCGAAGCCGAAGTACGCCAACGGCGATACCAGCGAACAAGACCCGTGCAGCAGAAAATCGAAGCATTGGAAAAACTCATTGCAGAGAAGGAACAACTGAAGACCGAGATGGAGCAGTTGATGGG
>Ga0208980_10000420_pt1 | contig 23617 bp, 15 predicted proteins | sample WetSurMetagenome_3_FD_187993 | JGI IMG/M metagenome (GOLD analysis project Ga0208980, IMG submission 187993) | Wetland microbial communities from Twitchell Island in the Sacramento Delta, sample from surface sediment Aug2011 Site A1 Bulk (version 2) | ecosystem: Environmental > Aquatic > Marine... | reverse complement strand
GCGCCTACAATGCAGGGTTTGCCCCATCCACGCGCCACAACGGCGGCATGGCTTGTAGGCCCGCCCGTGGATGTCAGAATCGCCACTGCAGCGTCCATGCCTCGAACATCCTCCGGTGAGGTTTCTCTTCTGACGAGGACAACCTTTTCTCCCTTGGCCTTCAAGGCCTCAGCGTCCTGAGGAGAGAAAACGACCCGTCCTGCCGCGGCTCCCGGACTTGCATTGATTCCCTGGCAGAGAACATTCATCTTGGCTTTGGTGTCAATCATCTTGTGCAGAAGCTGATCGAGATCGCCGGCCGGTATTCTAAGCACCGCAGTTTTCTCGTCAATAATCCCTTCGCGTACCATTTCAACTGCGACTTTGACGGCGGCCGGGCCGGTTCGCTTGCCGTTCCGGGTTTGCAGCATCCAAAGCTTGCCTCGTTCGACGGTGAATTCAAGATCCTGCATATCGCGATAATGACGCTCCAATTTGTCGGCAACCGCAGCAAATTGCGCATAAATTTCCGGCATTTCTTCTTGGAGCTCATCGATGTGCTTTGGCGTCCGGATGCCAGCCACAACATCTTCACCCTGAGCGTTGGCAAGGTAATCACCAAACAGCTTCTTTTCGCCGGTGGCGGGATTACGTGTAAAAGCCACACCGGTTCCTGAGTTGGCTCCCATGTTTCCAAAAACCATTGTGCAGATGTTTACGGCGGTGCCCAGATTATCAGGAATTTTTTCCCGGCGACGATAAGCCTTTGCACGGTCTCCATTCCATGAACGGAATACCGCCTTAATGGATGCTTCCAGCTGAACGTATGGATCCGCAGGGAATTCGGAAGCAGTTTCGTCGCGTACGATCTTCTTGAACTCTGCCACAACACCCTTTAAATCCTCCGCCGTCAGGTCCGTGTCCATATGGGCCTTGACGCGGCGCTTGGACTCGCTGAGAGCATGTTCGAACAAATCTCCGTCAACTCCCAACACAATCTTGCCGAACATCTGAATAAAACGGCGATAGGCGTCGTAGGCAAATCTCTCGTTTGACGTTAGCAGAGCCATCCCCTTGAGGGTTTCCTCATTGAGTCCAAGGTTGAGAACCGTATCCATCATGCCAGGCATGGAAAACTTCGCACCGGAACGCACAGATACAAGGAGAGGGTTATTGGGATCACCGAACTTCTTTCCCGCACTCCCTTCAACCCGATTCATCGCGGCAAGGACTTCATCCCAGAGACCGTCAGGAAGCTTCTCCCCAGACGCATAGTAGGAATTGCATGCCTCAGTTGTGATAGTAAAACCCGGGGGCACGGGCAATCCGGCATTCGTCATCTCTGCTAATCCGGCGCCTTTACCTCCCAGCAATTCTTTCATTTCGCCGTTTCCGTCGGCTCTTCCGCTCGCGAACAAATAGACGTATTTGCTGGCCATTGATTAATCTCCAATATGATTTAGAAGCAATGCATCCTGCACCCAAACAATCAAAACATTCAAAGAATCTTATATTTAACTCTAACGGGGAGCAAAATGCAATTGCCCAAAGAAATACATTTTGCGGCATAGAAAAAGCTCGCTGCCAGAAAGCGTGCTGCCTCGAAAATGGAGGTTATGACACCCTTATTGCCGGTATTGCCTCAAATGTAAGATGGGGCCGGCCGGAGCCAGGCCCCACAAGTTCCAGGTTAAAGGAATTGCACCGTGACCCTCACATTTTCATGCGTCAAAGGGTGCGCCACAGGCGCGTGAGGGACTGCTTCGAAAATCGCACAATCAAGTGGAAACTATTTCCAAACAGAGGAGAGAAATTGTCATCAGGATAGGCTTTATGGTATGCAGTCAAAACTCATGGTGGTGGGGATAAAATAAATATTTTCAAGGAATTTTAGCGATCGTGGGGGAAATCCTCTCAGCCCGAGATCAAACAGGTCCCACCGAAACGAGAGCCTGCGCGATCCCGGGACTGAAAGTCAGCTTCTCGAATAGCCTGACATCTATATCGGCGGATTTGTACAAACCAACAGTATTATTTAGTGGCGTCGGGCTTTTTACTCTCTTTGAGTCGCTCGATCTCCTTTTCGAGCTGTCGCAATCTTCTTATCGCATTAGGCAGCTTGGGGAAAGCAGCTACCGAACGCAGCCATTCGATATTATTGAACGCTGGAGAACCGGAGAGAACTGCACCGGCTTCGACATCGTGAGACGTGCCGCTCTGCGCCGTAATCACTGCATTGTCGCCCACGTAGGTGTGGCCGGCAAATCCTACCTGCCCGCCTACCCGTATGTAGTTCCCCAAGCGGGTAGAGCCGGCGAGACCAACTTGCGCAGCGAGAACGCAATTTTGACCCACCTCAGAGCCATGGCCGATTTGCACCAGATTATCAAGCTTCGTTCCTTTCCTGATGACGGTGTCGCCCACAGCCGCTCGGTCCACTGTTGTATTTGCGCCGATTTCGACATCATCCTCAATGATGACGCATCCGGACTGGCGAATCTTGTAGTAGGAGCCGTCCTTGCTCGGGGCAAAGCCGAAGCCATCGCTTCCGACGACGGCACCGTTTTGGATGATTACTCTGTTCCCAATATGGCAGTACTCGCGGATGACAACATGGGCATGGAGTATAACGTCGCTGCCTATCCGCACACAGTCATAAATAACCACATTCGGATGAACAACAACGTTGGATCCAAGAATGCATCCTTTGCCGATCACCGAAAAAGCTCCAATGCTCGCACCCGGCCCCAGGTGGGCATCCTTCGCAACAACGGCTGTCGGGTGTATTCCGGGCTCCGGGCATGGGGGCGAATAGAATAATTCGACAGCCTTGGCAAAGGCCATGTAAGGGTCGTCGGTTCTGAGACTGGGGATTGGTACGGCGGGTATATCGAGGGCCAGAATGATGGCTGAAGCCTTTGTGTGTTTGATATGACTCACATATTTTCGATTTGAGACAAAGGTCAGATCGCCGGGGCCCGCATCATCAATCCCCGCGATGCCAAGGATATCTATGTCTGAATCTGCAACCATCTGGCAGTTGATTTTTTGTGCTATTTCAGAGAGTTTCATACGATCCTGCCAATTTCGCATCCTGGCAGGCGCAGGCTTGATAGAATTTAGTGGGCTGCGCAATCAACCCGGAGCAGTTTGAAAAGCCACCCATCTGGCGAGGCTTCTTTGAATGGAACGCTATGATAGTATAGGTATATGCCGGGGTCAAGGATGGCTAGTGTACTGAGTCATTAATTGGCTACTGCGATTAAATTCACAATCGCTTGTATTTTCATATACTTGCTCCAGCATTATGGCGAAGCAACTAATGACACAGTACACTCAGTACCTGCGCCGAATGGCCGCGCAAGAAGATGCGAGCCAATGACGGTGTCTAGGAGGATATTATCAATTCCATGAACCGAGACTGGCTGGCCGAATATGAAACTTATCTCAGGGTGGAAAAGGGTCTTTCGCTAAATTCCGTAACGGCCTATCTCCGGGATCTCAAAAAACTAAGAGCATTCACTGATTCCCACAAAAATTCGCTCACAGGCCTTAAGCAGGAAGACCTTGCATTGTGGGTTAAAACTCTGCAAATGGCCGGACTGTCGGCGCGTTCCGTTGCCCGAGCATTAAACGCGGCGCGCAGCTTTTTTCATTTTTTGCTGGGAGACAGAATTATCCGCTCCGATCCTACGGAGCATATGATCGCACCCCGTGCATTCAAGGCTCTCCCAAGGTACCTTTCCACCGATGAAGTGGGAAAACTCCTGAATGCTCCGGACGTTGAGGAGTTGCTTGGTGCCAGGGATCGGGCAATGCTTGAAGTGATATATGGGGCAGGCTTGCGCGTAAGCGAACTGATAAGCCTGACCGTAGCTCAGATCAACCTGGAACTCGGAATTCTTACCTGCATGGGGAAAGGGAGAAAAGAGAGAATCGTTCCTCTTGGGGACGAAGCCAAAAAATGGGTGGAACGCTATGCCTGGAAGCAGCGCCCGAAAATTTTAAAAAAGAAAAAGAGCAACTATTTGTTTGTGACCCGGCGTGGCACGCGCATGACCCGGCAGGCGTTTTGGAAGATTATTCGTGCCTATGGGAAAAGGGCCGGCATCACAAAAAGCTTAACGCCACATATGTTGCGGCACAGCTTTGCCACGCACCTTCTGGATAACGGAGCAGATCTGCGTTCTGTGCAGGAGATGTTAGGCCACTCGGATATCTCTACTACGCAAATTTATACCCACATAACCCGCGAGAGGCTGAAGCAAATCTACAATCGCTTTCACCCGCGCGCATAGCATTGGAGGAAAATTGCGGAGAATGCAAGGAAAGGCTTCTGGGAGAAATGCGCAAATCCGGGAAGGTTTTTTCAAACCGGTCCAGGCGGCAGCCCGCCGACGCAAAGGAACTTGATCTGTACATATTCATCAATTCCATATTTTGAACCTTCTCTCCCCATACCCGAGCTTTTGACGCCACCGAACGGAGTCACCGCGCTGGATATCATTCCGGTGTTAATGCCGATCATGCCACATTCAAGCGCTTCAGCCACACACCATGCACGGCGGAGATCACGGGCAAAAAAATACGCGGCCAGGCCGAATTCGGTATCATTGGCCAGGCGAATTGCGTCGGAATCATTTTGGAACCGAATGAGAGGCACGACAGGACCGAAAATCTCCTCTCTGGAGACTCGCATGTCCGGGGTAACGTCAGCGAGAATAGTGGGTTGAAAATAATTGCCGCCCAGGGCGTGTCGTTTGCCGCCGCACATCAACCAACCTCCTCTTACAAGGGCGTCGTTGATCAGTTGTTCAACCTTTGCGACTGCCGTTTCATTAATGAGTGGGCCTTGTGTGGAATCGGCATCTAAGCCGTTTCCCACCTTAAGCTTTGAAACAGCATCTTTCAGTTTCTCGGCAAACAAATCGTAGACGCCGTCTTGAACCAGGAATCGATTAGCGCAAACGCAAGTCTGGCCAGAGTTGCGGAATTTCGAGGCCATGGCCCCGTCTACCGCGGCATCCAAATCGGCATCTTCAAAAACAATGAATGGGGCATTTCCGCCCAGTTCTAGAGACAATTTCTTCAACGTGGGTGCACATTGCGCCATGAGAAAACGTCCGACTTCTGTGGAACCGGTAAAAGAAAGCTTGCGCACCGCGGGGTTCGAGGTCAATTCATTGCCGATTTCCAGCGTGTCCCCCACAATAACATTGAGTACACCAGCGGGCATGCCGGCGCGTTCCGCCAGCACCGCCAATGCAAGTGCTGAAAGAGGCGTTTGTCCGGCGGGTTTGCTAATGACTGTGCACCCCGCAGCAAGGGCAGGCGCCACTTTCCTTGTGATCATGGCGGAAGGAAAATTCCAGGGAGTGATGGCGGCACAAACGCCGACCGGCTCCTTGAGTGTTATGAAGCGCCTGTCCCCGGATGTGGAGGGTATTACGTCGCCATAGATGCGTCGCGATTCTTCGGCAAACCATTGAACAAAGGAAGCTGCATAATGAATTTCCCCCTTAGCTTCCTGCAACGGTTTGCCTTGCTCACAGGTTAGTATCAGAGCGAGATCTTCCTGATTTTCCATCATCAATTGGTACCAGCGATAGAGGATCTGCGAGCGCTCCGTTGCGCTTTGCGCGCGCCATTGAGGAAAAACCTTGAGCGCAGCTTCTATGGCCGCGCGTGTTTCGGCAGATCCGCAAATCGGCACGGAACCGACAATGGATCCATCGGCAGGATTGACAATGTCGCGGATGCGACCGCTTTGGGCATCCATCCACCTGCCGCCGATATAACATTGATTCCTGATCAAGCTTTGGTCTTTCAAGGTAGGCATGGCTTTTTCCCCGTAATTGGCAAAACTATACTCATGGGCAGGTCATAATGGCAATTGACTGCAGTTTCAGCCGGGCTTTCTTTCAGTGAAAACGTTCAATTCTAAATTCTCGCGGATAGTCGAACCGGAAAAAGAGTTTCAGTTCCTGAAGCTTTGTATGGGAGCGGGAATCCTGCCTCCGCGGCGCACAAACTTGGCGGATGAAAACCTGTTGACCGGCATTACCGGGCTTTTTCCCAAAAGCCCTCCAAATTCCACCATTTCACCCGCTTGACCAGTGGGTATGATACGCACCCCCGTAGTCTTGTTGTTCACCACACCTATGGCGCATTCATCCGCAATGATCGCCGCTATCGTTTCGGGGGTGGTGTCGGCGGGGATAACTATCATATCCAGGCCGACCGAGCTTACGCTTGTCATGGCCTCGAGTTTGTCTATATTTATGGCGCCTGCCTTCACGGCTTCGACCATCCCTGCATCTTCGCTGATGGGAATGAACGCTCCGGACAACCCGCCCGTGTAGGAGGTTGCCATCGCGCCCCCCTTTTTGACAGCGTCGGTAAGCATTGCCAGGGCGGCGGTGGTGCCGTGGGTGCCGCAGCGCTCGAGGCCCATAATCTCCAAAATGTTCGCCACCGAATCGCCTTTTGTTGGTGTGGGCGCGAGAGACAAATCCACGATCCCGAATTTGACGTTCAATCTTTCGGCCATCTCCCGCCCGACCAACTCACCCATTCTTGTGATTTTGAAGGCAGTGCGCTTGATGGTCTCTGCCAATTCGCCCAAGTCGGCATTCTGCAGGTGCGACAGAACTGCCCGCACAACTCCCGGCCCCGATATGCCTACGTTGATGACGGTTTCCGGCTCTCCCTCACCATGAAACGCGCCGGCCATGAATGGATTGTCTGACGGTGCATTGGCAAAAACAGACAACTTGGCACAGGCAAGAGGATTGAGCGCAGCTGTCTGCTGGATCACCTGCCCCATGAGCAGGATTGCATCCATGTTGATGCCACTCTTGGTTGTGGCGACATTTACCGAACCGCAAACTCTTTTGGTTGAGGCAAGGGCATAAGGGAGGGAACGGATGAGGATGGAATCTCCTGTGGATACGCCTTTATGCACGAGGGCAGAGTAGCCACCAATGTAATCAATACCCAGTTTTTTGGCAGCCCTATCGAGTGTCCGGGCAATGCTTACTGCGCCCCTGGTAGCCTTCTCGCTCTTCACGCCTCCGAGTGGAGCATCAAGAAGGGATCCGATGGGAGTCACCGCAATCCTTCTGTTTACGATCGGGATGCCGAACTTAGCCTCAACAGCCTTTGTTTCTTTGACAAGATGCAGCGCGCGGTTGGTGATTGTCGCAAATATCTTTTCTCTCATTTCAGAAAGATCAGCGGAGACGCATCCGCGCAAGTTGATTCCCATGGTAACCGTTCGAATATCCAGGTTTTGCGCGTGGATCATGCGAACAGTCTCAAAAATTTCTTCGTTTGAGTAGATCATCGCAATCACACCCTGTGCATGAATTTGAATATATTTTCATGCTGCATTGTAATTTGCACGCCCTGGGCCTTGCCTACCTTTAAAAGACGGGCGTGCACCTTTGTCAGATCATGATTCGAAATATCGGCGAGCAGAATCATCGTGAATAAGCCTTGCACGATCGTTTGGCTTAGATCCTCGATATTAATATCAAGATCCGCGAGAGCTGCGGTGATGGCAGCAATTATTCCCGGATGATCGATGCCCGTCACCGTGATCACAGCTCTCTCTCTTTGCCTTTTCATGCGAAACCCTCCAAATCATTTTTGAGGTATTGGCATTTTAGTCCTAATAAGCTCCGGGGAATGGATCGGGCTGTGGCAGGCGGGTTGCATTCTCAAAAACCCGGCGAGCCTTGCAAATCCGGTCATGGATATGTTTTCGCGCATATGGCCGACGCAGAGGCGTGTTTATGGATACTGGGCGGATGCTAAATTGTCCGCTTAAGCCTGGCAACAGCCTCCTGCACATCTTCCCGGTGGCCAAAAGCGCTGAAACGTATGAAGCCCTCACCTGCGGGGCCAAAACCAGAGCCAGGGGTGGTCACTACGTGGGATTTTTCAAGGATTGACGCGAATACATCCCATGATTGTCGCCCTGGAAATTCAGCCCAAACATAGGGAGAATTTACCCCGCCGTAGCTCCTGATTTCGAGGTCGGTCAGCCCCTGCTTGATGATACGGGCATTCTCCATATAGTAGTCAACAGTTTTTTGCATCTCGGACAATCCCACATCATCGAGCGCAGCGAGGGCACCGTATTGTGCCAAATTGGATGCGCCGTTGAACAAGGTGCTCATGATGCGGCTCCAATCTTTGGCGACCGGCGTTCCGTCGGAATATTTCAATTCCTGCGGCACCACAGTCCACCCCAGGCGTACACCTGCAAATCCGATGGACTTGGAAAAAGAATTCACCTCGAGGGCTACGCTGCGGCTGCCGTTAATCTCGAAGATGGAGCGGGGAAGAGACCTGTCATAAATGAAGGCAGAATAGGCGGCGTCAAAAACAATGATCGATTCGTTCCTTTGTGCAAATTTAACAAGCTGCTCCAGCTGTGCTTTACTGGATACAGCCCCCGTAGGGTTGTTTGGCGAACAGAAGTAAATCAAGTCCGTGCGGGGAAGCCTGTCCAAATCAGGGAAAAAATCGTTTTCCTGGGCGCAGCGCATATACAGGATGCCGTCAAATAACGCCTTGGCTTTGTGATATCCTCCGCTCGCTCCAAGTATAACGCTGCCATCGACATAAACCGGGTATGCCGGATCCTGAACCGCGATGGAAACATCGCAGCCGAACAAGACCTGAAGCCGCCCGCAGTCGCATTTGGCCCCATCCGAAATGAAGATCTCCTCCGGCTTGACCTTTCCCGCATACCATTTTTCTGCCAGCTTTGCCTTCAGACTTTGCAGCAATTGCTGGCCTTTGGGATCATCGTCATAACCGGAATAGCCGTCAATTGTACCGAGCCCAAGTGCGGCCTTTTTTAGGCCTTCAACGATGTGAGGTGTCAACGGTTCAGTTGTATTTCCGATACCAAGACTTATTATTTTTGCGGAGGGATTTCGTTCCAGGAGGGCTTTGCGACGCCTCCCGATTTCGGGGAAGAGATACCCAGCCTGCAGTTTGGCAATGTTCTTATTCCGCTGCACCATTTCCTCCCCCAAAGAAAAACAAGATCCCTAATTGCGCTGCCTGAAGAAGCACGCTTCACCACAGCAACCCTAATGCTTGCGCAACTGTTCGGCGTGCAGGCGATCTGTTGGCCAACTATGCCTTAAACTGCTCAAGCCGGTCAAAATCGAGCGTGGCAAAATAATCGTCCGGGGTTTCACCGCGGCGGATTTGCACAACCTCGCCATTTTCACGCAACAGCAATTCGGCCGACCGTAACTTGCCATTGTAGTTAAACCCCATTGCGTACCCGTGTGCACCGGTATCGTGGATCACGATAATGTCCCCCGGCTCCACTTCGGGAAGCCCTCTATCAATGGCAAATTTGTCGTTGTTTTCGCACAGTGATCCGGAGACATCATATTTGTGATGCGCACGTCTCTTTTCTTTTCCCAGCACCGTAATATGATGATAGGCGCCGTAGAGAGCCGGCCGCATTAAATCAGTCATGCAGCTGTCCACGCCTATGTAGTCTTTATACGTACGCTTTATGTGCAATACCGTCGATATCAGATAACCGTATGGCCCTGTAATCACCCTGCCGCACTCAAGGTAGACATTGAGGGGACCGAGTCCGTTTCGCGTAATTTTTGCTTTATAGGATTTGTGTACTCCGGCAGCATATTTGTGGAAGGAAACCGGCTTCTGGCCCGGTTCGTAGGGAATACCGACGCCGCCGCCCAAATTTACAAATTCGAAATTGATGCCGACTTTGCGGGAAATATCCACTACCAGATCAAACAGCATATCGGCTGTTTCCACGAAATAGCGGTAATCCAGCTCGTTGGAGGCAATCATGGTATGAATGCCGAAGCGTTTGACTCCCTTGGCTTTTAGCATTGCATAACCCTTCAGAAGCTGATCTTTGGTGAAACCGTATTTGGCCTCTTCCGGGTGTCCAATAATATGATTCCCGCGGCGAGCTTTTCCAGGGTTATACCGGCAACAGATCACATTGGGCAGACCGGCATTTTTCTCCAAATATTCAATATGGCTGATGTCATCAAGGTTGATAATGGCACCCAGGCTCATGGCTTTACGGAATTCGTGAGCGGGAGTATTGTTGGATGAGAACATGATTTCCTCACCAACAATGCCAGTTTTTTCGGCGAGCAGCAATTCTGGCAGTGAACTGCAGTCCGCGCCAAAGCCTTCCTCCTTGAGAATCTCCATGATAAAAGGATTAGGCAAAGCCTTGACCGAAAAGAATTCCTTAAATCCACGAACCCCTTTGAAGGCATCCTTTAGCCGGCGCGCATTTTGGCGGATCGCCTTTTCATCGTAAATATGAAACGGCGTGGGATATTTGCGCGCAATTTCAACAATTTGTTCTTTTTTAAAAGGGAATACCTTATTCATTGGCTTTTGACTTGGATTTCTGACGCCGGACCCAGGAATGCGATCGCATCAGGAGAATCTCTGTTTAATGATGATTTCGCCAATCTGAACCGCATTTAAAGCCGCGCCTTTCAGCAACTGATCTCCACAGACGAAGAATTCGAGGCCATGGCTGCCGAAGACAAGATTCTGGCGGATGCGCCCCACTTCCACATCAAACTGTTTGCTTGCGCTAATCGGCATGGGGTAGACATTGGCTTTGACATCATCCTTCACCGTGACGCCGGGGGTTTCCGACAGCAACTGGCGCACATCGTTTGGATTGATCGGCTTTTTAGTCTCAACAACGATGCTTTCGGAGTGAGCCCGCATAATGGGAATGCGAACGCAGGTGCACGAAATGGGAATTGTGTCATCACCGAATATTTTTCGGGTTTCCCATACCACTTTCATTTCTTCCTTGGTATAGGAATTCTCCTGAAACACATCAATGTGGGGGATGAGATTGAACGGGATGGGATGCACGAAAGTTTCGTGTCCCGCAGGCTCACCGTTCAGCACCTTTCTGGTTTCGGCCTCGAGCTCGACCATTCCCTTATCACCAGCCCCGCTGGTAGCCTGATAAGTGGATACGAAGACCTTGTTCAGGCCATAATTCTGGTAAATGACCCACAAAGGAATCGCTGCGATCGCAGTCGTGCAATTAGGATTCGCGATGAGCAAAGCGTCCCCGATGGCCTGCGGATTGATTTCCGGGATCACCAATGGGATCTCAGGGTTGTACCGGAAAGTGGATGAATTGTCGATAATCACGCAGCGTGCCGCAGTAGCTTTGGGCGCGTTTTCCTTTGGCCATCCTCCGCCGATGGCAAAAAAGGCCATATCCAGTTCCGAGTAGTTGGCGCCATCGGCATTTTCCACGGTGAAGCGCCCGAATGGAGTCTCGATGCTCTTGCCCTCCGAGCGCGTTGAAGCGAACAGTCTCAAGCTCTCCAGGGGAAACAGCCTCCTATGCAGGACGTCCAACAGATTCTGGCCAACCACTCCGGTTGCACCCATAATGCCCACTCTTAGCTTTTTCATTGTCCCTCACCTTAAATATTTATTGGGAAACAGATTATGCAAAAATTGGAGCCCGCGCTGCAAGTGCATAGATGATATTTGAAGAAATTTTCGCACCTGATTGCGATTGTGAGAAGCAATGTCCAATCTGGGAAGGCGTTCGGTTTGGCTCATTGAGTGTTAATTTTTGCATGCTGCCTGTAAAAAGAGATTGGATTATTCTGATCCGAGGTTGCCTGAAGCAGGATTGATGGAATGCGTTTGTTGTTTGCAATTTTGTCACTAAAAATGCTTATGTAATGAAGAGAGCGCGGAGATTTGCAAAGAAGATGCAGGCTTTGCACTATGTGGAATTAATAAGCAGGGGAAGATAGCGTGAACAAAATCTGGAATTTTTCAAGGGAAGAGCACCTTGTATTCGAAAAACTTTCAAAGCCGGAAAAAATCCAGGAATTTTTGGACCAGGAAATCCGGTACAACACGGAGCCCGATGGCCCATCATGCCGCTCTCCGCGCCGAGTGCTGCGGGATCGCGTTGCACACTGTATAGAGGGGGCGCTTTTTGCCGCCGCATCCTTGCGTTTTCACGGATTTCCTCCGCTTATTCTGGATCTTGAAGCGGTCAGGGACGACGACCATATTCTGGCACTGTTTAAGGAATCCGGCCATTGGGGCGCCATTGCCAAATCAAACTACTCGGGGCTCCGTTTTCGCGAGCCCGTGTACCGGACTTTGCGTGAACTGGTAATGACCTATTTTGAGCACTACTATAACGATGCACGCGAAAAAACATTGCGCCGCTTTTCAAAGCCGGTCAATCTGGCTCGCTTTGACAGGTTGGAATGGATGACGTCTGAAACCGATCTCTGGGAGATCGGAGATTACCTCTGCAAAATCCCGCACAAGCGGGTGTTGACACAAGGGCAGATCCGCAAGCTACGACGCGTGGATTCCAGGCTCTACCAGGCAGGCCATCTCGGTACGATTCGATAGCAGGACTTGTCTGTCTGTCAATGCCAACATCTCGAGCAGAAACCCGGAATGAGCGGGCTAATGATACTTGATCACGACCACACTAAGGTCATCGGTCTGCTCGGCAAATGAGCGGCGGTCCTCAATCAGCGTCCTGCAAATTTCCTGGGCGGAACCGTCACATGCCCGTGAGACGGCGCGTTCGAGCTGTTCCCTTGAGTAGGTTGAGACAGGATCCAGAAGCCCATCGGTGTACAACAATAAAACATCTCCCTGGCCCATGAGGTTGAGGTTATTGACGGTGTATTTTTTCTTATATCCTAGAGCCCGCTCATAACGCCGGGCGTCAGCATGATCTTCGCTTGGCTGCAGCCCGATAGGAGTATAGCTCACCAAACGGTCCGGGCTGATTTCTACGAATCGGTCAAACTCACGAGAAAAAACAAGCGGCGGCGGATGGCCTGCACTCACAAAATTGAACCTGCCCGTGTTGGATATCTCGCCGTAAATGAGCGTTATAAAGCTCCCAGCATCAGGATCCGCGGCAAGGTTACGCAAAGTGGCGGATTTGCAGAAGCGGGTATTGATCTGCTCAAAAAGCCGCACCGTAATTTCACCATTCAAGTCCATTTCGTAAAGTGCTGCGGTGTGAAAAGCCTGATGCAGCAGGAGGGCTCTGGCCGCATCGCTAAATTCGTGGCCGGATACATCCGCAACAAGAACTCCGCCCTTGCGTTTAAGCCTCTGCAGGGCTTGGGAGATTGAAACTAGTCCGTTTTGAAGAGCACGCTGGATGCGGGCATCCAGGTCAAACCGATCACGGAAATTAACGTAGGTAATCAGGTCCCCACCCGCCACACCGTTGAGAGGAATTGTAATGCCGTAGATATCGATTCCCGGCAGGTGGGGAATGGCTCCTGCCGTAGGCATCAGGCGTTGAGCGAGATATTGCGCGCCGCTGCGAAACTCTTCATTCAGGTTTATCTCGTTCTCCATCATCAATTCCTTATAGTGCCCAAGCATCTGTTGATTTATGGAATGTCCTGTCTGTTACTTCCGTTAATTATATACGGCCAGGAAGGGTTTCGCACACACGCATTTAATTGACTCCCCAACAGCCGTGTGTTAAAAGTTCTCTCTTTGTTTAGCGGGAGATTCAAAATTTTTTCCAAACCGGGGAGGAAAACGTGACGCCTCGAGGCAAGTTTCTGTTTACATCGGAGTCAGTTACAGAAGGACATCCCGACAAGATCGCTGATCAGATCTCGGATGCAATTCTTGATGCAATTCTGGCTCAAGATCCCATGGGTCGCGTGGCATGCGAGACCATGGTAACTACGGGTCTCACCGTTGTCGCGGGGGAGATCACCACAAAAAGCAGCGTGGATTACCCGAAAGTAGCGAGAGAGACAATTCGCGGAGTTGGATATACCCGTGCAAAATACGGATTCGATTGCGATACCTGCGCTGTCATCTCTTCTATTGATAAACAGTCGCCGGACATTGCCATGGGGGTTGATACCGGCGGCGCTGGAGATCAGGGGCTTATGTTCGGTTATGCGACCAATGAAACCGATGAATATATGCCCATGGCAATCATGCTGGCACACAGGCTGACACGTCAGCTCGCGGAAGTGCGCAAGAACAAAACGCTTGATTGGATTCGTCCTGACGGAAAATCTCAGGTCACGGTTCTTTATGACGGGTATAAGCCTGTTATGGTGGATACCGTAGTTGTTTCCACGCAGCACAGTCCGGATGTCGAGATGCAAGAAGTTCGCAAGGATATCATGGAAAAGGTGATTTTCGCTGTCATCCCGGAGCATTTGATCAATAAGAGCACAAAATATCACATAAACCCAACCGGCCGGTTCGCCGTTGGAGGTCCCCAAGGCGACTGCGGGTTGACCGGACGAAAGATTATCGTCGACACGTATGGTGGATTTGGACATCACGGAGGCGGCGCATTCTCCGGAAAGGACCCTTCAAAAGTGGACCGCAGCGCATCCTACATGGCCCGTTATTTGGCCAAAAACATTGTAGCTGCCGGCCTTGCCGACAGGGTGGAAGTTCAGTTGGCTTATGCAATTGGCGTGGCTGAACCCGTTTCCCTTATGGTGGATACATTCGGCACGGGAAAAATTTCCGAGGAAAAAATCGTAGAAATCCTGCGGCATAAATGCAAGCTTACGCCCCAAGGCATCATCGAGTATCTTGATTTGCGCAGACCCATTTACCGGAAAACTTCAAACTACGGACATTTCGGCAGATTCGAACCGGAGTTCACCTGGGAACGCACTGATCTGGCCGAGGAAATCCGCAAGGCTGCCAACCTCTAACGGGCAACTGTTATTGAGAGTTGCGCAGCGTGGGACTGACGCGCAGCGCTTCATGGCGCGTCAGGTCCGAATAGTAAACAGCAGCGCCAAACCTGCGGCGCCGAAGAGTATGTTTGGGGCCCATGCGGCCAGAAGCGGAAGAAGAAGTCCATAGGCCCCCATCTGCTCGAAGACGCTATATATTCCCCAATACGACATCGCAATCGCAACACTGGCAGTGATGCCGAAGAATGCGCCTTTTTGTCCCGTCGAAAATGAGAAGGGAACACCCAACAGCGCCATAACAAGACAACTCAATGGGAAAGCAATTTTCTTATAGAGTTCTACGTGTAATTCCGTAGCATTATAGCCAGATTTATTAAGATAGTTAATGTAAGACTTTAGCTGTATGTAATTCAGTTTCGCGGATTCCTTCGGCTGAAATATCTCCTTTTGAAAATAGCTGCTTTTTTCCGGGAATGCGAAGCTTTCCTTTGTGATATTGCGAAAACTGCTTTGTTCGCTTTGAAAGTCACGAATCCAACCATTTTCCAGAACCCAACCGACGGACGGTTGGATTGTCGCGCGGGCCGCATGGATGCGCTTAAGGACCTTGAGGCGATTAAAATCGACTTCAAATACATTCAACTCAACGAAGAGGTTCTGGCCGGCATCAAAATAATCATAGTTAAAGATCCGATTTGACTCGCCAAAAATCCACTTGCGCTGGGGAAGCATGGAAGTTTGTGCGGGCCGGCCCTTGATAATATTTCTCAAACCGTCCTGCTGGATGTTTGCATAGGGGAGAATATAATCCTGCAACACATACATGCCCCCGCAGAAAAGCCCGGCAATCAGAAAAATGGGGAACGAAATCCTGTAGAGGCTCCATCCTCCGGCCTTGAGAGCAGTGACTTCCGAGGACTTTTCCAGAATCCCGAAATTGATAAGGATGGCCAGGAGGAGCGACATGGGAACCATGAGCATCAGAATATGGGGGGTCAGAAAAACAAAGTATTTGACTACGGTGGAAATCGCAATCTTGTGGCTGATGATGTCATCCAGGAGGTCAAAGAGTGTAAGCAGGACAAACAGAGTTCCACAAACAAGCAGCGACCAGAGAAAATAGCCCAAAAACCCACGGGAGATATAGACATCGAGTATTTTGGGAAAACGTATCCTGGTAAGCTTCAAGGTTGAATTGACGACGGCTTTATCAATCTTCCATATGCTTTTGTGAGAACCCTCAAAGGCTGAAAATTTCAAAACCAAGGCGCTTCCCAGTTTCGATTGCCCGAAATCAAGCCAGTTGAGGAAGCCTCTATCACGCTCAACGAGCACGATAAAAATGGCTCCCAGGAGCGTTAGAATTATATTTGCTTCCCAAAGACCCAGCCAAGGGGGCACCGTGCCGAGGCGCGCTATCCGGATGCCATTAAAAAAGAGTGTGTAAAAGAGTAGTACAAGGCCAAGGCTAAGAACAAAGCCGTAGGTGCGTCCCCCCTTTTTAGTACTTATTCCCAAGGCAAGGCCGAGAAGTGAGAAGGGAAGGACTGTAAATGGGATCGCCAGACGTCGATGCAGTTCGATCTTTTGTTCGAGTTGGTCCTCAGGGGCAGCACTTGGATTTCCTTGCCAAAGCTCTCGAGTGTCCTGTTCTACGGGTTTCCTGATGTGCCCAGAGTTCTCTCCGCCCGCTGAGGTTAGAGCTGCACGGTTGAATTCAATTGGGATATCCGTCTTTGCGAAAACGCTCACGTTGTCCTTGCTGGGATCATCCGGATTGACCTCATAAACCGTTCCATCTTTGAGTTGGAGCTGAAGTCGGGAATCCGCTGCATCAGAGAACCATGTGCCTTCGCGGGCAAGCATAGTTCGGGGTGACCTGGCATCGGAAGAATCCACGAGGAAAACTTTTGACCAGCGTTGTTTGTCAACGGACAAATCATCTAGGTAAAAAACAATGCCTGGAAAGTCTTCATTAAAAACCCGCGGTTGTGCTTGCGAAGTTGCTGCGCGCACGCTGATGCGGTCTTTAATGTTGTTAAACATGTACGTCGTTTGCGGCAGGACGACCAGAGACATGATACCGGTAATGATTGCGACGATTGCGCCCAAAGCTAGAATTGGTCTTAGCATGTTCCTCATGGGCACGCCGCATGCTCTCAAAGCGACGATTTGATTTTCCCCCGACAATCCGCTGAATCCAATAAGCAGACCAATCAGGTACGAAAGTGGCAGGGAAAAGATCATCACCCCTGGCAGCATGGTGCCGGCCAGCAAAAGCGTTACGTCAATGGAAGCATTCCGCGTAATGAGCAGCTCGGATAAGCGGCCAAAGTATTGAGCGAACACGACAAACGTAAGAACTGACAAGGCGATCAGAAAAGGGGGCACTATGCCGAGAATGATGAGCTTATCAATCTTTTTCACGAAGTGAAGACTAGCACAGGCTGCCATAGGCCGCAACAAGGGAGGATTGCTATATAACATCCGATAAGATATCTTATGTCAACTAACAAATATTTTTCGACTGCGCTGCTTCAGGTCACTAATTCGCAATCCGCAAGCATACCGGCGTACATCCAATACCCTTTCCCCGATTGTGGTTACTGTGTTAGCATCCTCACCTTGCGGGTTGCAGACTGCAAAACTGCCAAATGAAACTGATAGGAGTCACAATGGCACGGCGAGACATACTGGTTTTCAAATTCGGCGGAACATCAATGAAGAATAGTGACGCCATCGCGCGTGTAATCGACATTATCCATACAAATGCGCAATCGCATCGGGTTGTAACAGTTGTCTCCGCAATGGCAGGAGTCACCGATGCTCTGCTGGGGATCGGAAACAATGCGCTGCAGCGAAGACATAAGGATGTCGAAAATGGGCTGGTAAGACTTCAGGTCCTGCATTCTGAAAATTTCAAGGCGTTGGCAGATAAAAACGACATAAAGAATTGGATAGACCAATTTCTGGAAAAAAAGTTTTCGGAAATTCGCAGTATCGCTCAAGGAGTGTTTCTTCTCCGAGAGTTCAGCGATAGAACTCGGGAAAAACTTGTCTCCTATGGCGAGATCTTATCATCTGTGCTTCTGGCACGCGTGATGAACGGCAGAAATGCCAGATATTGTCATTCGGATGCGCGGGATTGGATTGTTGCGCAGTGGACCGCACAGGGCTCGGTCGTTGATATGGCCGAAACCGAGCGTAAAGCCGCCAAGTATCTGCTGCCCTTGCTGCAATGCCAAATGTCCCCGATAGTTCCAGGCTTTGTTTGCAGAACCACGGTTGGAGAGACAGCGACTCTCGGCCGAAACGGATCCGATTATTCTGCCGCGATTGTCGGTGGTGTCCTGCGGGCAAAAGAGATTTTGATCTATACGGATGTGGACGGAGTTATGACCGCGGACCCGAATCTTGTTGCTGAAGCCACTGTTCTTCCACAAATCAGTTATGCAGAAGCGGCTGAAATGTCCTATTTCGGCGCCAAGGTGTTGCATCCGAAAACGCTTATCCCGGCAATCATGTACAATATTCCAATTCGAATCAGGAATACATTCAATGAGGTTTCGCCGGGAACTCTCATTACCAGCCGCGAAGTGCGAAATCCCATGATCAAAACCGTTACCTCGGTTCGGGATCTCACCCTTTTGAATATCCTGGGAAATGGAATGGTTGATATCCCCCGCGTCACTTCCCGCCTGTTTGACGTAATGGCCGGGGAGAATATCAATGTGATGATGATATCGCAATCTTCCTCCGAGCATAGTATTTCCATGCTCATCCCTTCACGCGACGCAAATTGCGCCCTTCACGCATTGAAGAATGAGTTCCAGTCGGAGATTCAGCGGGATCTTATTGAGGATATTTCCGCCATTCGCAAGGTCGCTCTGGTTTCGGTGATTGGAACGGGAATGCGCGGCGCTCCAGGAACCTCGGGCAAATTCTTCGAGGCGCTCGGCAAGTGCCGGATCAACGTGCTGGCTATCGCGCAAGGATCCTCGGAACTCAACATTTCAGCCGCAGTCCTGGAAAAGGACTCGCGACATGCTGTTCGGGCAATTCACAGCGCATTCGGACTTACGAAGGATTTGAACGTTTTCATGTTTGGCTGCGGCCGTATTGGCCGGACTTTAATAAAACAGATCCACGAGAACCATGCGCAGATTGCGAAATCACTTCAAGTAAACCTTAAGGTATTAGGCGTTATTAACACTAAAACATGGCGTTTTTCTCCTGTGGGAATGACGGGAAAGGAATTGGAGGGCCTGGCAGAAGGGTTACCGCTGGCTCGATTGCCTGGAGCTGAGGATCGTCCAGTATCTGCTGAAGAAGCTCTGGATCGCGTTGCAGAAACCTTCAGGACGGATGTTGTACTGGTGGATGCTACAGGCGCAGAGCTTGCGCCAGTTCATATCGCAAGTCTGCAGAGGGGATTTCACGTCGTAACAGCCAATAAAAAGCCCCTTACGGGCAACATGGCGGATTATCTCGAGATTCAGAGGCTGCGAAAAAGCAGAGGACTCAAGTATCAATACGAGGCGACTTTTGGCGCCGGGCTTCCCTTGCTTTCCACGTTGCAAGATCTGATCAACACCGGCGATCACATTATAAGTGTGCAAGGGTGCCTTAGCGGAACGCTGGGGCTCATCTGCTCAAGGCTTGATGCCGGAAGGTCCCTATCCGAGGCTGTGACCGAAGCCCTGCAGCTTGGCTTTACGGAACCGGATCCCCGGGATGATTTGAGCGGCGTGGATGTTGCCCGAAAATCCCTTATCATTGCCCGCGAACTGGGAATATTCTGCGAGCCGGGAGAGATTCGCTTGAAGCCATTTATTCCCAGATCATATTTCCGCGCCTCATCCGTGAAATCCTTTTTGTCCAACCTTTCGGGCGCGGATGCCAGATTGGCCGAAGAAATTCGCATCTGCAGGCAGGAAGGCAAAGCGTTGCGTTATGTCGTTGATATCGGCAAGACAAATTGCGAAGTGGGGCTGAAGAGGGTTCCTCTTGACAGTCCGATCGGACGCCTGGCAGGGCCCGACAATATTCTTGTATTCAAAACACGGCGTTATTATGAGTATCCGCTGGTGATCCAGGGGCCGGGAGCAGGCGCTAGCGTTACTGCGGCCGGCGTCCTCAGTGATCTCCTTAAGATTGCCAAATGGGTCTGACGGCCCGCCATCAATTTCTGCCACGGTGCAAGATAGTTGGCCCGCCTGATTTGCGTATTTCTTGACGGGGACTTCGTACCCATTCCCGCGGAAAAAACGGGATTGCGCTCGTTTGTCATCCAACCTACCCTCTATCTGCACGTGGCTCAAGCGCGATCTGAAATGGGATCCGGTTAAGGAAGAATTCATCAACGAAGCCGAAGCCAACCGGCTTCGTTCACGTGCAATGCGAGAGCCCTGGGTTCTTTAATTAGTTCCTCACGTTTGCAGGATAGCAAGCCCGCTTCTGTCACCGGCATTTCAGAGTGCCGGTGGAAGCGGGCCTTGCCAATCCGACGCTTCACTTCCCTACATCTTGTATTTTCCCATATCCTCGGGGTTCAGGTTTTCCAACCACTGCTTGATGTCTTCCGGCGAGCTTCTATCCGCCGAAAGTGCGGTTGAGGAGGCGCTTGAGGATTTTGAGATAACATCGTCAGTTACAAATATGGGTGAATCAGTGCGCAAGGCCAGGGCAATGGCATCCGATGGCCTTGAATCCACGGTGACCACCTTGCCTCCCACATCCAGGAAAATCAGCGCATAGAAAGTATTATCCTTGAGTTCGGTTACAACGATTTTTGTGACTTTCGCATCCAGGTGATTCAGCAGACCCTTGATCAGATCGTGGGTCATAGGGCGGGGAGTATCGACCTTCTCAATTTGAAGGGCTATGGCATTCGCCTCGAAAATACCCACCCAAATCGGCAGCAGTGTTTCGCTTCCTGCATCCTGCAGTACAACGATAGGCGCATTTGTCAAAGGATCCATCATCAAACCCTTGATTTTAAATTCAATCTCCTTCATAGCGCTTGCTCCTTTTGTAACCAAACACCCTTCAGGCTGTTAGCGCTGAAGCCCGTGATTTTTACAGAAATGATCTTTCCCAGAAGGTTTTCAGGGCCGTCAAAATTGACCACCTTGTTGTTGGTGGTGCGCCCGGAAAGCGCGAAACGGCTTTTCGCCCTGTCATCCACCAAAACATCCATCTCCTGATCCAGGTACGCGGAATTTTTATTGTATTGGATCAACTTCTGCCGCTCCTGCAATATGCGGAGCCTGGTTCCCTTCTCTTCCTCTGGAACATCATCCGGAAAGGCGAGCGCTTCGGTATTGGGACGCGCCGAGTATTTAAAAGAGAACGCATAATCATATTGTACCTCATCCAGCAATGTGAGTGTATCCTGGAAGTCCTTCTCCGTTTCTCCCGGGAATCCGACGATGATGTCCGTTGAAATGGCAATGGGTCGCGAAGCAGCTTGAATTTTCCTGATCCTTTCAAGATACTGCTCCCGCGTGTACCCGCGCTTCATCTTGCTTAGTATGCGCGTTGAACCGGACTGAACCGGCATGTGAATTTGATTGCAGATTTGGGGATGTCCGGCCATTGCATCAACAAGCGCAGCATCCAGGTTATTCGGGTGTGGAGACGCGAAACGGATTCTCTTTATTCCTTCCACCTGGGCCAACTGCCGCAGAAGGACGGCAAAAGTAATTTCCTTCGATTGCGGATCGCGGTATGAATTCACCGTTTGGCCAAGAAGCACAATCTCCAGAAATCCCCGAGCGCTAAGATCCTTCACTTCCCTGATGATGCTCTCGCTGGCTCTGGCACGTTCTCTGCCTCTTGTGAACGGTACGACGCAAAATGCACAATTACGATTGCATCCTTCGCTTATTGTCACATTGGCCCGCCAGAAATTCTCTCTGAATACATGAGATGTTTCGAGCGGATCGGGATCATCATCCATGCGCAATTCAATTGCGGTCGTTCGGGTTGCCAAAGTCCGGTCGATCAATTCGCATATCACATTCCCTTTTTGCGGGCCTGCGAGCACATTTACAAATGCAGCTCTTTTCAAGATCTTTTCGCCCTCGAGTTGCGCCATGCATCCGACAACGCCAACGACCGCATCCCTGCCGAGCTTTCGTCCCTTGATCTCTCCCAGGCGCGCATACACTTTTTGCACCGCTTTTTCACGCACACCGCAGGTATTGAGAATTATGACATCGGCCTGGGAAGAATCCGGCGCCGGAGTCATGCCGCCATAAATCAGGTTGCCGGCAATCTTCTCGGAGTCCAGCTCGTTCATCTGACACCCGAATGTCTCAATGAAAAATTTTCTCGTCATGGCTGTTTCTAAGCTTGCGTTTACCTGCCCTTGATTGCGCCTGAAGAATAATCCAGCATTTCCTGCGCATGGCGCCGTGTAGTTTCGGTAATGACTTCGCCGCCGAGCATTCGGGCTAACTCCTGCGCTCTCTTCGGGCCGTCAAGTCGTTCGACCATGGTCTCTGTACGAGAACCGACTGTTTCCTTGCGCACATTGAAATGATTGTGCGCAAACGCGGCAATCTGGGGGAGGTGCGTCACGCAGAGGACCTGGTTATCCGACGAAATATCGCGCAAACGTCTTCCCACCGCTTCTGCGACGCGTCCTCCGATTCCCGCGTCGACCTCATCGAAAACCAGCGTCTTTCCTGTCTCTCCGCCTCTGCATAAGGTTTGGATTGCGAGCATCACGCGCGAGAGCTCACCGCCTGAAGCAATTTTAGCCAGCGGCCTTTCCTCCTCTCCCTTGTTGGGAGCGATCATAAACTCCACCCGGTCCAGACCGCTTGGCCCGTATGCATTTGGAATTCTCCCTTTCCCGTCTGGAGTTTGTTCCCGGGAATCAAAGCGCACGCTGAGCGTCATTTTTTCCATCGAAAGCACCTGGAATTCCTTGCGGATGCCCCTTTCAAGCAGAGCTGCATCGCGGCGGCGCTTTGCGCTTAGTTTTTCCGAAACAACATGGTAGTGTTTTTCCACTTCCGCAAAGTCCTCATTCAAAGCCTTTGAAATATCCGCATGGCTGAGCAGATTGTTCGATTCCTGTTCGCACCGGTCGGCGTAGGAAAGGATATCGTCTATGGACGAGCCATATTTTTTCAATAGCCTGTCAATCTCAGAAAGGCGGCGCTGGTTCTGATCGATGCGATCAGGACTGAAATCAATGCCTTCGGCGTAATCGCGAGCTGCATAAGCAAGATCCTCAAGTTTGTAAATGCCGTCGCGCAAAAACTCCAGCTGAGGGTGCCAAATGGAATCGAATGACCCCAGTTCCTGCAGAATTCGCTCCAAGCGGCGAGCCTGAGTCAGGAGCGCAGTCTCGTTTTCGTAAAGAAGTGCATAGGCCTCCGTTGCCAGCGCAAAAATCTTTTCGCGATTGGACAGTACGTTTTTTTCATTTTCGAGAGTTTCTTTTTCCCCCGGTTGGAGATTCGCCTTTCTGATTTCATTGATCTGATATGCGAGCATATCCAAACGCTGCAGTCTTTCCTGCTCGTTTGTTTCATGCGATTCGAGCGTGAGCGCTATTTCGTGCAGGCGCCTGAAATGGCCGCGAACTTCCGCCGCCATCTCTCCATTTTTGCCGAATCGATCCAGCCATTCCAGGTGGCTTGATAAATCAAAAAGTGATTTTTGGTCGTGCTGTCCGTGAATATCAGCCAGGGATTCTCCGATCGATTTGAGCAGAGACAATGTTGCGAGTTTATCGTTGATAAAGATGCGGCCGCGCCCGCCGACAGAAATCTCACGGCGAATTAAAAGCGAGTCGTCGCTGCATTCAATCCCCGATTCGGAGAGCTGTCTTGTGGCATTTTCGTTGGAGTCCAATGAGAACAGGCCTT
>Ga0208980_10000419_pt1 | contig 23647 bp, 24 predicted proteins | sample WetSurMetagenome_3_FD_187993 | JGI IMG/M metagenome (GOLD analysis project Ga0208980, IMG submission 187993) | Wetland microbial communities from Twitchell Island in the Sacramento Delta, sample from surface sediment Aug2011 Site A1 Bulk (version 2) | ecosystem: Environmental > Aquatic > Marine... | reverse complement strand
GGTCCGGTCTTCAGCTTATATGTAACAGTGAAATTCAAAAAATAATAAACGTCATTTGAGTTGGAATATTGTGAAGAATAACCATCAAGGTTATCGGAAAACGAATATCTGCCGCCAAACTCAACACCAAAATTGTAGTTAGGTGAGTATATCAGGGTTGTGCCAATCCCTACAGGTATTACAGTGTTAAAACCTCCTGGATCAAGACCTGTCATTACCAGATTGTCATTCCCTTTAATTGTATAACTTAATCCGCCCATTCCCGTAAACGCATAAAAATCAAGAGATCTTAAAATATTCCCAAAGCTTGTGCCTCTGCCCTTACTGAAAAGGTAACTGCGTTCAGCCCTGTTTTTTATAAAATAATATTCAAAGAGAAGGGCTGGTTCGAAACCTGACATAGTGGCTTCTAAGTCCCTGTCCTCATTCGATCCCTTTACATCTGAAGCATGAAATAAAGCATAGGTAAGACTTAGTCTCGTGTTAAAATTACGTGAAATCCTGTATTTCAAACTTAAATTGAAGTTGACACGGGTCTGATTAATGCTAAGATCCTTAAATCCTAGAAGATTTTCACCCTGGGTGTATCCCCCTATGTCACCGAAGAAAAAGGAAGGGCCCAAACCTAAAGACGTCTCCCATCTTTTCAATTTCCATAACTGTCCCTGAACCCTATTTTCAGTCACTGTAAAAATAAGACAAAAGAGGATTATGATTAAAACTGAACGTTTCATATAGATTTCTTTATAATTGAGACAAATATAATAAATAATTCAATTTCTCCGATCTGCTCCCCACATAAGCTTATTCCTCAGAGTACTGTAAAAATCTATTCCTTTCAACATTACTGTCTTCAGCTTGACAGTTGCCCTTACTATACGTATTTCCTCCCTGAAAGGTACCCTTTTTGATCTGAAATCGCAAGTTGCCAGGTATTCAGCGCTCCTGCCTTCAATAACCATTTTAAGCTTGCTCTCGCCCGAGATTATAATCGGCCTTATAGTAAGGTTATGTGGCGAAATAGGAGAAATAATTATACTCTCATCAGCCGGAGACAATATCGGTCCTCCAACACTGAGATTATAAGCAGTTGATCCTGTTGCTGTTGAAATTATCAGACCGTCAGACCAATATGTATTCAGATATGTTTCATTAACGTAAACATTAATAGTAATCATACTGGGATCAGCCTTTTGAATTGTAATCTCATTAAGGGCTGATGAATCATTTCCCTCAAATAAGCCCGATGGCTGAGAAATCTCAAGAAGACATCTTTCGATTATCTCATACTCATTCCTGCACAACAGATCAATAGAATGACCAATTTCATCAGCCGGTATATTTGCAAGAAAACCCATTCTGCCTGTATTTACACCTGCGATCGGAATTCCGAGATCCTTAACTTTCAGCACTGTTTCAAGGAATGTCCCGTCACCGCCCACACTTAAAACAAGATCAGGTAAACCGGAAAGAGTCGAAAGGTTACTGAACTGCTCAATCTGTTCTGAGCCCGGACATAAAACCGGATCTCCATATTTCTGATAAACCTGTATCTTTATTCCTCGCTGGCAAAACTCATTGACGAGTTTGTTAACGCCATCCCTGGTCTTTGAATTATTGTCCTTACTGAAAATCGCCACTCGTTTCAGCATTATTTCAGATATTTAGGTATTTCATAAGGAGATCAAACCTCTCGGAGTAGAACCTGTCCATTGAGTCGTCTGTGGAAACCCATGTCTTAACTTCGTAGTTATAACGCTCAAAGGTTTTGATTATCGATAGCAGATCACCAGTATTCACTTTAAGTGTGACCTCCAGTTTTGTTGATTCGGGAGGAGAAGTAATATACATGCTAAGTATCTTTACATTATTGCTTTCAACAATCTGGGCTATCTGCGAGAGCGAGTAGTCTCTTTCAATCAGCTCAAGAACAATTATCCCGCCCGGCTGATCCATAGATGATATACCTGCCAGGTATCTTATCATTTCACTCGTTGTTATCACTCCCTTATAATGGTTATTGCTATCAAGTACAGGGACAACCGAGAGCTTAAGACGTGAAGCCAGCCCAACTACTTCAAATATATGCTGCTCAGAATCAACATATGGTTTAAATAATGTAAGTTCATGATTACCAATTGGTTCATCTGGCTGGTTCATATCGTATATATCTGCATCAGAGATAAGACCAAGGAAATCCTGATTATTGACAATCGGCAGATGCGAAATTCTGAATATCTCCATCCAGTTCAAAGCAGTCTGCCCGAGATCGGAGGTCTTAAGTGAAGGGATAACTTCTGATATTAAATCTTTGGCAACCATAAAGATTTTTATTTTCAACTAATATAGTAAAAAAAAAGCCAGTTGTTGTAATTTTGCACCACAATTAGAAAACTTATAAATATACAATCAGTATAATGACAAAGTTAAGTGTAAATATTAATAAGATTGCAACTCTGAGAAATGCCCGTGGCGGAAATATTCCCAACGTACTGAATGCTGCAATAAACTGTCAGATATTCGGAGCCGACGGAATAACAGTTCACCCACGTCCCGATGAAAGACATATAAGGTATAATGATGTTTTGGATATAAAACCGATCATTACTACCGAATTCAATATTGAAGGGTATCCGTCAGAGGACTTTATTAACCTGGTTCTTTCAGTAAAGCCCGATCAGGTAACCCTGGTGCCTGATCCGCATGACGCTATAACCTCAAATGCAGGATGGGATACTCTGAAAAACAGGTCTTTCCTTACCGGTATTGTCTCAACTTTCAGAAATGCAGGTATCAGAACGTCTCTTTTTGTTGATACCAATCCAGTTAATATTGAAAATGCCGCTCTGACAGGAACTGACAGGGTGGAACTTTACACCGAACCCTATGCCAACGGATTTAACCTCAATGCTGTAGAAGCTGTTGAACCTTTCATCATGGCTGCTGAAATAGCACGTAATGCTGGACTCGGATTAAATGCCGGTCATGATCTGAACCTTGATAATCTGAGATATTTTCATCAGAACATTCCGTGGCTCGAGGAGGTTTCTATCGGTCATGCGCTAATTTCGGATGCATTATACCTTGGACTCGAAAATACGATTCAATTATACAAACGGCAATTGTCCTGATCATTTTCACGATGAAGCTTTTTTACCGGAAATATGGCGAAGGACCTCCTTTAATAATTCTGCATGGCTTGTATGGATCATCAGATAACTGGGCTACAATAGCAAAAAACCTTGATACCATATACACAGTTTACCTTCCCGATCAGAGAAACCATGGCCAGTCGCCTCACTCAGATATTCATGACTATGATTCAATGAGGGATGATCTTTATGAACTGGCAGATGACCTGAAGCTTAAAAAATTCTTCCTTGCGGGTCACAGCATGGGTGGAAAAACAGCAATCTCATTTGCATTGAAATGGCCGGAAATGATAAACGGGTTGCTTATAGCCGATATATCCCCTTTTGTAAATGAAAACAACAACCAACAGGCATATAATCAGCATCAGAATATTTTAAATTCAATGCTTTCCATTGATCTGTCAAAGATTACTTCAAGAGCCGGGGCTGAAATGTTTTTAATGGAAAAGATCAAGTCAGAAAAAATAAGAGGATTCATACTTAAGAACCTGCAGCGGGGGCCAGGAAACAGTTTCTCATGGAAAATAAATGCTTTATCTCTCTTTAATAACCTTGAAAAAATAATGCAGGGGATTGACCGCAATGCAGGTTTTTCACAACAGATAACAGGGTTCCCTGTCATTTTTCTGAAAGGTGCAGATTCGGATTATCTTCCTGAAAGCGATTATAAAGATATTCTTAAAGTATTCCCTGCCGCTGAGTTTGTTGTTGCTGCAAATGCCGGACACTGGATTCATTCCGACAGACCCGATGAGGTTATCAGGAACCTGAGGAGGTTAACTGAAGATAACTGAAATCAAATGGACAGTGAGTACATGTGGTCCTTCTATTTAAAAGTCACTGACTCAATTCTGTCATCATTTATCTTAGGCAGATTCATAAACCTCAATAATACCTGCCCTATCGCCAGAACATCTTTTTCGCAATACCGTACAATTCTCTCTAGGTTATTTTCAACATAATAGATACCGGCTACCATGCTGCCGTCAATATCATCTTTCGGTGTAGGAATACCGAGTATGGAGGTAAGTAAATCCAGCGATGTGTAATTTTTATAATCCCCGAATTTCCAAAGGTCCATTGTGTCCAGAAGTTTAACATCCCATGGCTTCTTTCCCGCGTTATCAAGTATATCAGGTATGACCATCCGGTTAATTATCATCCTTCTGGCAATATAAGGATAGTCAAATTCCTTACCATTATGGGCACATAAAATAGCTTCTCTGTGTATTTTACAGAATTTCGAAAGCATATCAGAAAAGTCTGATAAAAGATCTTTTTCATTATTCCCATAGAATGATTTCAACCTGAAGCTGCAGGGATTTATTTCTTTAATAAAACCTACCGATATGCATATTATTTTACCAAATTCGGAGTAGATCCCCGCCCTCTCATAAACATCTGCGGCACCCTGTTCAGGGGTCCTGAATTGTTTTGATTTCTTTTCCCATAAGAGCTGGAATGCAGGATCAAGCATCTCAAATGATGGTGAAACAGGAACTGTTTCTATATCGAGGAATAAGACATCCTCTATCTTTACATTATCAAGCATACGATTATGATTTACTCTTTAACAAATGTTTTTCAATTATCGAGATCAGTACCTCTATTCCTACCTGGTTCTCACCTCCACCGGGAATTATAATATCGGCATACCGTTTTGACGGTTCAATAAACTGAAGGTGCGAAGGCTTAACAGTGTCATGATATCTTTCAAGCACTTTATGTAATGAACGGCCACGTTCGACTATATCCCGCTGAATAACTCTCCCCAGGCGGTCGTCTGCATCAGCATCAACAAAAACCTTAATATCCAGCATATTACGCAGGCCGGCATCGGTAAGGATAAGAATTCCTTCCACAATGACTACCCGTGAGGGTTTGATCGTTATCGTCTCCTTTGCCCTCAGACAGGTTATGTATGAATATATTGGCATTTCAACATCTCTGCCTTTTTTGAGTTGCTTAAGGTGATCGATCAGCAATCCGAATTCGACGGAATCAGGATGGTCAAAATTTATTTTTTGCCTCTCTTCCAGGGAAATACCTCTGTTATCCCTGTAATAGGAATCCTGCGGAATTACTATAACTTCATCATTTGGAAATACTTCCATTACTTTTTTCACGACTGTAGTTTTTCCTGATCCGGTTCCGCCTGCTATTCCTACTATCAGCATAAATTTATAAGTTTGTACCGTTAAGTTATCAAAAATAATAAGAAGTTTGGAGTGAACTAGAGTTTGGAGTACTTAAAGTTGTAAAAAAGAGATCTTATCTTATGAAAATACTACAAGTTCTGTGGGCTCTCAAAGTACTCTAGTCACTTTATTCACTTTAGTCACTTAAATTTTTCACTTATGTCCGATTTATATCCTTTAAAGTTTGAAACAGTTCTTAAAGAGAAAGTTTGGGGAGGGAATGCTCTTGTGGCCCGTTACAATAAAAAACCGGCACTTTCCGGGAAAATTGGTGAGAGTTGGGAATTATCAGCTGTTGCTGATAATCTGTCAGTTATAAGCAACGGCTTCCTTGCCGGAAACAATATCGAAGAAATAATTGAAGTTTATATGGGTGATATTACCGGTGATTCTGTCTATGAGAAGTTCGGAAATGAGTTCCCCCTTCTGATCAAATTTATTGAGGCGAGGGAAGATCTTTCCATCCAGGTGCATCCGGGAAACGACCTGGCCAGGAAGAGACATAATGCTTACGGTAAAACCGAAATGTGGTACATTCTTGAAAGTGAAAAAGGGACTAAGATATACACGGGTTTTAAAGATGGGGTTTCAAAAGAGATTTACACTGAGGCTATTAAGAATGGGACGCTTGCCGATCTTCTGAATATCGAAGATGTGGAACCAGGCGATACTTTCTTCACTCCTGCCGGAAGAATTCATGCAATAGGTGCAGGAACTGTACTTGTTGAGATTCAGCAGACCTCAGATATCACTTACCGTTTATTCGACTGGAACAGAAAAAGCTCAGGCAAGGAAAAAAGAGAACTGCATACTGAACTGGCTATTGATGCTATCGACTTTACCTCAACCGGAAAAAGCAAAATCAGAAAAGAGGCTGAATTAAATAAAACTGTAAACCTTGTAAGCTGTGAGTTCTTTAATACTAATATAATCCGTCTCAGCAGTACAATAAACAAGGAATTCTATCTTATTGATTCATTTGTTGTTTACATTTGTATCGAAGGGGAATTTCTTATCCGGTGGGATGAATCTTCCGAGAGAGTCATAAAAGGAGAAACTGTTCTTCTCCCTGCAATGATAAAGGAAATTAAACTTGAACCGATTGGGGAAGCTCTTCTTTTAGAGATATTTGTCAACTCTGAAAATAATTTTCTACAATAAAAATTTAACTCAAATGAAAAAAATTACTGGTTTTCTTCTCATATTATCATTGATATTTGTTATTACCGCATGCAACGGAAAAGGAGGTGCCAGGAAAAACTCCGTTTCAGGAAATGATAGTATAACAGTTCCTGATACAGGTTTTACAGGCATAAGTAAATATCTGAGCGGTACCCGTTTAGCCAAAGAGATCACCTTCAAAAACGGAGTAAAACACGGTTTAATGAAAACATATTATGCCAGTGGCAAGGTCCGGCAAACATTCTGGTATGAAAATGGATTAAGGCAGGACTCAGCAAGATGGTATTTTGAGGAAGGACAACTTTTTCGTACCACACCTTATAAGAATGATACCATAGATGGCATTCAGAAACAATATTACCGGACCGGCAGGCTTAAAGCCAAAATAGGATATTCAAAAGGATTACGTACTCCATATATTGAAGAGTTCACCCCTGAGGGAAAAGTAGTGGGAGGGTATCCACAGTTAGTAATTAATACCCTTGATGAATACAAATCAAAAGGAATATACAAAATTACACTTGAACTCTCTGATAAATCTGCCAGAGTCAGGTTTTACCGTGGTGATCTTTCCGGCGGTGTATTTGATACCGCTCATTGTGAAATAATCAAGACTATTAACGGAACAGGTAACCTGGATCTAAGAAAGAGAGAATCAGCAACATCGAACAATATTGGAATTATTGCTGAGATATTAACCAGTTTTGGTAACAACCTGCTGGTTTACAAAAAGATCGACCTTCCATACAACGATCTAAACTAAAGGTGAGATATGATTATCCATTCAGCCACCTTTATTAAAAGCAGTCCAACACTAAAAGATTGTCCGGCATCTGTTAAGCCGGAATTCGGATTTATAGGCAGATCAAATGTCGGAAAATCTTCACTTATTAACATGCTGACTGGATGGTCGAAGCTTGCAAAGACCTCAGTGCAACCCGGAAAAACAAGAACAATAAACCATTTCTCCATAAATGACAGCTGGTACCTGGTTGACCTTCCAGGATATGGTTATGCTAAAGTGCCGATTAAGCTAAGGGAGAAATGGGTTAAAGCTACTGAGAATTACATTCTGAAAAGGGAAAACCTGGTCTGCCTGTTCGTGCTTCTTGATATAAGACATAAACCGCAACGATCTGATCTTCAGTTTATGGAGTTTTTGGGACTTAATCAGATAGCGTTTGCAAGAGTTTTTACAAAGAGTGACAAACTTACACGCAGTGCCATTGAAAAATCTGTGAGTCAGTATGATGCCATAATGATCGAAAACTGGGATTCCCTGCCGGTCTCATTCATTTCATCAGCAGTAAATGGTAGCGGCAGGGAAGAAATCCTGAGCTATATCGAAGAATCTATTAACAATTTTTCAAATGACGCTTGATATCGGCCGGAATTTTTAATTTTGTACTCATTATTGATTAATTTATCAACAGCTAATATTTCAGGAATATGTTTGGACATGCCCCAATGAAACTTTTTTCCTGCAGATCATCGCAGCATCTGGCTTCAATGATTGCTGAAAAACTCGGGATAGAACTGGGAAAAAGCTCTGTAACAAAATTCAGCGACGGTGAATTTCAACCATGTTTTGATGAGTCAGTCAGAGGATGCATGGTATTTATTGTCCAGTCGACTAATCCTCCTGCAGATAATCTGTTTGAACTGCTCCTTATGATAGATGCAGCCAAAAGAGCTTCTGCCTACAAAGTAATAGCCGTTATTCCATATTATGGTTTTGCAAGACAGGACAGGAAAGACAGACCAAGGGTTTCGATTGGTTCAAAATTATCAGCCGATCTTCTCAGCACTGCAGGGGTCGACAGGGTTATAACAATGGACCTCCATGCTGATCAGATTCAGGGATTTTTTAATGTCCCTGTTGACCATCTGTTCGGATCGGCAATTTTTGCTCCATATATTGAAAAACTTAAACTAAGTAACCTTACTGTTTCTGCTCCGGATATGGGTGGATCAAAAAGGGCAAATGCCTATTCGAGACACCTTCAGTCAGAAATGGTTCTTTGCTATAAATTACGTAAAAAACCCAATGTCATTGAGGAGATGTCAATAATCGGCGAGGTTGAAGGCCGAAATGTGGTTATAATTGACGATATGGTTGATACGGCAGGGACTCTTGTTCTGGCTGCAGATATGATGAAAGAAAGGGGAGCCACCAGTATCAGGGCTTTCGCCACTCATCCTATATTATCAGGCAATGCTGTTGAGAGGATCAATGACTCAGCAATAGAGGAACTGGTTGTTAGTGATTCTGTTCCGTTTATCAATACTTCAAGTAAAATAAAAGTACTTTCAATTGCTGAAATATTTGCCAGAACTATCTCTGCGGTAACCACAAATCAGTCCATAAGTACAAATTTTGTATTCTGATTCCTTTGTCCTATATTTGCAGGCCAATTTTTAAAATAATGTCAAACGTGTAATGGGAAGTTGCCGGGAAGGTATCTTTTAGTAGCACAATAACTTTTAGACAAATGAAGACAATAGAGATCAAAGGTTCATTCAGAACAGAACTAGGAAAAAAAAGTTCCAAACAAATCAGGAAAACAGGAAATGTCCCATGTGTAATTTATGGTAAAGAGAAGAATATTCATTTTCATGCTCCTGAGCTCAGCTTTAAAAACCTTGTTTACACACCCGAAGCTCATCTGGTAAAACTAAGTATTGAAGATAAGGAGTATAATGTTGTTTTGAAAGATATGCAGTTCCACCCTGTAAGTGATAAAATATTACATGCCGATTTTATAGAGATTTTTGAGGATAAACCTGTTGTTATAGGAATCCCGATTAAAGTTACAGGCGATTCAGTAGGCGTTATTGCTGGTGGAAAATTAAGTATTAAGAAAAGGAATCTCAAGGTAAAAGGTTTACCAAAAGATCTTCCTGAACATCTGACAATCGATATCACAAACCTTAAGATTCACGAGGGGATAAAAGTAGGCGATTTGTTGTTTGACAAGATCGAATTACTCGATCCCAAAAAAGCTATGGTTCTTACTATTGCAACATCAAGGGTTGCAGCGAAGAGTGAAGAGGAAGTTGCAGCTGAAGCTGCTACTGAGGCTACCAATGCAGCTGCACATGCAGCCGCTGCCCCTGCTGCGACTCCTGCTCCGGAGAAATAACCTTGTGTTCTGATAACAATCAGGCTTGATGAAATATCTGATAGTTGGCCTGGGAAATATAGGTGAAGGGTATAAAGATACCCGTCATAACATAGGATTTACTGTATTGGATGCCATGGCACTGGCATCCAATACTTCTTTTACAGACAAGCGCTATGGAGCAGTAGGTCATTTAAAGTATAAAGGCCGTGAGCTCATCCTCCTTAAACCTTCAACTTTTATGAATCTCAGCGGTAATGCTGTAGATTACTGGTTGAAAAAGGAGAATATACCTCTTGAAAATATGCTCATTATCGTCGATGATCTTGCACTTCCGCTCGGTAGTATCAGGATGAGACCCAAAGGAAGCGATGGAGGCCATAACGGACTGGCACACATCAGCACCATTCTGGCAACAAACGAATACCCAAGAATCAGGATAGGAATAGGTAATGGGTTCCGTAAAGGATCCCAGATTGATTATGTCCTTGGAGCATGGAATACTGAAGAGAAAAAATTCATGGAGGGGAGAGTCAAAATAGTCATTGAAATGATTAAATCATTTGCCTTTGCAGGTCTCGAGCGCACTATGACAGCTTTCAATAAAGAAGGTAAAGTAGTTCCACCCGTCGAAAAACCTGACAAAGAGCAAAGTCATCCGTAATAATTATTCTAAATGTCTGATAATAAGCCTATCCGAATCGATAAATTTCTCTGGTCGGTAAGAATTTTTAAAACCCGCAGTATTGCCTCCGAGGAGTGCAGAAAAGGAAGGATCATTATCAACAACTTACAGGTTAAACCCTCGCGACCGGTTAATAAAAATGAAATTGTAACTGTTAAAAAACCTCCGGTTATTTTTACTTACAGGGTTATCGAACCAATAGAAAACCGGGTTTCTGCAAAACTTGTAGAACAATATGTTGAAGATCTGACTGCCGAAGAGGAAAGAGCAAAACTCGGGATGAAGCAGACTACAGGAATTGTATACAGGGATAAGGGCACCGGCCGGCCCACAAAAAAAGAGCGGAGACTGATCGACAGATTAAAAGATGATATGCAAGACTGAGGTTGAGGTTGAGGTTGAGGCTTAGGTTGAGAATCCTTAACCTTAACCTTAACCTTAACCTTAACCTTAACCTTAACCTCAACCTCAGTATGGTGGTATAAAGACTTAATATTGCACAAAATAGCGTTAAAATATTTCTGATTTTAACACCTGCTCTCCATTTTTTTTAACTTGCACTCACAGAACCAAGCCAACTTTTTTTTACAAATTGGCTCACCAGAAGTTTTTAATAAATGGGGAAGGAAAATATTGAAAAGTATTCAGCGGGATATGCACTTTTAAAGAGTGTCGCTGGTTTCTGGCACAACAATGTTTTTTACAGAAGAGTGATTGTTTCCGGCAGGGAGAATATTAATCCTGATCACCATCTGATTTTTGCACCAAACCATCAAAATGCTCTGATGGATGCACTTGCAGTTCTGTTCACACATAAAGGGCAGCCTATTTTTCTAGCCAGAGCAGATATTTTCAAGAGAAAATCAATTGCCGCAATACTCTACTTCCTTAAAATACTTCCGGTCTACAGGATCAGGGACGGCTTCAGCAGCCTGAAAGGAAATGATGAAATATTTCTGAAGACTATTGATGTATTTAAAAATAAGAATGGTCTTGTCATCCTTCCTGAAGGCGATCATTCGGGATTCAGAAGATTACGTCAGCTTAAAAAAGGTATCTGCAGAGTAGCATTTCAATCAGATGAGGCAACCGGATTTAATCTTAAAGTCAAGATCATTCCTGTTGGGCTTGAATTTTCCAATTACAGCAGATACAGACAGGTACTTACAGTTGTTTATGGAAAGCCGATTGAAGTATCAGAATATTACAGTTTATACAAAGAAAGTCCAGAGAGAGCGCTTAACGAACTAAGAGCCAGGCTTTCCCGGGAGATGAAAGATAACATGATTCATATCGAATCAGAGCAGGATTACGAAGCTATCGATGAACTCAGAGGCATGATAAATGGCAGGTTCAGCGATGATGTCAGGTTTCCGAAATTTTTCCGCGACAGGATACTTATCAGTAAATTAAACCTGCTTAAATCATCTGACCAATCGCTTTATGAAAAAATTTGTTCCCTTAGTCTTCAGGTAAAAAAGAAAGCTGCCATGCTCAGAACAGATTACAGGCTGCTTGAAAAAAAGAAACACCCGATCGGATGGCTGATTGCAGGAATGATTGGCATAGTAATAACTTTCCCGTTATTCATTTATGGAAATATTTTCAACCTGACATTTCTGGAAATCCCAAATCTACAGGTACGGAAAACAAAAGATCCACAGTTTCATTCATCAATAAGATACGGCATTTCTCTTGTACTGGCATTTGTATTCCTTCCTTTGTACTTAATACTTTCTCTCATCATTTTTTCTCCCTGGTGGCTGGGATTACTAATATTTCTGACACTCCCCCTTTCAGGTCTTTTTGCCTGGAATTATTATTTGCAGTTTCACAGAATAATGGGAGGATTCAAAATCAGGAATTATATCAGGGAAAAAGACATTGAATTTGAATTGCTGCGGAAAAACCATAATGAACTTGTTAACCTGGTCGCTGCATTATAAGATGGGAAAAAATAAATATTTTACAGGGAAAATCGCATGGATCACAGGAGCTTCATCAGGGATTGGTGAGGCACTCGTTCATGAGTTTGTAAGAAGAGGTGCTACTGTTGTGGCTTCGTCAAATGACCTGCAAGGTCTTGAAAGAGTCAAAGCAGCATGCGGTGATAAATCAGAAATGGTCCATTGTGTTCCTTTTGATCTCGCCGATACTGCCGGAATTAATGAAATAGTAGGTAAGCAGATCAGGGAGAGGGAGAGAATAGACTATTTACTTAATATCGGCGGAATAAGTCAGAGGGCAAGAATTGAAGAGACACCGATCTGGCTTGACAGAAGAATATTTGAGATCAATTATTTCGGGACAATTGCCCTGACAAAAGCTGTCCTCCCCTATATGGTCAGGCAGAGATCGGGGCACGTCCTTGCAACAAGCAGTATATCAGGCAGATTCGGATTCCCCTTACGTTCAGCCTATTCAGCTTCAAAACAAGCCCTGCACGGATTCTTTGAAACATTATACCTTGAAAACAAAAAATTCAATATTATGTCTTCTGTGATTATACCTGGAAGAGTCAGGACCTCGATATCCTTTCATGCGCTCAATGGGGAAGGAAAAGAGCATGGTCAGCTTGACGATGGCCTTGCAAAAGGAATATCGCCGGAAAGGGCAGCTGAAATAATCATTAAGGGTATAATAGGGAAAAAACATGAAATTCTTGTGGGAGGCAGGGAGATGCTGATGCTCTATATAAGAAGATACCTGCCCTGGCTTTTTTTCAGGATTGGCGACAGGATAAAAAGTACTTAAAGTTTGGAGGGGCTGTTGATGAAGTCCTTTGTGAACCTTAGTGCACGCCTTTGTGTGCCTTTGTGGTTAAACCTAATTCATTGAACCACAAAGGATCACGAAGTAAAACACAAAGTAACTCAAAGGAAAAAAGTAAAAAGAATCTAATTTTTCAACAGTTTCAGGCAGTTGACAAGAGTTTAATAACTCTAAGTACTTTAGGCACTTTAGGCACTTTAAACTGTTATTTATATTAGAAATAATTAATATTTATATCAAATGAAGGGATATATAATAAGTGGAATCCAGCAGATGGGGATAGGTGTAACGAATGTTGAAGAAGCATGGAAATGGTACATTAAACATTTTGGAATGGATTGCCGCATCTTTGAAGATGAGGCAGAAGCTAAACTGATGCTTCCATATACAGGCGGGCAACCAAGGAGCCGCCATGCGGTTTTGGCGCTAAACCTGCAAAGCGGAGGCGGATTCGAGATCTGGCAGTATAAAGGTAGAGAGCCTGTTCTGATAAATGAAGAGCTGAGGATCGGCGACCTGGGTATAATTGCCTGTAAAATGAAGGTAAAAAATATTCAGACGACTTTAAAATCATTTCAACAGGAAGGAATTCCTGTCCCGTCAGAGACCTCTGAAGATCCATCAGGCAGAATGACTTTTTTCGTGAAAGATCCATACGGGAATCTCTTCCAGATGGTTGAAGCAAAAGACTGGTTCAGAAATGAAAAAAAGAATACAGGTGGATCATACGGAGCTGTTATAGGTGTTTCAGATATCGTGAAATCGCGGATAGTCTATTCAGATATCCTTGGATATGATAAAGTGATATATGATAAGACAGGTATTTTTTCTGACCTGGCAGATCTTCCGGGTGGCGGTGCAGAATGCCGCAGAGTGCTGCTGAAAAGGTCAGAGTCATTCGCCGGAGCATTCAGTAAGATTTTTGGTGATAGTGTTATTGAGCTTATAAGTGCAACCGGCAAGCCGGGTAAGAAGATCTATGAAGGCAGGTATTGGGGTGATCCCGGATTTATTCATCTTTGTTATGATATGCATGGGATGGATCAGCTTAATACTTATTGTGAAAGCAAAGGATTTCCATTTACGGTCGACAGCAAAAAAAGTCATATGGGAAACAGTTTTGATATGGGAGAAGCAGCGGGACATTTTTCATACATTGAAGATCCGGATGGTACTCTTATCGAATTTGTTGAGACTCATAAAGTGCCAATCCTGAAAAAACTGGGATGGTATCTTGATCTTCGTAAAAGAGATCCTGAAAAGTCGCTGCCTGAATGGATCCTGAATACCTTAAAATTTTCGAGGGTTAAGAACTAAAGCCGCATTCTAAGACTGATTTGCTATTTCCTCGACTTTCCGAAGTACTCTCATAACATTCCCACCCCAGATCTTTGTTATGTCTGATTTTGAGTATCCACGGCGAAGCAGCTCTATTGTGATATTTTTCATTTCAGAAGCATTTCTGCATCCTTCAACACCCCCGCCGCCGTCAAAGTCGGTTCCGATGCCAACGTAATCAATACCAATAACCTGAACAACATGGTCGATATGATCAACAACATCTTTCACAGTTGCTGGTTTTTCATACCGCCGTTGAATTGCTCTATATTCGTTCCGTACCATCTTTTTTGAATCCTCGGGGAGGGAGTTATAATCACCAGATCTGCTTCTGATCTCCTTGAGTTTAGCATCAAGCTCTGGATTTGGCTCAGGAGTTTTAAGATAATTTCCCAGAATACAAATCTGTATGACACCACCATTTTCTTTAAGAGCAAGAAGCATATCATCAGTAAGGTTTCTGGGGCTTCCGCAAAGCGCCCTGCATGAAGAATGGGATGCTATAACCGGGGCGGTAGTGATTTTGAGAACATCATAAAATGATTTGTCAGAGATATGCGAAATATCTACCATCATTCCCAGGTGATTCATCTCTTTTACCACTTCTGTTCCAAATGAAGAAAGACCATTGTTTTCGGGGCCCGCCGGATCGGTGGACGAATCACAAATATCATTATTCTTGGTATGAGCCAGAGTGATATACCTGGCGCCAAGGTCATAAAAGTACTTTACTCTTTTAATATCCCTGCCTATCGGGTAACCATTTTCCAAACCGATAAAAGCAGCAATTTTCCCTGCTTTTTTTAACCTGTAAGCGTCATCAACAGTATATGCCACTTCCGCCATTTCAGAATTTTTCTCAACATTCTTATGAATTGCATCGAAAATGTCAAGTGCTTTCTGGTAAACTTTATCATATGTCGTATCATTCCTTGGTCCCTGCCCTGTAAATACTGCAAAGAACTCTGCATGAAGCCCTCCTGCAATCATTTTTGGAAAATCGACACAACCTTCATCATGCTTTACTCCAAGGTCGAACCCAGGGTTTGTAAATTCCATCGGAGTATCACAATGAGTATCTACAGTAAGAATCGATTCATGGATCTTATCTGCCGTTCTAATAAGCTGTTCTTCACTGCTTCTGCAACCTGTTATGAATAAAATGGCGAGTGAAATTCTCAGGAATATTTTCATGTTCTTTAAACTTGTTTCCATTTGCAATATACTTAAAATGAAACAGGCAGGTTAACAATGCCGTCTATTTAACCTTATTTAACAATACAAAAAGCCCCGACTTTTTGGTCGGGGCAGCCATGAAAAGATTGGAAAATAGCTTTTTGGACAGTAAAAAGCTTCTGACCATAAAAATATAATTTATCTGATCAAAATACAAGCTCATTTCTATTATATTTATCTTTGCAGGATTTTATATTATTAACAGACCTGACTTCTTTAAGAGACTGGTTACCAGAATCAAATGAATAAATATACATTAGTAATGCTCTCGGTTACCGGGGGTATTTTAACCGGATTAGCCTGGACAGGATGGTGTTCTGGTCTCATCCTGCTGATTGCTTTTGTTCCGTTCCTGCTGATTGAGAACTACCTGTACGAACATTCCAGACAATTTACTCCAAATGCCTTTTTTATTTATGTACTTCCGGGTTTTGTGATTTTCAGCATAATAGCTATCGGATGGATGAGAGTTGCCAGCATGACCGGAGCTATATGCGTAATCATGGGGCTTGCATTCCTTATGTCATTCGCACTTTGGCTTGCACATATTGTAAGAATGAAGGCTGGAAATACTTTAGGTTTTATTTCCCTCTTTACCTTCTGGCTGTGCTATGAGTTTCTGAGCCTGAATGTTAATATCATTTCACCATGGCTGAATCTTGGCAACGGACTTTCTAAAGATATCGTGTTTATTCAGTGGTACGAGGTAACCGGAACCGCTGGTGGTTCTGTCTGGATTTTAGCCTCAAATCTTTTTCTTGCAATCTTCCTGATTAATTTCACCAAAGGTAAAAAAAGAACATTTAAGTATCTGATTATTTGGACATCTGTAATTCTTATCCCCGCAGGAATTTCTGTTACCAGATATTATACAATCAGGCAAAATACATCCATCCCGGAGGAAGTAGTAATAGTTCAGCCTGACTTTGATCCTTATACTGAAAAATTTACGATTCCTTTTAAAGAACAACTCAGAAAAGTAATTTTAATGTCTGAGACAGTTGTGACTGATAAAACAAAATGGGTAATAACACCTGAAACAACAGTTGATGATCCTGTTAATCTGGATGATCTGAATAGTGACAGCTATATAAGCATGATCAGGGAACTGGTAAACAAATATCCATCCGTGTCAGTTGTCGCAGGATTAGTCAGCTACCGGTTATACCCCCCTGCTCCTGTCGCACCTACCAAAAGTGCCAGGAAAACTGATGAAACCGGAACTTATTATGACCATTTTAATTCAGCATTTAAAATTGACACCGGAAAAGCGATAGAAGTATATCATAAGTCAAAACTTGTTCCCGGTATTGAAATGCAGTTTTCAACAGGACCGGGGAGGTTAATTGCAAAGATTCTTCCCAGCCTTGGAGGCACAAAATGGGGTTATGGAATTCAGAAGGAGCGTGTATGCTTCCTGAATCAGCACACTAATACTAAAATCGGACCCATTGTCTGTTATGAATCAGTTTTCGGAAAATATGTAACTGAATATGTGAAAAATGGAGCCAATGCTTTATTCATAATAACTAACGATGGCTGGTGGAAACATACCAATGGCTACAGACAACATCTTTCACTGGCTTCAGTAAGGGCAATCGAAACCAGACGACCTGTAGCCAGGTCAGCCAATACCGGAATCTCATGCTTTATTGATATAAAAGGAAAAATTACAGTAGAAACCAAATGGTGGACTCAGGCCGTATTAAAAGGGGAAATCATTCCGGAAACCACGATAACTCCATATGTAAGGTATGGCGACTACCTTTCAGCGACCGGATCAATATTAAGCGCCATTATCCTTTTAATTATCTTTATTGCTATTCCAATCAAAAAAAATAAAGCTATTTAACCAAATAGTGCAACCATTAAAGTAACTTATTGTCTTTATAACCAGGTAAGCTTATCAGGTGGATAATTTGAACGTCTATATACACGCTCCGCTTATTGAGGAGTGCAGACAGGGCAATAGCAGGGCTCAGTTCAGACTTTATAACCAGTATTCAAAAGCTATGTACAACCTGGCATACAGAATATTGAACAACCGCGAAGATGCTGAAGACATACTCCAGGAAACATTTGTTGATTGCTTCCGGAATATAGGATCATTCAGGTTTGAATCAACATTCGGGGCATGGCTAAAAAAAATACTTGTTAACAAGTGCATAAATCAGATCAAGAAAAAGAAAATTGATCTTACCCTCTGCGAATCTCTTCCCTCAGATATTTACGAAGAAGAAACCGAAACTGATTACGACACCGGGAAGATATTCAGAGGCATTGAGATGCTTCCAGACGGTTACAGAGTTATTCTGACACTCTATCTGCTTGAAGGTTATGACCATTCCGAGATTTCACAAATACTCGGAATATCAGAATCGACCTCAAAGTCGCAGTATTCCAGAGCAAAAGAAAAGTTAAGAAAAATAATTACTACAAATTGAAATTATGGACAAGCTTGAAGAACATATCAGAAAAAACAGAGAGGATCTTGACAGATACAGTCCATCATCAAAAACCTGGAGAAAAATAAGCAGGGAAATAAATAAAGAAAAAGCTCCAATGCGCAAGTGGCTCTCTATTGCGGCTATGTTCGTCGTTATTCTTGGTACAGCACTGGTCTTTATAAGATATTCTGGACCAGGTAAGGGATTACTCAAAAGTGGGAAAGCCGCTGAAACATCTCAGAATCCTGAGCTAAAAGAGACTGAAATCTACTATAATAACCTGGTAAATTCAATTTACCTTGAGGCCAAACCTTTGTTAACAGCCAATCCTGATGTTCAAAGGGAACTGGTTACTGATATCTCCCACATCGATAGCATTTGTTCGGAAATTAAAAAGGACCTTAAGGATAATGTCGCAAATCAGGAGGTTGTTGAAGCATTGATACAAAATTACAGGATAAAAATCCAACTCCTTGAAGATATGCTGACTATCCTGAAGGAAAACGAAAACAATCCTGAAAAACAGAAAAGCCATGAATTATAAAACCTTCTTAATGACTAACCTGATATTGCTCATATTCTGCCACTTATCAGCACAGAGCAGTAAAGAAACGAGAAGCTTTATTAAGGCTTTCAGAGTCGGGCAGGAGACATCACTCGAGGTAATCAATAAATATGGAAATATCCAGGTAACATCCTGGAAAAAAGATTCAGCTTATATCAGGGCCGAGGTTAAGGCATACGGATCAAGTCAGGAAAAAATAACCAGGATGTTTGATGGTATAACCGTTAGCATTACCTCTGCAGGCTCCATGCTCAGGGCTCAAACCAATTTCAACCAGAGTATGAATACGCTCTTTGAAAGTTTCAAAGGAATGACAAGTAAAATTATTTCATACGACTCGCGGATTGAAATAGATTATTATATTAATATCCCTGAATATCTTAACCTTAAGATCGAAAATAAATATGGGGATGTCTATATGGAAGATTGTTCAGCCAATTTTTCGATTTCAATTTCCAACGGTTCATTTAAAGCTAATTCACTCGGAAAAGAATCTTCTATTTCCATGTCTTTCTGCGATGCCACAATCAACTCAATTTTATCAGGTAAAATTGATGCGTCATTTTCGGAGGTTTCATCAAATGAAATGGGTAAGCTGACAATAACCTCAATGTCGTCAAAATACAATATTAAAAAAGCAGGGGAAATTACTTTCGAATCGCGCAGGGATAAATTCTTCATCGATGATATCGAATCGATGAAGGGTAATTCTTACTTCACCGATTTTACAATCAAGAAACTTAAAAAGGAGATCAGCCTGACAACCAGGTATGGTAACATTGATGCTGAATATATTGATAAAGAATTTGAAGCAATCAACTTAAATTCCGGATATTCGGATATCTCTCTTAACTTTGATCCCTTATCGTCATACAGCCTGGATATCAGGCATATCAACACCTTCCTCGTATTGCCTTCCAAGAATGTAAAGACAGAACAGAAAGCCTTAAATGAGGAGAAAAAAGAATATATAACCTCCGGGACTGTAGGTACCGGTCCTGGTGCGGTGAAAGTAAAAATTGATGCAACTCGTGGTAAAATTTATCTCAAATAATTTATCCAGTTTGCAACTTTGAAAATATTTAATTGTCCTTACAGAAAAGTGATCAAAAAAATCAGAAAATGAAAAAAGAATTCCTCACATTATTTTTAGTTTTAATTCTTTTCCCGGCAATTCTACCCGGACAGATTGTTACACGTCAGGCAGGATTACGACTGGGCTACCGAAGCGGTATTTTCTATCAGGTAAGTTCAGATGAAGGGAATGCCGAGATCGCATATAATGCAATGTTGAGTTTCAGAAAGGATGGTATACAGTTTACAGGATTGAAAATAGTTTACGAAACTACACTTGATGCCATTTCTCCTGATTTGTATTTCGGATGGGGTTATGGAGGCCATGTTGGCTTTGTCTACTCTAATCACGTGAAATTCATGGGAGAAGACTATTATTTCCATGGGGAGCGCTTCTGCCCTATTATCGGAGCAGATGGCTGGATTGCAGCAGAATACAGGGTTCATGAGATACCATTGAATATCAGCCTTAATATCAAACCATTTATTGAACTGACAATGCCCTCTTTTGTAAGGATAATGCCGGCGGATGTTGCAGTTTCTATTTCATATGTATTTTAAATCGAATATATTAATATCTATTAAGATGAAAAAAACAGTTATTTTATCCACATTACTTATCCTTTTTTTCTTGCCTTCTTTCTCTCAGATACAGGATTCAACAAAAAAAGAGACTGAAGTTAAAACTAAAAATGATGAATTTCAGACTTTGTTCGGGCATAACAGATCGCAAGGGGCTTACGGAGCTTTTTCAGTTGGTTATTCTGAGATAGATAATAAACAGGCTGTCACGTTCGGAGGAAGATTCGAATGGATAGTCAGCCATTCAATAGGTTTTGGTTTTGGAGGTACCGGATTCATTAATGAATACCACTGGGATGATAACCTCCAGAGAGATGTATTTCTTACAGGAGGTTATGGCGGACTTTATGTGGAACCTATTTTCCTGCCAAAATTTCCCGTACATCTCTCCTTCCCTGTATTATTAGGAGTTGGCGGGATATCCTATATTACAAAGGAAACGAACGATTATGAAAACATGATAGAAGATTCTGAAGTATTCCTTATCGCAGAACCGGCAGCAGAACTTGAATTCAATTTCACTCGAAATTTCCGTTTTGCATTAGGTGCATCTTACAGGTTTACCACTCCCTTTGATGTAGGAACAAGCGCATCCATACCTATCAGTTCAGAGGCAATTGAAAGCTGGACTTTTATGATGACATTTAAATTCGGCAGATTCTGAAACTTAAGCCCCCTGGGGCTGTTGTAAAGTTGGATTCTTTTGGCTTTTTACCTTTGTATTATTTTGTGTATTGCTTCGTTATCCTTTGTGGTTAAATGAATTAGGATTAACCACAAAGGCACACAAAGGCGCACACGAAGGTTCACAAAGGACTTTTTCAACAACCACTAAGACTCATACAAAAAGCTAATTAGCACCTCTTCCCCGGGAGAGGGGTTGGGGTGAGGTAAATTTAGAAAACCCATCATCGAGCCATTTTTTAAATTCCTCTACATTAAGGTTAGTAGGCATTGGCGCATTCAACGGATTGCCATCATGGTCTGCAATTACATAAAGAGGCAGAGCATTTGTTTTAAACTTCAATATCTCCAGATCTTCATTAATTTTCCCGATTGTTTTCTTTTGTTTTCCATCAAGTGCGGAAACTACCCATTCATTTTCAGGCAACTGAGTCCTGTCATCAACATAAAGAGCTATAATCACAAAGTTTTCTCTGAGTCTCTTTAGTACTTCGGGATCGGACCATACCCTGGCCTCCATAAGTTTGCAGTTGGCACACGCATGTCCCTTAAAATCTATCAAAACCGGTTTCCCTTGCTCTTTGGCACAGGCAAGTCCTTGTTTATATTCATAATAGCCTTTTAATCCATATGGCATATCAAAGATTTCATCATATTTGGGTTCTGAACAAAGCACACTTGAGTTAACCTGCTTGATTTCCGGACCTGAAGAAGTTCTGTTTGCAGTGATAAGATCAATGAGATTAAGTTCAGTCGTTGAGGATGATGGCAAAAAGGAAGATATTCCTTTAAGCGGTGAGCCGAACAAGCCAGGTATCAGGTAAACAACAAAGGAGAAGACAATAATTATCAGAAATAGCCTGAATGTGCCTATATATGGCAGGTCGCTATCATGAGAAAATTTGATCTTTCCCATCAGATAGAATCCAAGCAGCGAAAAAAGGACTATCCAGATAGCTATAAACAGGTCTCTCGATAAGATCCCAAGTGAATAAACGCTGTCGATTGTCATCAGGAATTTCATGCTGAATGCAAGCATTATGAACCCGAGAACTACCTTAATGGAGTTCAGCCACCCTCCTGATTTAGGTATCCTGTTCATGACTGAAGGGAACAGTGCAAAAACTGTAAAAGGCAGGGCAAAGGCAACTCCAAAACCAACCATTCCGATAGTTGGTCTTAATACATCTCCGCTGGCAGCTTCAACCAGAAGAGCGCCAATAATCGGTCCTGTACAGGAAAATGAGACTATTACAGTTGTAAGTCCCATAAAGAATGCAGCTACCATACCACCCTTATCAACCCTTGAATCGGCACTTGTTACCCATTTATTCGGCAGAACGATCTCAAAGGCCCCGAAAAAGGAGGTTGCAAATATTACAAACAATGCAAAGAATATTGTATTTGGAATCCAATGAGTACTCAAAGCATTTGCAAATCCTGCACCGGCGCTTGTAAGGGAAACTATTATCCCCAGAGATGAATAAATCAATACTATTGAAACGCCAAATATGATTGCCTTGAAAATCGATTTGCTCCTGTCTTCCGAACCTTGCGAAAAGAAAGCCACAGTCATTGGTATCATAGGAAATACGCATGGAGTGAGGACTCCGGCAAATCCTGCAAGCAAAGAGATAAGAAAAAATTTCAGTAATCCTCTGTCTGATCTGACCGGTGCTGAACCTGCGCTCTCCGGTCCCTTAGCAGTAACCGCCTGGCTTTTTTCCCCGTCTGAAATATCAATAGAGAACTCTACATCTTTAGGGGGCGAACAGGTAGCATTATTACAAGCCATAAAATTCACAATCCCCTTTACAGTAAAAGAAGGTTCAACTGCTGTAATTTTCTGTCGGAATTCAGCTTTAGTGCTGAATGTCTTTATCTTAAAACCGAAAGCCTCATCAAGTAACTCTACCGGTTTGGTGACTTCATAGGTTTTACCTTCGAGTTTATAACCGGTAACCGTATCGAAACTGAAGGATGTAGGAATGGGACCTCCATCAGGAATATCCATCGAATAGATATGAGAATTTTCTTCAATTATAGCCGTAAATATAATTTCATACTGGTTATTTCCCTTTTTCTCATAGCTAAAATCCCATGTGACAGGATCGAAGATCTGGGCTGATACATAAGATGTAACCAAAAGCAGTGATAATATAATTGAAAGTCTTCTAAACATTGTACTTATTTCTAGATAATTATTTTGAATTTTAATACAAATGTATTGATTTTCTTCGTTTACCCCAACCCCAGGGGGAGCGAAGAAAATCAATTTACTCCCCTTGGGGATGGGGTAAATAAATTGATTTTCAAGCGATACTGGAATTGTTTGTAATAATTACCAATACCATTTTTTTTAAAAGTATTGGATCACTTAACAAAAGATCGATATATGCACCGGATAGTACTATGCGCGAGAAAGAATCTATGCCAGATCGATCTCATTATCATAGCGATCGTAAAAATGATATTCAAGCATATGATAGGATGTTACTGCCTGAATTTTCAGACTTATCTTATACTTAAAGTTCCATTTCCTGTAGATAGGGATAAGGCCTTTCTTAAGGTATGACGCCACAAAAGGATGAACATTCAGCAGGATTTTAC
>Ga0208980_10000418_pt1 | contig 23658 bp, 20 predicted proteins | sample WetSurMetagenome_3_FD_187993 | JGI IMG/M metagenome (GOLD analysis project Ga0208980, IMG submission 187993) | Wetland microbial communities from Twitchell Island in the Sacramento Delta, sample from surface sediment Aug2011 Site A1 Bulk (version 2) | ecosystem: Environmental > Aquatic > Marine... | reverse complement strand
CCCCGCCGGGTCGGGAAACAGCCTCTTGAACCACCTGGTCATGACCTTTCTCGAGCCACCCTCGTGCGCGCCGCGTGCCCGGCGGAACTGCCCCCCCCGGAAGTATGACGACAACGGGGCCGCTGGCCAGGGGCAGTGCAGCCGGTCCCGGCTGGCCTACACTGGGATGGTCAGCATGTCCGCCCGGAGGTAGCCGAATGCTCGTCCGCCTGCTCGTCGTCGGGGTGCTCTTGGCCGCGAGCTCGCTCGCGATCGGGGAGCAGATCTACAAGTCGGTCGATGCCAGCGGCAACGTGACCTACTCGTCGACGCCGCCGCCCGGAACGGCCGCGCAGGCCGTCGACCTCCCGCCCGCGCCCCCGCCGGCCGAGATCGAGGCGGCGCGCCAGCGCGAGCGGTCCCTGCAGGAGATGGGCGACCAGATGTCGCAGGAACGCCAGGAGCGCGAGGCCCAGCTCGCGCAGGAACGCCAGGCGGCGAGCGCCGCGGCGGCAGCGCAGCAGCCCGTGCAGCCGATGCAGGACGGCGGCGTCGACACCGACACCGGTTGGTGGATCCCCGGCTATCCCGGCTACGGGCCGGGCGTGCGCCCGCCGTTCCCGCCGGGCCGACCCGTCAGGCCGCCGTCCGGCCGCGACCCGACCCAGCCGCCAGACGACCCGGTCTACTGGCCACGCGAGCCGGCGGTGCCGCCCGGGGCCAGGCCGAGGCCGACGCCGCTGCCGTCGATCCGCTGAGGACGGCGCGTCCGGGCCGCGCCTGCCGCTCTGGCTCAGCCGGCCGGGCCGACCTCGAGCGGCTGCACCTTCCAGATGTCGTCGCAGTACTCGCGGATCGCCCGATCGGCGGAGAACCTGCCGATGCGCGCGACGTTCAGGATCGACATGCGCGTCCAGCGGGCCGTGTCGACGAAGCAGCGGCTCACCTCCTGCTGACACTCCAGGTACGACTGGAAGTCGCGGATCACCAGAAAGGGGTCGTGATTGAGCAGGTCGTCGACCAGCGGCCGAAACAGCTCGTGGTCGCCGTGCGAGAACAGCCCTGAGTTGAGCGCCTCGACGATGCTCTGGAGCGGCGGCGTACGGTCGTAGATCTCCCGCGGATGGTAGCCATCTGCCCAGGTCTGCGCGACCTGCGGCGCGGTGAGCCCGAACATGAAGAAATTCTCCTCGCCGACGGCCTCGCGAATCTCGACGTTGGCCCCGTCGAGCGTCCCGATCGTCAACGCGCCGTTCATCGAGAACTTCATGTTGCCCGTCCCGGACGCCTCCTTGCCCGCAGTCGAGATCTGCTCCGACAGGTCGGCCGCCGGATAGATGCGCTGCCCCGTCTTGACGTTGAAATCGGGAACGAACACCACGCGCAGATAGCCGTTCACCTGGGGGTCACGGTTGACGACCTCGCCGACCGAGTTGATCAGCTTGATGATCAGCTTCGCCATCCGGTAGCCGGGAGCGGCCTTGCCGCCGAACACGAAGGTTCGGGGCGTCGGCTGGAACGAGGAATCGTGCTTGATCCGGCAGTACAGGCTGAGGATGTGCAGAACGTTGAGGTGTTGGCGCTTGTACTCGTGGATGCGCTTGACCTGCACGTCGAACAGCGTCGCGGGGTCGATCAGCGTATCGCGCTGCTCCGCCATGCAGTGCGTCAGCCGCGCCTTGGCCTCGGCCTTGGCCGCCCGCCACCCCTCCTGGAACGACGGGTCGTCCGCCAGCTGCTCGAGCCCGCGCAGTTCCTCCAGGTCGCGCTTCCAGCCGTTGCCGAGCGCCTCGCAGAGGAGCCGGCAGAGCCCCGGGTTGCTGAGCGCCAGGAATCGCCGGTGCGTCACCCCGTTGGTCTTGTTGCGGAACTTCTCGGGCCAGAGCTCGGCGAAGTCGCGCAGCACCGTGGTCTTCAGCAGGTCGGTGTGCAGCCTTGCCACGCCGTTGACGGCGAAGCTGCCGACGCAGGCCAGGTGCGCCATGCGGACGGCGCGGCCGTTGGCGTCGTCGATGAGGGACATCCGGCTGACGCGGTGCTCGTCGCCGAAGAATCGCATCCGCACCTCGTCGAGGAACCGCCGGTTGATCTCGAAGACGATCTCGAGGTGCCGCGGCAGGATGCGCTGGAAGATCGCCTCCGGCCAGGTCTCCAGGGCCTCCGGCAGCAGCGTGTGGTTGGTGTAGGCAAAGGTCCCGCGGGTGATCTCCCAGGCCTGGTCCCAGGGCACCAGGTGCTCGTCGACCAGCAGCCGCATCAGCTCCGCGACGGCGATGGCGGGATGGGTGTCGTTCAGTTGTGCGACGAACTTCTGGCTGAAGCCGTCGATGGTCCCGGCCTCGCGCAGGTGCAGCCGGATCATGTCCTGCAGCGAGCACGAGACGAAGAAGTACTGCTGCTTGAGCCGCAGCTCCTTGCCGACCTCCGGCTCGTCGTTGGGATACAGGACCTTGCTGAGGTTCTCGGCGACGATCATGTCGTTGACCGCGCCGTAGTAGTTCCCGGTGTTGAAGGCCTGGAAGTCGAACGACTCGCGAGGCTCCGACTTCCACAGGCGCAGCAGGTTCACGTTGGCGACGCCGTAGCCGAGGATCGGCGTGTCGAAGGCCTTGCCGTAGACCGTCAGCTCCGGCACCCAGTTGACGCGGAGAAGACCGTGCTCGTCGGTGTAGTGTTCGGTGTGGCCGCCGAGCTTGACCGGAAAACGCAGCTTGTTGCGGGGCAACTCCCAGGGATTGCCGTTGCGCAGCCAGGCGTCCGTCACCTCCACCTGCCAGCCGTCCCGGATCTCCTGGTCGAAGATCCCGTACTCGTAGCGGATGCCGTAGCCGATGGCCGGGATGCCGAGGGTAGCGAGCGAGTCCATGTAGCAGGCGGCGAGCCGGCCGAGCCCGCCGTTGCCCAGGCCAGGGTCCTCCTCCTGGTCGAGGAGCTCTTGCAGATCCAGGCCGAGCTCCCGGAGCGCCTGCGCGACGTTGTCCCAGATGCCGAGGTTGAGCATGTTGTTCCCGGTGTGCGGCCCCGGCAGGAACTCGGCGGAGAAGTAGCAGACGGTGCGTGCGTGCGTCGCCTTGTAGCTCTTCGACGACCGCATGAAACGCTCGAGCAGGCGGTCGCGCACGGTGTAGGCGAGGGCCGTGTAGTGGTTGTGCAGCGTCGCCGCCTCGAACGGCCGGCCGAGCAGGCAGAACCGGTTGTCCATGATGGCCCGCTTCAGCGACGCGACCGAGTTGCCCGTCCGCGTGTGCTCGGTGCCCGGCGGGTCGGCGTCCGGCGGGATAGCAACGGCGCTCATCTCACTCCTCCCATGGGTGCGCCTCGAGGCGGGCGCTTCGACACAACCTTAGCAGGCTCCGCACGAAGCCTCTCTTACCTCGATGTGGTGGCCTCGCCGCCCCATCGGCACGCACGGAATCAGCTGCTCGCATGCCCCCTGCGCAGCGCGAAGCGCGCATTGGAGGGCCGTGCCGAGTCTTTCCATCATCTCAATCAGGTGCCCCCACGGGCACGGCGGAGCCAGCCTCGGCTGCTCAGAACCACCGCTTGCGCCGGAAGTAGACGAGCATCCCGCCGAACACGGCGACGATCACGAGCCAGACCGCCGGATAACCGTAGTACCAGCGCAGCTCCGGCATGGCCCAGGGGCTCGTCTCGTTGACGCTGAAGTTCATGCCGTAGACACCGACGATGAAGGTCAGCGGCATGAAGATGGTCGCGATCACCGTCAGCACCCGCATCACCTCGTTGAGCTGGTTGCTCGCGCTCGACAGGTAGGCCTCCAGCATCACCGACGTCATCTCGCGGTAGCTCTCGAGCAGCTCGAGGATGTGCAGGGCGTGGTCGTGGCAGTCGCGCAGGAATACCCTGGTCTTGTCCTCGATGCAGCCGTAGTCCTCGTGCAGCAGCTGGCGCAGTACCTCCGACTGGGGCCAGATCAGGCGGCGCAGCAGCAGGAGCTCGCGACGCAGGTGATGGATGCGAGCCAGCACGGCCTCGTCCGGCCTGCCCAGCAGTGTCTGCTCGATCGAGTCGATGTCCTCGCCGAGCTCCTCGAGCAGAGGGAAGCCCTGGTCCACGATCAGGTCGACCAGCGCGTGCAGCAGGAAATCGGTCCCGCGCTGGCGGATCCGGCCGACGTGCTGGCGCAGCCGGGCGCGCACCGGCTCGAACGGGTCCATGGCCCCCGCATGGAAGCTGATCAGGTAGTTCGGGCCGAGGAACAGGCTGATCTGCTCGGCCTCGAGGCCGGCGTCCGTCCGCTGCGGCAGGTGCATGACCAGGAACAGCTGGCTGTCGTAGTCCTCGAGCTTGGTCCGCTGGCCGGTGTTGAGCACGTCCTCCAGGGCCAGGACGTGCAGCCCGAACATATCGCCGAGCTGGCGCAGGGTATCGGGGGTGACGCAGCCCTGGACGTGGATCCAGGTCCTCGACGGGCTGGCGAGGTACTCCCGGCACTCCTCCGGTGATACGCAGTCTGCCGGGGAGCTCATCACCCGCTCCTCGAAGGCCTCGTCCGTGAACTCGACCAGCGTGATGCGCAGCGGCGCCTCGCAGACGGTCGCGACGAGCGTGCCCGGCAGGGTGCCGGGCTCGTGGTAGCGCTTGGTGAAGAGGGCCAAGGCCTGGCTCCGACGAGGTGGACGCCCCGACGATAGCCCCCCGCGCCGGGTGGCGGCAATGGCAGGCGGCCGCGCCTTGTGGCGGTGCCCCCACCCCACCATACTCCGCCGCGGTGCCCTCAAGGGGCGGGCGTTCGGAGAACAGCGATGCAACTGGGCATGGTCGGCCTCGGCCGCATGGGAGCGAACATGGTGCGCCGGCTGCTGAAGGGCGGCCACGACTGCATCGTCTACAACCGCAGCCCGGAGCCGGTACGGGCGATGGCCGCCGAGGGCGCGAAGCCAGCCTTTTCCTACGCCGAGCTCGTGCAGCAGCTGGCCCGCCCGCGCGCGGTCTGGCTGATGGTGCCGGCGGCCGTGGTCGACACGACCATCGAGGCCTTGCTGCCGCTGCTGGACGAAGGCGACATCCTGATCGACGGCGGCAACTCGCACTACCACGAGGACATCGCCCGCGCGGAGCGGCTGCACGCCCGCGGCATCCGCTACCTCGACTGCGGCACCAGCGGCGGCGTGTGGGGCCTCGAGCGCGGCTACTGCCTGATGATCGGCGGCGAGACCGACGCCGTCCGCCATCTCGAGCCGGTCTTCGCCACGCTCGCCCCGGGCCGCGACGCGGCACCACCGACGCCGGGTCGCGCACCCGGGCGCGGCACCGCCGACGCCGGCTACCTGCACTGCGGGCCGGCCGGCGCCGGGCACTTCGTGAAGATGGTCCACAACGGCATCGAGTACGGCCTGATGGCCGCCTACGCCGAGGGCATCAACCTGCTCAGGCACGCGAACATCGGGGCAGCGGGCCGCGCCGCGGACGCGGAGACGTCGCCGCTGCGCCACCCCGAGCACTTCCGCTACGACTTCGACCTGGCCGAGATCACCGAGCTGTGGCGCCGCGGCAGCGTCGTCGCCTCCTGGCTGCTCGACCTCACGGCGCAGTCGCTGGCGAGCAGTCCGCAGCTCGAGGAGTTCGCGGGCCGCGTGTCGGATTCGGGTGAGGGCCGCTGGACCATTCACGCCGCGGTCGACGCCGGCGTGCCCGCCCACGTGCTGAGCGCCGCGCTCTACGACCGCTTCGCCTCGCGCGGCGAGGGCGACTTCGCCAACCGCGTGCTCTCCGCGATGCGGCATGCGTTCGGCGGGCACCTGGAGAAGAAGGATGGTGCGTGACCGCCGCCGTACGGCCGTGATCGAGGATCCTGCATGACCACCCAACGCTCCGACGCCCTCGTCCTCTTCGGCTCCACCGGCGACCTCGCCTCGCGCAAGCTCTATCCCGCGCTGCACGCGATGGTGCGGCGCGGCCAGCTCGACGTCCCGGTGATCTGCCTCGGCCGTTCCGGCTGGACGCTGGAGGACCTGCAGAACCGCGTGCGCGAGAGCATCGGCAAGCACGGCGGCGGCGTCGACGAGGCCGCGTTCGCAAGACTCGCCGGCCTGCTGCAGTACATAGACGGTGACTACAACTCGCCCGAGTTCTTCACCATGCTCGCGAAGTCGCTCCGCGGCGCCGAGCGGCCGATCTACTACCTTGCGATCCCGCCGAGCGCATTCCCGAACGTCGTCAACGGTCTCGCCAGCTGCGGGCGCACGGGGCACGCCCGCGTCGTGCTCGAGAAGCCGTTCGGGCGCGACCTGGCGTCGGCGCGCTCGCTCAACGCCACCCTGCACGACGCCTTCCCGGAGGAGTCGATCTTTCGCATCGACCACTACCTGGGCAAGGAGGCGGTTCTCAACCTGCTGGCCTTCCGCTTCGCCAACACCTTCCTGGAGCCGATCTGGAACCGCAACTACGTCGACAGCGTGCAGATCACCATGGCGGAGGCCTTCGGGCTGGAGGGCCGCGGCCGGTTCTACGAGGAAGCCGGGGCAATCCGCGACGTCGTGCAGAACCACCTTCTCCAGGTGGTCGGCTTCCTGGCGATGGAGCCGCTCACCATGAGCTACCGCGAGTCGCTGCGCGACGAGGTGGTCAAGGTGCTGCGCGCGGTGCGGCCCCTGCAGCCGAACGACCTGGTGCGCGGCCAGTTCGTCGGCTATCGGCAGGAGAAGGGCGTCGCAGCGGATTCGAACATCGACACCTTCGCCGCGGTACGGCTGTGGATCGACTCCTGGCGCTGGCACGGCGTGCCCTTCTTCCTGCGTGCCGGCAAGTGCCTCAAGACCACCGCCACCGAGGTGCTCGTCCGGCTCAAGCAACCTCCCGTGCAGGACCTCGCCGGCAGCACGCCCAACCACGTCCGGCTGCGCCTCAGCCCCGACGTGGTGATCGCGCTGGGGACGCGGGTCAAGACCCACGGCGACACCTTCGCCACGGAATCGCAAGAGCTGTCGCTGATGCGCCAACCCGGCGGCGACGAGATGGGGGCCTACGAGCGGCTGCTCGGCGACGCGATCGAAGGGGACCCGCTGCTGTTCGCCAGACAGGATTCGGTGGAGCGCGCCTGGGAGATCGTCGAGCCCCTGCTCGGTGGCGGCACGGCGCTGCTGCCGTACTGGCCGGGCAGCTGGGGACCCACGGAGAGCGATCGTCTGCCCGAGGCGATCGGCGGGTGGCACAACCCGGCGTGACGCAATGCCGCGGCCCGAGGCGGATCCGCCATGTTCCTCAGCGAGCTGAACGTCGAGAACTTCCGCGGGGTCCGCCGCGGGCACCTGAGCTTCGACGCAACCACGGTCCTCATCGGCGAGAACGACTGTGGCAAGTCGAGCCTGCTCGATGCGCTGGCGCACGTGCTGGACGCCCCCGACGCCGGGCCGCCCCGGTTCGAGCCGCAGCACTTCTACCGCGCCGCGGGCCCTGACGGCGAGGGCCCGGCCGGGCCGATCCGCATCGAGCTGGTCTTTCGGGAGCGCCACGCCGGCGAATGGGACGCCCCAGAGCTCGTCGCCCTGGGCCCGCTGCCCACAGGACAGCCGCCCGGTCCACGTCAGCTGTCGCTGCGCGTCACTGCAGACCCGACGGCCGACGGCGGTGCCAGCATCGCCGACTGGGAAATCGCCGTGGCGGGCGCGAAGGGCCCGCCCCACCGCAACGAAGCGGCCCTGCTCGCGGCGGTGCGGGAGCTCAACCCGCTCATCCAGCTGCGGGGCGGCCTGATCTCGGTCGCCGCACCGTCGCCCTGCCCGCCCGCCGAGTCGCCGGACACCGCAGCGGCCGAGGTCGAGTCCTTGGCGCGCGACGTCGAGTCCCACTACCAGGCACTTATCGCCGGGGCGTCGCCGCAGCTCGAGCGCGAGCTGGAAGAGGGCTTCAGGGCGGCGCGCGCGCTGCTCGAGCAGCGGGCGGCCGGCTTCCACGGCGCGGGCAGCCTGTCGCGGCTCGCCCTCGCCGAGGTGCTCGGCCGGCCGGCCGGCGGGATCGAGCGCCGCCGGCAGACCTTCCACAGCTCCGCCGCCGAACGGCTCGGCGTGCTGATCTTCACCGCGGCCGTCCTGCGCCATCTGCCGGCCGCGCACGACCGTCACGCCCGGCCGATCGTGGTGATCGAGGACCCCGAGGCGCACCTCCACCTCATGACGCTGGCGTCGGTGTGGGGCCTGGTCGACAGCTTCGACGTGCAGAAGATCATCACCACGCAGTCGGAGACCCTGCTCGCTGCTGCGCCCCTCTTGAGCCTGCGCCGCCTGACCCGCTACGAGGGCGTCGTCCGGCAATGGCGCGTGCACGCGGGCGCACTGAAGCCCGACGAGCTGCGCAAGCTCACCTACCACCTGCGGGCGAGGCGTGGCGAGGCGAGCTTCGCCCGCCTCTGGATCCTGGTGGAGGGCGAGACCGAGTTCTGGATGTTGCGCGAGCTGGGCCGAATCGCCGGCTACGACTTCGACCTCGAGGGCATCGCCTGTGTCGAGTTCGCCCAGTGCGGCATCCCACCCCTCGTGAAGGCTGCACGCGAGCTCGGCATCGAGTGGCACCTGCTGACCGACGGCGACGCCGCAGGCCTGTCCTACGTCGAGAAGGCGCGAGCCCTCCTGCGCGGCGACCCGCCGGAGGAGCGCATCACCGCGCTGCGGGACCACGACATCGAGCACTGCTTCTATCACTACGGCTACGCCGCGGCGTACCAGCGTGCGGCCGGGATGCGGGTCACCTCGCGCCAGACCGCGCCGGCGAAGACCGTCATCCACCGGGCGCTGCAGCGCTGGTCGAAACCCTACATGGCCCTGCAGGTGATCCTCGCCGCGTCCGAGCCCGGCTCGCCCGGCACGCCCCCGCCGCTGCGGGAGATGATCGAGACCTGCATCCGGCTCGCCCGGGATGCGCCGCGCCGCGGCTCGGTGGAGCCCCTCCCATCCAGGAAGCCACGCAGGAAGCCATGGCGATGATCCGCATCAGACTCTGTGGCGCCGCCGGTGAAGTGACCGGCTCCGGCTACCTCGTCGAGACCCCGGGATCGCGGGTCCTCGTCGACTTCGGCATCTTCCAGGGCGGGCCGGGCTCGCGCGAGCGCAGCCGTTCGCTCGGCCCGGTCGACCCGGAGCGCCTCGACGCGGTCGTGCTGACCCACGCCCACATCGACCACTCCGGCCGGCTGCCACTGCTGACGGCGGCGGGCTATTCCGGCCCGCTGTTCGCGAGCCACGCCACGCTCGACCTCACCGAGATCCTGCTCGCGGACATGGCCCGGCTCGAGAACGAAGACCTCAAGCGCGCCAACCGGCGGCGCCGGCGCGCAGGCGAGCCCGCGCTCGAGCCGCTCTACACCCCGGAGGACGTCGACCGACTGCACGCCCGCGCCAGGCCGCTGCGCATCGGCCTGCAGCAGCAGGTGGCGCCCGGCGTGCGCGCGCGGCTGTTCGAGGCGGGGCACATCCTCGGCTCGACGAGCCTCGAGCTGACGGTCGAGGACGCGGGACGGAAGCGCACCCTCGTCTTCTCCGGCGACGTCGGCCCCTGCGGCGCGCCGATCCTGCGCGACCCCGAGAGGCCGAAGGTCGCGGACCTGGTGGTGATGGAGTCCACCTACGGCGGTCGCGACCGGGCGCCGGCCGCGGAGACCGTCGAACGCTTCAAGCAGATCATCGAGCGTGCCGCCCGCGAGCGCGAGCGCGTGATCATCCCCGCGTTCGCCGTCGGCCGAACCCAGGTGATCCTCTACTACCTCGCCGAGGCTGTCCGCGAGGGCCGGCTGCCGCGCGACTTCCCGATCTATCTCGACAGCCCGATGGCCGACAAGGCGACGCAGGCGGTCGTCGACCACCCGGAGCTCTACGACGAGGAGGCGACCGAGCTGCGCAGGCGGCGCCAGATCCGTGCGGACCTGCGCGGGCTGCGGGTCACCGAATCGGTCGCCGACTCGATGACGCTGAACGAGAGCGACCACCCCTGCATCATCATCAGCGCCTCCGGCATGTGCGAGGGCGGGCGCATCGTGCACCACCTGAAGCACAACCTGTGGCGGCCGAACGCCAACGTGCTGCTGGTCGGCTACATGGCCGAGGGAACCCTCGGGCGGCAGCTCGCCGAGGCCGCGCCGAAGGTCGAGATCTTCGGCGAGGCGGTCGTCGTGCGCGCGCAGATCCATCGCCTCGACGGCTTCTCCGCGCACGCGGGGCACTCGGAGCTGCTCGACTGGCTGTCCGAGGTGGCACCGTCGAGGCCGCGCGTGGTGCTGACCCACGGCGAGGACGAGGCCCGTGCGGCGCTCGCGGCGGCGATCCTCGAGCGCTACGGTATCGAGGCGGAGCGGCCGCAGCTCAGCGACGTGGTCGTCCTCGAGTAACCGTTCGCACCGCAGCCGCAGCAGGTGCACAGCCCCACAGGGAATGGAGAAGCGCGCCTTGCGCCGGGTCCTGCTCGGCGCCCGGAAATTCTGTCCTGAATTTGCGGGCTACCGCGGACATCCCTGTCCGCTGCTCGCAGCACACCGGGCTTGGTCCCGGCCCGTCGGATGGTGGCACCACCACGAAAGGCGGCGGGCGCGCCGTCTTCTTCCGACGGCACCCCAGCCAGCGAGCCGAGCCGCACGCCCGGTTGTCGGCCACGGGGCTTCGCCGTACCTTGGGCCGGGCTTCCAGCGAGGTGTCCGCCGTGCGTGTGTTCCACCGTGTTTCCTTGTGCCTGTCGCTCGTCGCCACCGCTCCTGCCGTCGCGGGGTCGCTGTCCGCGATGGAAGAGCTGGGCAAGGCGCTGTTCTTCGACTCGAGCCTTTCCGAGCCCGCCGGCCAGGCCTGCGCCACCTGTCACGGCCCGGCGGCGGGGTGGACCGGACCGGACAGCCCGATCAACGCCGCTGGCGCGGCCTATTCAGGCGCCGTCCCGGAGCGGGCCGGCAACCGCAAGCCGCCGAGCATCGCCTACGCCACCGCCCCACCGCTCTACCTGGACCCCATCGAGCAGCACTTCGTCGGCGGGAACTTCTGGGACGGCCGCGCCACCGGCTGGCTGCTCGGCAACCCGCTCGCCGACCAGGCGCAGGGACCGTTCGTCAACCCGGTCGAGCAGAACCACCCGGACGCGGCCGCCGTCGTGGCGAAGGTCTGCAAGGGCCACCACGCGCCGCGGCTCGCGGCGGTGTTCGGCGACGGGGCCTGCAGCGACGTCGTGCGCGCCTACAACGCGATCGCACAGGCGGTGGCGGCCTACGAGATGTCGGCCGAGGTGAATCCGTTCAGCTCGAAGTACGACCACTTCCTCAGGGACCCGCAGCGCTACCCGCTCAACGCCCAGGAGCGGCTCGGCCTCGAGCTGTTCGAGCGCGAGGACAAGGGCAACTGCGCGGCCTGCCACCCCAGCCAGCCCGGGCTGCTCGGGGAGCCGCCGCTGTTCACCGACTTCACCTACGACAACCTCGGCATCCCGAAGAATCCCGAGAACCCCTGGTACCGGATGCAAAAGCCGTTCAACGCGCAGGGCGCGGCCTGGATCGACGAAGGACTCGGGGGTTACCTGAGAACAGTGCCGCGCTTCGCGTCACTGGCCGCCGCCAACCGCGGCAAGCACAAGGTGCCGACGTTACGGAACGTCGACCTGCGGCCCTCGGCCGACTTCGTCAAGGCCTTCGGCCACAACGGCTACTTCAAGAGCCTCGAGGCCATCGTGCACTTCTACAACACGCGCGACGCCCTGCCGCGCTGTGACGGTCTGAAGGAGGCGCTCCCCGGCAAGAACTGCTGGCCCGCGCCCGAGGTCGCCGAGAACCTCAACGTCGACGAGATGGGACGGCTCGGTCTGACGGCCGAGGAGGAGCAGGCCATCGTCGCCTTCATGCGGACGTTGAGCGACGGCTGGGCACCGCCCAAGTGACGGCGGCCGGCCAGGCGGCGTCGAGCCCACCTGGCCGGCAAGTCCAACCGATCAACGGCCGAACGTATTCGTTTTGTCGTCGTCGTTGCGCTTGCGGATGTTCTGCTGGCTGCCCTGCTTGCCGGACTGCTGGCCCTGCGGCTCGAAGCTCTTCGGCACGCTGCGCTGCTGCGTGAACTGCCGCGTGCTGCCCTCCTGACTGCGCTGCACGGTCGGCGGCGGCATCGACTTCGGCTCCACGCGGCGCTGGTACTGGTACTGGCGCGGCTCCGACCGTTGCTGCATCTGCCAGGGCTCGGTTCGCTTCTGCACCGGCGGTTCGACGCGCTGCTGGAACTGCCGGCCCTCGTACCGCTGCACTTGCGACGGGTCGACCCTTTGCTGGCCGGACTCCAGCGAACGGCGGGTGCCCCAGCTCTGCGTCGGCTGCGGGGGCGGACTGCCTTCGGGCTTGCCCCAGGTCTTCGTCTCGCGACTCAGATCGCGCGTGCGTGGCGTTGCCTGCACGCCTGCACCTTCCGGGCGCTGGAACTGCGGCATCTGCGCGGGCGGCTTGGCCTGGGTACCGATGCTGGAACGGTCGAGCTGCCGCGTCGTGGCCTGGGGCAGGCCCGACTCCCCACCCTCGAACCGCTTCTGCTCCAGCTCGCGTCCCTGGCGACGCCACTGCGCCGCCTCCTCGGGCGACTTGGCGCCGGCGCCGAACTGATTCATGTCGCGCTCGCCGCTCATGATGCGCGCACGCCGCTCGCGCTCGTCACCCTGCAGTGCCTCGCGGGTGCCCTTGTCGGTCGGCAGCATGGGCGGCTGGCTGCGGTCCAGCCGCCTGAGTGCGTCGCGGTCGAGCTGCTTCACGCCGTCACGGTCGAGCTGCGTGGTGCCTTCGCGACCGAACCACTTCGCGCCGTCGCGATCGACCCGCCGGGTGGCGTCGGTCTCCACGAAGCGCTTCGCGACGTTCGGATCCCGATAGGTCACGTTGCGGCGGTGCACCGGGTTGTGCTCCCACTCGCGCTTGAAGTAGTTGTTCTCGACGTTGACGGTCTTGCTCCTGTCGACGTAGACGTCGCGACGATCGAGGTACGCCGGCCGGTAGCTGCGCCACGCCGAGTGCCCGTACCGCGGCCCGTCCCAGTCGCGGTCCCAGTAGTTCCTGTAGACGTAGTTGATGTGATGGTGGTGGTAGGGACGGCGGTTGTACGGGTAGACGTAGTAATCGTCGTCGTCCGCCCAGTTGATGGCCGCCACGAGGAGGGCCCCGACCAGGGCGCCTGCGCCGAACGTGACCCAGGTCGGGTAGGCCGAGGCGTAGGTGTAGGTCTGCGGGTAATAGGTGGTCGCCGGCACCCAGGCGGGGCCGTAGACCGTCGCCGGGTTGTAGCTCGGCACATAGACGACCGTCGGGTCCGCCGGCTCGACCACGATCGTGGAGCCCTGCGTGCGTACGATCTGTTGCGAGTTCGACGCGAGGTTGCCGACCTCCTGGGCCTGGCGGCGCAGGCGTTGGACGGCGCCCATGACGTCCGCCTCCTGGGCGAGGAAGGCGTCGCCGAGGTCCTGGGTCCAGGTCAGGTCCTGCGCCATCCGCTCGAGCACGCTGGGGAAGAACACCAGCGTCTTGACGCTCGGGTCCCAGGGTTGCGTGGCCACGGCATTGTCGAGGGCCGCGCCCTCGAGGCCGCGGTTCTTCTTCAGCCACTGATCGGCCTGGACGACCTCGACGGGGTAGGTCGCCGCCATGAGCACCTGGGCCAGGAGCGCATCGGGGTAGAGCGCAATCGGCGCCACCATCTGGTCGACCTGCTCCATGGAGAACACCGGCTGGGCCGGCGCGACCGTTTCCTGGTAGCTCTCGACCACGGGCGGCGCGTCCGTCCCCTGTGCGAACACGTGCCCGTTGACGGCCACGGCCGTCATGGCGAGCCAGAGCGCGGTCTTTTCGAGTGCCTTTGCCATTGCCTGTCCTCCGGTGGGGACGGACTCCGGGACCAACCCGATGCCAGCCCGCCGATGTCGCCTTGTCGACCGGCGCCCAGGTCCGGGCGGCCGGGGGGTTTCTCTCGTGGAAAGCATAACGCGCCTGCGCAGGGCCGGTTGACCGGCTGCGCACGCCCCCCCTGCACCCAGGGCATCGGGGGCCCGAACCACGGCTACACGGGCGGCAGCGTTCCCTTATGCTTGGGGGGCCGCCGCGCCACGGCCGGCGACCCGGTCCCTCGCTGCCCCACGGAGCAATCCATGCACAGAGCCCTGATTGCCGTCGCCTTCTGCATTGCGGGCGTCAACGCCGGGGAGTCGCTCGGCCCGCCGGTCGAGTTCCCCAATGTGCCGGAGATCCCGCTGCCCGCCGGTGTCGACTTCCAGACCCCTTTCGCGAAGGACAGGCCAGTGAGGATCGTGTTCGGGGTTGCGGACCCCGGCCGGCAGATGCGGGAGTCACTGACCAACGCGGCCTACTCCATCATGTACCTCAAGCCGCGCGGCGTGCCCTACGAGATCGAGCTCGTGCTCTACGCCCGTGCCGTGCTGGCCGCGAACCAGTTCAGTGAGGAATACTCCGGCTTCATTCCGCTGATGGAGGCGTTGCACAGGGAGGGGGTGCAGTTCCGCGTCTGCAACAACGCGATGGCGTCACTCGGCGTCTCGCCGGGGGACGTGCACCCGTTCATGAAGATCACCCCGGCCGGGATCCTCGAGATCACCAGCAGGCAGATGCAGGGCTTTAATTACATCAGCAACCCGGACGGGAGCTGAAGGGAACTGCCCGCCCGGGCGCGAAACCGCCACCCGCTCGAATCGGCAGGCACGCCGGCCCCGGAGGGGCCGACGTGCCCGGGGGTTACTTCGCGGGTGCCACCGGGACTGCCGGTGCGGGCGCGGCGGCAGATGCCGGGGCCGCAGCCGGAGGCGCCTTCGGGGCCGCTGCAGGCGCGGGCGCCGCCGGAGGTGCTGCCGCAGCCGGCGCAGGAGCGGCCGCGGCCGGCGCTTCTGCGGCAGGTGCCGCCGGGGCCATGCGCTGCTGCCACATCTGCTGGCGGAACTCCTGGCGCTGCTCAGGCGTCATCTGGCGCATCGCCTCCCAATGCTGCTGGCGCTGCTCGGGGGTCATCTGGCGGCCGATGCCGGGGCCCATCGCGCCGGGACCGGCGCCACCCGGGCCCATCATCCCCGGCCCGTAGCCTCTGCCACGCTGCTCCCAGCGCTGCTCACGCATCTGCTGCATCTGCTCGAAGTGCTGACGACGCTGCTCGGGCGTCATCCGCTGCATCTGCTGAAACATCTGCTCGTGCTGCTCCGGGGTCATCATGCGGCCCATGCCGGGCCCCATCCCGCAGGGCGGCATGGTCGCCGCCGGAGCAGCCGGCGCCGCGGGCGCGGCCTGCTGCGCCTGGACGGCCAGCGGGACGCCGACGACGAGCAGCAGCGCCGCGGATATCGGGGTAAGCCGTTTCATGTTCAGACTCTCCTTGCGTGGGTTTGAGGGACCGACGGTGCGGGTCGCACCGCGGCGGGTACCGATGCGCGGGCTTCGTACAGACACCTGCGCAGCCGTAACAAAATAGTGAACGTGCCAGTGGTCGAAGGGTTGACCGGCCGCTGGCCGCAACGGCTCCCACCGATACCCCAGCCGATCGATCCGGCCAGGTGAGCCATCAGTCTAGCCGCTGCCGGCCGCGACGCCACGAAACGCCGGGATTCTACCGGGAAATCACCTCCGGACCGGCCACGGAAAGGATGTCTCGAAACCGCTGCACGTCTGCGACCTCCTCGCACCGGCACCCGCACCCCGCGGCGGCGCCGGCAGATGCTCCATCGCGCCCGCCCGAGCCAGCGTCGCGCCTACCCCCACGACACCACGAGGGCGACTGCCGCCGCCAGCGCCAGCAGGGCGATACCGGCGAGCTCCCAGCGCGCGAGGGCCGTCTCGCCGCGCGTGAGCAGCGCCGCCAGCCGGCCCGACCAACGAGTCGCCCACGGGGCCTCGGACCCGCCGCCATGATGGGCGTCCGGGGCCCCGCAAACGAAACGCCACAGGGCGGCGGCGAGGCGCTCCACCGGCAATACCAGATCGCCCGGGGGAACACGGGCCCGCAGCGCGACGCCTCGCGCCCGGTCGAGCCAGTAGGCGGCGAGTGCGATCAGCCCGCCGGCGAGGGCCGGCCATGGCACGCCAGACCCGGCCGAAGATCCCGCCACCACCGGGACGACGCCAGGCAGCCACCAGGCGCCGCCGACCACCGCGACCAGAAGAAGCACCGCGCCGGCCCGGGCGGTAGCCGGGGCCGAGGACACCGGGCCACGCCCGGCCGAGAGAAACGCCAGGCGCGCCATGAGGAGCGTGGTCCCGAGCGTGGCGAGCGGCAGGGCGATGGCGAGGGCCTCGGCCCAGAACCCGGGCAGCGCCGGCAGCGCGCCCGTCAACGCGGCCTTCGCCAGCGCACCGCTGGTGAACGGCAGGCCGATCAGCGCCGCGGCAGCCACCAACAGCCCGAGGAGGCGCAGGCGCGAGCGGCTACCTTCCGACGAGGCCAGAGCGGCGAACAGCGCCGCCTTCGCGAAGCCGTGGTGCACGGCGAACAGGACCACCACCCCTACCAGTGCGGGCCAGCTGCCGGGCGCGGCGACGCCGGCACCGAGGCCGACCGCCATCAGGCCCATCTGGCTGACGCTGGAGTAGCCGAGCAGGACCCTGGCGTCGGTCTGGGTGAGCCCCACCAGCACGCCGTAGAAGACGCCGCCGAGGCCGAGCGCCATCATCGCCAGCCCAAGGTCCGCAGCGCCCGGGTCGCCACCCGGCAGGAACCGCAGCCAGCCGAGCAGCCCGGCGTTCACCATCGCCCCGGCGAGCGCGATCGCGCCGGCGGTCGACGCGGCCCCGTACGCGAGCGGCAGGCTGAAGTGCAGTGGCACCAGCCCGGCCTTGATGCCGAACCCGACCCAGAGCAGCAGCCCGGCGAGTGGGATCGTCGACACGGCGGTCGCCGAGCCCGCGGCCGCGAACAGCAGCCCGTTCAGCACCAGCACCTCGCCGAGCACGACCAGCGCGACGTACACGCGCCCCGCGCGGCGGGCCGCCGCGTCGCCCCGCTCGACGACCAGCAGGTACGCGGAGAAGCTCATCAGCGCGTAGCAGGCGAAGAAGCTCGCCGCGTCCTGCGCGAGCACGGCACCAAAGTTGCCGGCCATGGCCAGCAGGAGCCCCGCCCGCGCGCCCCGTGCCATCCCCTCGCCGGCCGCATGCAGCGCGGCGGCCAGCCAGACCACCGCGCTGGCGAGGAGCAGAAGGCGGCCAGTGTCGTCGAGGCCGAAGCGGGCGCCGAACAGCAGCCAGGGCGCGTCGATCCCGGAGCCGGTGGCCAGCAGCGCGCCGGCGAGCAGCGCGGGAACAGGGGCGACGGCGAGCCAGCGCCCGTGCAGGCCGGGCCGCGCGACCTCGACCAGCGCGAGCAGCATCGGCACCAGGATGGCGCCGCCGACCAGCACCGGGATCCACCCGCCGTCCAGGGTCACAGGCCGTACTCCCGCGCGGCGATGAGCTTGGCCCACTCGAGCGGGCTGAAGGGCGCGGCGGCCAACAGGCCGGCGGCGACCGACAGCACGGCGGTCACGAGCGCCGGCACGAGCAGCATGAGCGGCGCCTCGAAACGGCCGCGCGGCTGCTCGTCGGGCCACTCGCCGGCCGGCTCCCGGAACCAGGCCGTGTAGAGGATGGGCAGGAAGTAGGCCGCGTTGAGCAGACTGCTCGCGGCCAGCACGAGCAGCACCCAGTCCGAGCCGGCCGCGACGGCGCCGGTGCCGAGGTACCACTTGGTGACGAAGCCGGCGACGGGCGGAACGCCGATCATGCCGAGCGCGCCGACGGTGAAGGCGGCCATCGTCAACGGCATCCGCCGCGCGCACCCGCGCATCTCGCTGACGTTGTGGATGCCGAGGGTCTCGGCGAGGTTGCCCGCGCAGAAGAACAGGGTGATCTTCATCACGCCCTGGTGCACCAGGTGGACGATGCCGCCGATGCTGGCGACCGGGCCGAAGATCGCCGTGCCGAGCGCGATGTAGGAGACCTGGCTGACGGTCGAGTACGCGAGCCGCTTCTTCAGGCCGTCCTGCGCCAAGGCCCGCACCGACCCGTACACGATGGTTGCGCCCGCCAGCACGGCGAGCGGCCCGAGCACGCCGAGGTCGGCCGCGAGGTCGACCCCGTAGACGTCGTAGACCACGCGCACGATGCCGAACGCGCCCGCCTTGACCACGGCGACGGCGTGCAGCAGCGCGCTGACGGGCGCGGGAGCAACCATCGCCTGCGGCAGCCACCCGTGCAGCGGGATCAGCGCCGCCTTGACGCCGAGGCCGCCGATCAGCAGCACGAAGATCACGGTCAGCTCCGAGCGGTAGCGCCCGGCGACCGCATCGAGTGCGCCGCCCTCGGTGAACTCCACCGGACCGGCGATAGCACTCAGCCAGGCCACACCGACCAGCAGGACCGCGCCGCCGGCGACCGTGTAGGTGAGATAGACCTTGGCGCCGCGCATCGAGTCCGCGGTGCCGCGGTGCGCGACCAGCGGGAACGTGGCGAGCGTCAGCAGCTCGTAGAAGACCAGGAAGGTGACGAGGTTGCCGGCGAGCGCGATGCCGACCGTGGCGCTGACGCACAGGCTGAAAAAGCCGAAGAACCGGCTGCGGTGCGGCGAGTGCTCGAGGTAGCCGATGGCGTACACGGTGGTCACGAGCCAGAGCACCGTCGACAGCGCTACGAAGAGCACCGACAGAGCGTCGGCCTCCAGCACCAGGTCGAGCCCGGGCAGAAGGGTCAGGCGACTGAGGTAGGCGTGGTCGTGGAAGACACCCCAGATCATCCAGCCGACGAGCACGAGCTTGAGCGCCGCGCCCGCGAGGTTGAGCGCGGTGCGCAGCCGGTGCCGCTCCTCGTCGAGAAAGAAGATCAGCAGACCGGGGATCAGCGAGCTGAAAAGGATCAGGGCCGGCAGCCAGGCGTCGAAGGTCATGGCGCCCGCTCCATCAGGACCGGCCCTTGGACCGGCGCGCCGACGCGCAGCAGCTCCAGCACATCGGTGGCCACGAAGCCGAGCGCGAGCGCCGTCGCCGCTAGCGCGAGCGCGCTCCACTCGAGGCGGCGGGAGCGGACGCAGGGCGGCGGGTCGCCAGGCAGTCGGGTGAACGCGTGGGCGAGGACGCGGAAGGTGTAGGCCGCGGCCAGAAGGCTGCCGGCGATCAGCACCAGCGCCCACCACCACTGGCCGCTCGCCAGGGCAGAGTTGAGCAACAGCCACTTCGCCGCGAAGCCGCCCGTGGGCGGCAGGCCGATCAGGCTCACGCCGGCGAGCGCGAAGGCGAAGATCGTGACCGGCAGGGCCTGCGCGGTGCCGTCGATCCCGCTCACGCCGTCGTGCGCCGCCGCCTTGAGGATCACGCCGGCGCTGAGGAACATCGCCGCCTTCGCGGTCGCGTGGGCGAGCACGAGCAGCGCGGCGCCACCCCAGGCCGTGAATCCCTCCGGTTGCCCCAGGCCGAGCGGGAACACAAGGAACAGGTAGCCGATCTGCGCGACCGTCGAGTAGGCCACGACCAGCTTGAGCCGCTCGGCGGTGAGCGCCCGCAGCCCGCCCCACAGCACCGCCGCCGCGCCGAGCAGGCCCAGTCCGGTCGTGAGCACGGCGGAGGCCAGCTCGGGCGCGACGAAGAACCAGAAGCGCAGCAGCAGGTAGAACGACGCCTTGACCACGAGCGCGGACAGCACCGCGCTCACCGGCGCGGGCGCGCTCGCGTGGGCCGGCGGCAGCCAGAAGTGGAAAGGGAAGAGCGCCGTCTTGAGGACCAGGCCCGCGGTGATCGCCGCGAGCGCCACCGCCGCGACCCGGCCCGACAGCGGCGCCTGCGCGAGCTGCTGCAGATCGAGGGTCGCGGCCGCGCCGTACAGGAGGCCGACGCCGAGCAGGTAGAGCAGCGAGCCGAGCAGCCCCACCAGCAGGTAGCGCATCGCGCCCGTCAGGGCAGCGGGTGTCGCGGCCAGCGCGACCAGTGCGACCGCCGAGAGGCCGAGCAGCTCCAGAGTGACATAGGCGTTGAATGCGTCGGCCGTGACGAACAGCGCGTTGAGCGCCGTCCACAGCAGCAGCCAGAGCGGCCAGAAGTAGGCGCGCTGGTGAGCGGTGTCCTCGTTCCCGCCGGCGAAGTAGGCCGACCCGTACACGGAAACGCCGAGGCCGACGACCGCAGTCATCGCAACCATCAGCGCCGACAGGCCGTCGGCTTGCAGGTCGATGCCGAGCGGTGCGCCCCACCCGCCCACCAGGTGACGCTGCACGCCGGCCGCGAGCACCTGCGCCGCGAGCAGCAGGCCGGCGGCGGCCGTCGCCAGGGCGGTGACGAGCCCGACGAACGGGGCCCGCGTGCGCAGCACGAAGCTGAGCACCGCCCCGCCGAGCGGCAGCGCGACGACCCAGGGGAGCAGCGCGAGGTCGGCGAGCCCGATCATCCCGGCGCGTCCCGCCCGCGGCCGGCCTCGGCCGCCGTGCCACGCCGCTCGTCCAGCGTCGCCTGCCCGGTGGCGTCGCGCACGCGCACGGCGAGCGCGAGCGCCAGCGCGGTCGCGCTCACGGCGACCACGATACCGGTCAGCACCATCGCGTGGGGCACGGGGTCGGGGACGGCGCTGCGTTTGGCGAGGGCGACGAGGACGAGGAACACGCCGTTGCCGACGACGTTCATCGCCAGGATCTTGCGCAGCAGGTGGCGGCGCACGATGAGCGCGTACAGGCCGATCGCGATCAGCGCAGCACCGGCCAGGCCGTAGGCGAGGACCGCGCTCACGTCCGCTCGCCCCCCTCGCGGTGCGTCGTCGGCTCGTCCCCCCGGAAGAGGTACGCCAGCGCGAGGCCGATCGAGACGGTAGCCGCGGATTCGATGGCCAGGATCAGCAGCCCGGCCCACTCGGGCGGGTACTCCAGGAGCCGCCCGCCCCACATCGCCAGCAACGCGACGGCGAGGAAGACCAGCACGCCCGCGGCCGCCAGCAGCCGGAGCGCGAAGGGTGGTGTGGCGCCGAGCGGCCGCACCTCGACGAGGGCCAGCAGGACGCCCGCGCCGGCCAGCAGCGCGCCGGCCTGGAAGGCGCCTCCCGGCGCGTGGGCGCCGAGCCACAGGAGATACCCCGCGAGCACGATCAGCACGGGCACGAGCAGCCGCACGAGCTCGCGCAGCACGAGCCCGGGCCGCTCCGGGCTGCGGCCCGGCGGGGCCAGGCGCAGCGACCAGGCGGCGATCAGCGCGAGGAGCAGGACGGCGACCTCGAGCAGGGTGTCGTAGCCGCGGAAGTTGAGCAGCACCGCCGTCACGGGGTGGCTGACGCCGCTGCGATCCATCTGTGCCGTCACGGCCTCGCGCAGGCCCGCCGATTCGGGCAGGCCCAGCACCGCCCAGGCGACCAGGCCGCCGACGGCGAGCGAGAGGGTCGCGGCGAGGAAGCGGACGAGGAGCGGCATCGGCTCAGGCCTCCTCGTCGTCGCCGATCCGCTCGCGGTGCACGGGGCCGGCGAGCCGCCGGGCCGCCGCGAGCAGCAGCGCGCCAGCGAGCCCGGCGCCGATCCCCGCCTCTGCGAGCGCCAGATCCGGTGCGTCCAGGCGCACCCAGGCGAGCGCGAGCAGCAGCCCCAGCCCGACGAACAGGACGACGCCGGTGAACAGGCTCCGCACCGACAGCGCGCCCGCGGCGAGCCCGACGAGCGCCAGGGCGAGCACCACGTCGATCGCTGCCAGGCTCAGTTGCGCGATCGCGTCCACGGCGGGACCCCCCGGTGGCGCGCACTGCGCGCGATCAGGTGTGCGGTGGTGGCGCTGGCGACGAGCACCAGCAGCCAGATCAGCAGGAGGTGCACGAGGTCGATCAGCCGGTCCGCGGTGACGGCCAGGCCGAGCACCAGCAGCCCGAGGCCGAGGTTGTCGGCCTTGCTCAGCGCGTGCAGGCGCGTATAGGCGTCCGGGAACCGCAGCAGCCCGATCGTTCCCGCCAGGAAGAAGGCGGTGCCGGCAACGACGAGCACCGCACCCAGCCAGTCAACGGCCGACATCTTCGCCCTCCCCGCCCCCTCGCGGCTCGGCGGCCGCGTGGCGCCGCACGAACGCCACGCCGGTGATGCCCGCGAGAACGGCGAACACCAGGGCGACGTCCCAATAGGCGGGCGCCGCGAAGGCACGCCCCAGGAGCAAGAGCACGGCGACGCCCGTGGTGCCGAACAGCTGGGCGGCGAGCATGCGATCCGCAGCAGTCGGGCCGCGGACGACGCGCACCAGCCCCAGCACGATGCTGAGCAGCAGGACCAGCGCGGCGAGGAGGTAGAGCGTCGTCATGCGGAGCGACCCGGCACCTCGAGCGAAACCCGGAACATCGCCGCGACGAGCTGCTCGAGCTCCCGCACCTCCTCCTCCACGGGCGCGTCGCGGTCGAGCACGTGGAGGGTCAGCGCGGAGCCGTCGAGATCGACGCTGAGCGTGCCCGGGAGCAGGCTGAGGACGTCGACCAGGAAGACCTCGGCGGGCCCCCGGGCGAGCCTGCAGTGGACCTCGATCATGCCGGGATGAAGGGGCAGCGAGGGCGACAGCGCGCGCCGTGCGACGTCCCAACCCCCGCGCACCGACTCGCGCAGGAAGTACGCGACGAACCGCAGAAGCGCAACGGGCGACCACCAGCCGGTCCACGCGGGCCAGAGGCGGTGGCTCGCCGCTGTCGCCGCGGCCACCACCGGGACGCCGACCAGCCAGGTGCTCGCGCCGCCGCCCGTCAGTGCCCACCACAGCGCCGCGAACAGACCAGCGTGGACCGTCAATCCATGCCAGCCGAGACGCCCCGGCGCTGTCTGCACGGCGGTACCCCCCACGAATCCCCCTGATTCGTTCACTCCAGGTGGTGGCAGATTGCCGAACCTGCCCCCGCCATCTCTACGGTTTGCGGCAGGCCGCTGACCAGCAGCACGGGAATCATCGGCCAGACCCCTCGGGACCACCCCCGCTGGCCATCTCCGCCTCCAGCCGGCGCCTCACGTCGCCCGGCGATCCGGTGCGCCGCGCCAGGGCCTGGTAGGCCGCCGGCACCACGTAGAGCGTGAACAGCGTTGCCACCAGCACGCCCGTCAGCACGACGGTGCCGATGACCGCTCGGGTCTCGGTGCCGGCGCCGCTCGAGAGGATCAGCGGGACGGCGCCGGCCGCGGTGGTGATCGCCGTCATCAGGATCGGCCGCAGGCGGATGTCGGCGGCCTCGCGCAGCGCGGCGTCGAAGTCCCGCCCCGCATCCCGCAGCTGATTCGCGAACTCGACGATCAGGATGCCGTTCTTGGCGGCGAGGCCCACCAGCATGACGAGCCCGATCTGGCTGTACAGGTTGAGCGTCTGGCCGGTCGCGTAGAGGCCCAGCAGCGCCCCGGCCATCGCGAGCGGCACGGTGAACATGATCACGAGGGGGTGAACCCAGCTCTCGAACTGCGCGGCGAGCACGAGGAACACCACGACCACCCCGAGCGCAAAGACGAACGCCATCGAGCTGCCCGCGGCCTTGAAGTCGCGCGACTGGCCCTTGTAGTCGACCACGACCTGCGGCGGCAGGTGCTCTCTCACCAGGCGCTCGAGGTGCGCGAGGGCGTCGCCGAGCGCCAGGCCGTCGGCGAGGTTAGCCTCGAGCGTGATGGCACGCACCCGGTTGAACCGGCTCAGCGTGCTCGCGTCCGCGACCTCCTCGAGGGTCACGAGGTTGCCCAGCGGCACCAGCTCGCCGGTCCGGTCCGAGCGCACGTAGATGTTCTCGAG
>Ga0208980_10000417_pt1 | contig 23666 bp, 17 predicted proteins | sample WetSurMetagenome_3_FD_187993 | JGI IMG/M metagenome (GOLD analysis project Ga0208980, IMG submission 187993) | Wetland microbial communities from Twitchell Island in the Sacramento Delta, sample from surface sediment Aug2011 Site A1 Bulk (version 2) | ecosystem: Environmental > Aquatic > Marine... | reverse complement strand
GCTGATCCTAAGTTATCGGAAACTTAACCCCATCGATCTTATTTTGGCTGTCTTTTTTATTGGCCTTTCCCAAGTGGCGGTCAGACATGTGGCCATTTTTGCTCTGGTAGCCCTTTGGCTGATTGCCAAATACATTTCGGTCTGGTTTGGGGAATACCGGGGCCTTTTAAAAAGGAGCCTGATTAAAGATATTCTGCTCATTTTGTTTATTCTGTCTTTCATCTATTTTTATAAAACCAAAATTGTTGATTTTGGAATTGGTTTTACTGAAGAAGGATACCCCAAAGAAGCGGCCGAGTTTGTGATGAAACATAAAATTCCCGGCAACATGTTTAATCATTACAACTATGGCGGTTATCTGATTTGGAAAATGCCCAGCTACAAAGTTTTTATTGACGGCCGTTTGGAAATGTATCAGGGGCAAGCGGGGGAGGACTACTTAACCATCTTAAACGGCATGACCGGTTTTCAACAGGTTCTGGAAAAACACCACATTAATTTCTTTTTGGTTTATATAACCGATCCGATTGTGTCGGTTTTAACCGACAGTCCCGATTGGCGTTTGGTCCATTTTTCCGATCATTATGTGGTCTTTGTCAAAAATTCCGAAATTAACGCTAAGGTTATTAATGAATTCTGGTCGGAACAGTCTGACCTTGAATTTAAGGCCGGTTATCATGAGTTTATGGCCAACCGGTTTAATGAAATGGGCTTGGAGGCGATAAAGAATAAAAACATGCTTCTGGCCCTCGACTACTTCGAAAGAGCGGTTGAGGAAAATCCCAACTTTATTATTGCCCGAATCAATCTGGCCCAGGGTTATGCTACTTACGGCTGGATAAATGAAGCCAAGATTGCTTTTGAGGAAATCTTAAAGCTCGAACCCGATAATCAGCAAGCTTTGTACGGTTTGGAGAGGATTTATAAATTGGAGAGCATTAAACCAATCATAGAATGAAAAAACTTTGGCCATATTTAGTTTTTATAGCTGTCATTTTGCTTTTCTTGGGTAAAGGTTTAAGAAGCGATGTTGTTTTCTTCGGTGCCGACGAGATGAGCTCTGATTTTTTAAGTGTTTATGGCGGGCATGAATATTTAGCCACGGAATTTTACAAAAAAGGATTCATTCCTTCTTGGAACCGGTATGTCGGCAGTGGCATCACCAGCGAGCCGCAACTGGCAACCTATACGCCGATGGTTATTTTTTATCGTTTCCTGGATCCATCCCTGGCATTTAATTTAATCGTTATTCTCAATTTCCTGCTCGTAGGAATCGGTATTTTGCTTTACGGTCAGAAAATCGGTTTAGGCAAACTTCCCAGTCTTCTTTCAGCTCTTGTTTTTACTCTCTCCGGCTTTATGGTCGGGCATTTGCGTCATGTTTTTCTGGAGAGCGCCTTGATTAGTCTTCCGTATTTATTAATTGTGGTTGAGGAAATCATTACCAAGAAACGATTTATCTGGGGTGTCCTTCTGGCCTTTTTAACTTATTTATCGGTTTGTTATGGTCATTTGCCGACGACTTTCTTTATCTTCTTCTTTTTGGTGATTTATTTTCTTTTGCGTTTAGCCAGTCATTTCAAAAAAGAAAACAGAGAGGATTTAAAACCGATAATTGTTTTTGTCAGCGGAATTATCTTGGGAATCCTGCTTTCAGCCATTATTCTCCTGCCGGCTTTAAAACAAATTCAGGGAACAAGCCGGGCTTCACTGGACATGGAAAATTCCCTGGTTCCGCCCTTTAGACTTAAATTTTTCCGATTGTTTCTGCAACCGTATGCTTATGGTGATCCTTCCCGGGGGACCTGGGATATAGCCACCGACAGCTTTTGGGAAAACATCGGTTATGTCGGTCTTTTACCTTTGATATTAGCTTTAATTGGTCTTTTTAGACCGAGACGAAAAGAGCGGGAATGGCGAAAAATATTTTCTCTAATGGGTTTATTCGGCTTTCTTCTTATCTGTGGGTCATGGACACCGGTTTATCGGATTTTGTGGAACTGGATTCCGGGTTTTTCTTTTACCAGAGCACCCGGCCGGTTTCTTCTTTATCTTGATTTTGCTCTGGCGATATTGGCCGGTCTTGGTTTATCAAGAGTTCTGATTAAACTAAAAGGTTTAAAAGGACAACTTTTAAGTCTATTAATCTTAGTTATAACCATAATTGACCTTTTTCTTTTTGGTTATCATTTTAATAACGTTATCTCCACTTCATATTTTTCCCAAGTTCCCGCCACGGTTGAGTTTTTAAAACAGGATACCGGTTTATATCGTATCCGTGCTTTAAACAGCGCCTACAGTTGGTATGTGGCCTGGAGAGAGGCCTCTGGTTGGTCAGGAGATCTCTCACCTTATTTTCAACAAAGAGAATTAATACCTGAAGATAATAATATTATTTATCGTTTAGAAACTCCGGCGATCCTTTATGGCTTATCAGGCCGTTTTGTTAACCTTCGGCCAAGCCAACTTGATAGTGCGATCTTAACAGAAATGGAGATTAATAAAACAGCTCAACTTTTAGGAATGGAAAATGTTAAGTACCTTTTATCTTTTGATCCTTTAGGGGAAGATAAAGATTTTAGTTTAGTTAAAGAGGTGGCCGTGGGGAATAATAAAACCGTTTATATTTACCAAAACCAAAAATGGCTCCCCAGAGCTTATTTGGTGGCAGAAGCACGATATATTCCTGATCAAAAAGCGGTTTTGGAAACCATAATCAACGGTTCTTTTGATCCTACCCAAGAAGTCATTGTTGAACAGGCGGTTAATAAAACCATCAGGGGAGGTAAGGGGACGGTGGAAATTGTTTCTTATGAAGACACAAAGATTGAATTAAAGGTGAAGGCCTTAACCGACGGCTTTTTAGTCATGTCTGATAGCAATTACCCCGGCTGGAAAGCTTCGGTTGACGGACAGGAACAGAAAATTCTTCAGGCTAATTACAATTACCGGGCCCTTGAAATCGAACCTGGAGAGCATCAGGTGATATTCTCTTATGAGCCTCAAGCAGTTAAATGGGGAAGTCTTATTTCCGGTGTGACGCTTCTGGGAATTGTAGTCTTTATTAGTTTCCGTCTCGTTGTATTTGGACATCGATTTCTTGGTAAACACCAAAAGAAACATCCTGAAGAACCTTAGTTAGATCCTCAAAATTATTTCCCCGGGTCATGACACAAATCAAATAGGGATAACCGGGGTAATAAATAATCCCGCAATCGTGAAGTTGCTTGTAATTATTATTAGTATCCTGGTGTTCACCGAATTTATGGGCAACCTTAACCTCTTCGGGCAATCTGGTAACTAAGCCCTGTTTAAAATTAGACTTGGTCAAAAGTTCCAAAGCTTTTTTGGACAGATCCTTGGAAAGATAAGAAGCGTTATAAAGAATTCTAAAAAAGGTGGCGTATTCATGAACCGAGAGAACGTCGCCACTGCCTCGAAGTTCCGGAGCTGAAGCCAGACCTAAGTCAGTATAAACATTAAGAAGCCTCTCCGGGGTATCCAGATTTAAAACCAGAAGATTTTTGGCATTGTTGTCGGAATTAATAATCATTCTTTCGATTAAATCTTCAACCTTGTAGGTGTTACCGACGGTAATTGGGTTATCTGATTTGAAATACTGGACGTTATCAAAATTGCCTAAAACTTTATTTAGGTTCTCATCATATTTTATTTCTTTATTCAAAACGTTAGAATCGGTTTCAGTCCATTTATAATAGGCAATCATGATAGGGACTTTAAGAAGGCTGGCCGGGAAAAAGGCTTCATCTTCACCAATGCCGAACCAGGGACCGTTATTTAAACTCCTAAAATAAACGGCAATTTGTTTGGCTTGGCCAGTTTTAACTTTTTCATCAACTACTTTTTGGATATCATCCTTAAAAACGCGGAGGGTTTTATTGTAAAGATTACTGTCGATTTCGTATTCAACCAGGGGGCTAATCAGGCCGTTTTGGCTGCTTCTTATAGCTCTGATTCGAAAAAGACTGTCGCCTTTATTTTGGGAATGTCCCCACCAATAACCTATACCCAGTGCAAGACCAAGAACAACAACAAAAGCTAATATTTTTGCGATGCGCATAATTTAAGTTATAGCTTAACCCCACAAAAATAGCACATTTTAAATAAAAAAACATCTGGCTATCTTGGCAGATTTACCCAAAAAGTATACAATCCTAAAAAGCATGAAGAAGGACGTTATAAATATGTTTAATTCAGCTTCATTATCTTCTAAACCCCTGTTTGTTTTGGAAATGGCCAATAACCATATGGGCGATGTTAAACATGGTTTAAAAATCATTAGAGAATTTCATCAGGTAACGAAGAAATTTAATTTCAATTTTGCTTTTAAGTTTCAATACCGCGATCTAAAAACTTTTATTCATCCGGCTTATAAAAACAGAATGGATTTGAAATATGTTAAACGCTTCTCGGAGACCAGACTTAGTCCGGAAAAGTTCTTACTTCTTAAAAGAGAAGCTCAGAGATTGGGTTTTCTTACCATTTGTACGCCATTTGACGAAAAATCGGTTGATTTGGTAGTTAAACATAATTACGCAGTGATTAAAGTGGGCAGCTGTTCTTTTACCGACTGGCCACTTTTGGAAAAAATTGCCAAGACAAATAAACCGGTTATTCTTTCAACCGGTGGAGCCAGTTTGGAGGATATTGATAAAGTAGTTTCTTTTTTCCAGCACCGCCAAAAAACCTTTGCCCTGATGCATTGTGTCGGGGAATACCCGACTAAAGAGGGAAGTCTTCAACTAAACCAGATTACCTTACTTAAAAACCGATACCAGAATGTAACCATCGGTTTTTCTACTCATGAAGAACCGGATAACTTTCTTCCGGTGCAATTGGCACTTGCCAAAGGAGCCCAAATTTTTGAAAGGCATGTCGGTTTAAAGGATGAGAAACATGAGATGAATGCTTATTCTTCCACACCGGAACAAATCGAAAACTGGTTAAAAGCAGCCCAGAGGGCGATCAGGGTTGGGGGAGCGGTAGGAAAGAAAGCTCTTCATAGCCAGAAAGAACTGGCTGATATTCGCCAGTTCCAAAGAGGAGTTTTTGCTAAGGAATCAATTAAGAAGGGTGAATTAATCAGTTTAAAGAAGATTTATCTGGCTTTTCCGAATCAGCCTGGACAATTGGTGGCCAACGATCTTTCCAAATACAAAACTTACCATGCCAAAAAGGCAATTAAGAAAAATGGAGCTGTTATCGGGATTAAGGCTATTGATATGCGGGCCGATGTTTATACCATTGTTAAAGCCCTTGACCGTTTTATCAATAAAAGCGGTTTGGCCCTACCCGAAAGAGGAGATTTGGAAATTTCCCATCATTACGGTATCGCCAAATTCAATAAATATGGTGTCTGCATGATTACCAGTCAAAACAAAGGTTATTGCAAGAAGCATTTGTTAATGTTCCCCGGACAAATTCACCCGACCCAATACCACCGCTTTAAGGAAGAAACGTTCCGTTTCCTTTACGGCCGTTTTGAACTAACTTTGGATGGGGTTAAAAAGACTTACCGGCCGGGAGAGGTGGTTATTATTAAGTCCGGAGTTAAACATGCTTTTACGGCTCCTAAGGGCGGAATTATTGAAGAAATATCCCGACAAGGAAGTCCTTTGGATTCATATTATCTTGACCCGAAGATTATAACTAATAAAAACCGGAAAACACTGGTTGCTTTTTGGCGGAATGTTGTTTAATAAATCTGAAATGATTATGCAAAAATGTCGGGTTTGTTATCAGCCTTTGTTAAGTAAACCGTTTCTTAAACTAATCAATATGCCAAAAATGTCTCAGTATTTGCCGGAAAAGAAGTGGTTAGGCAAAGACAAAGGCGTTACCTTAAATGTTTGGCAATGTTCGGGTTGCGGTTTGGTTCAATTAGGAAATAAACCGGTTTCGTATTACCGGGAGGTTATCCGTGCTTCAGCTGTATCTCCGGAAATGACCGTCTTCCGTGTTAAACAGTTTCATGATTTTGTCAAAAAATATAACCTCACCAAAAAAGCGGTTATTGAAGTCGGTTGCGGCCGGGGAGAATACTTGTCCATTTTAAAAGATTGTGGTGTTAAGGCATATGGCTTGGAATATGGAAGAACTTCAGTTAAAGAAGATTTGAAAAAAGGTTTGCGGGTTAGTCATGGCTTTATCGATAAAGGAAACATTATTCTTAAAAACGCACCTTTTGCCGGTTTTATGATCTTAAACTTCCTCGAACATTTACCTAATCCGGATACCTTATTAAGCGGATTAAAACAAAACTTGTCTGATGGGGCCGTTGGCTTAATTGAAGTTCCCAATTTCGAAATGATCTGTCAAAAACGGCTTTTTTCCGAATTTACCAGTGACCACTTGCTTTATTTTACGAAAGAAACATTGGAAACAACCTTGCGGTTAAACGGTTTTGAAGTTCTTAGTTTGAAGAGTTTATGGCACAACTACATTCTTTCGGCCGAAGTCCGGAAAGTGAAACCTTTAAACCCTGCACCTTTCTTAAAACAAAAAGCTCTTTTTAAAGCTAAATTGAAAACATATCTTAAAAAATACGGTAACAAAAAGGTTGCTTTTTGGGGAGCCGGTCATCAGGCCCTGGCGGTTATTTCGACGATGGAAATTGCCGATAAAATAAGGTATGTTATTGATTCGGCTTTATTCAAGCAGGGGAAATACACACCGGTAACCCATCTCCCCATCGTTAATCCCGAAAGGCTGAAGACAGACCCGGTCAAATTGATTATGGTTGGGGCCGCCGGTTATTCCGATGAAATAGTTAAGACGATACGACGCACTTACGGTAAAAAAATGAAAATCGTTGTTTTGAAGGAATTTGATTTAAAGGAGCAATAAATGGACAAAATTTTGTTTATCATTCCGCCCAGTATCCGCTTTAGCGATTTTATTTATCCCACCACCAACGCCAGACTGAAAAAAAGGAAAGGCAGGTTGTACGGAAATGTCTTGGCCGATATGCCTATCGGAACAATGTCTTTAAGTTCCTATATCAAAAAACACCTGAAGGTTAAAACCAAATTGGTAGATTTTAATATTCTTATCAACAAAGTCGATGATTTTAAACATGTTTCCTTCCATGATTTTTTTGAAGACACTCTTTCAAAACAAATAAAATATAAACCGACCGTCATTTGTATTTCCTGTTTGTTTAGCCCGGCTTATCAAAATTTATTGACGATTGCCCATGTTTGTAAAGAAATCTTTCCCAAAGCTCATATTCTGGCCGGCGGTGCACTACCTACCAATAATTATCGCCAAATCTATGCTCAAAGCGAGGACTTTACCGGGCTTTGTTACGGGGAAGGGGAAAAACCCATTTTAGGTTTTTTACAAGCTAAAGATAAAACGCGCTTTCTGGCGGGTCATCCTTCCTGGATTACCAAAAATAAAATTAAAGCCGGCAAATCCTTCCGCTTTGATTTCATTGAGAACCTGGATGAAATTCCCTTTTATGATTACGGGCTCTGCAATGTTGATGATTACAGTTTAAGTCCGGCCATTATTGCTTATTCGGCCGTTAAAGAGAAGGCTCGCAACTTCCATGTCATGACCTCAAGAGGCTGTAATTTCCACTGTACTTTCTGTTCCTCACACACCGTTCATGGCCGAAGGTTAAGGTATTTTAGTCTTGAAAGGGTCAGGGCTGATCTAACCCGATTGGTTAAAAAATACCATGCCCACACCCTAATTTTTCAGGATGATCATTTCTTGGCCGATAAGGAGAGGGCCCTGAAGATTATCGCTATCGTCAAAGAGTTAAAAGTGAAAGCCGTTTTTCAAAACGGATTGGCTCTATACACCCTGACCAGGGATGTTCTGGAAGCTTTGAAAGATGCGGGTGTTAATCATTTAGTCTTGGCCGTTGAATCAGGCAGTCAAAGAGTTTTAACCCAACTGATGCATAAACCCCTGACCCTGGAGATGGTTAAAAGGGTAGCCAGCGATTGTCGCGATTTGGGAATTTACACCGATGCCAATTTAATTATCGGGATGCCGGGCGAAACCAAAAAAGACATTAGTGATGCCAGACGCTTTTTAAAAACTTTATCCATCAACTGGTACCGGATTAGTACGGCCACACCCCTGGTGGGGAGTGATATTTATAAACTGTGTCTTAACAAAAACTATATTGATAAAAACAGTTTTGAGAATTGTCACTATAAAAAAGCGGTTATCACGACTGAGGATTTTACCCCCGAATACATTGAAGAAATGCAATACTTTTTAAATCTGGAACTTAATTTTGTGGAAAATAGTGACTACCGCTTAGGCAATTACCGGGATGCCCTGGATGGTTTTTTAAATGCAATTAAGGCTAAACCAGACCATGCAATTGCTTTTTATTGTGCCTCAAGATGCTATCAGAAATTAGGTAAAACTAAACAAGCTCAAATATACCGGAAGAAAGCCAAAGAAATAATAAATAAGAGTCCGTTTTGGAAAAACTATGCCGACAAATTCAAAATTAGCATCTAATTTACTAGCCGAAGACCTGGATCATATTTTGGCCGAAACCCGCGGTCTTTGGAAAAACCTTGAGGGTAAACGCTTATTTATCACCGGTGGAACCGGTTTTATGGGCAGCTGGCTCTTGGAAAGTTTTGCCTGGGTTAACGAAAAACTAAATCTGAAAGCTTCAGCTCTGGTTTTAACCAGAGACAGCAAGGCTTTTAAGGAAAGAATGCCACATTTGGCTAATAACCCGGCGATTAAGTATTTAACGGGTGATGTTAGGAACTTTCGCTTTCCTCAAGGCCAATTTGATTTTGTTATTCATGCCGCGGCTCCTTCGGCCGTTGATACCTTTAATGATGAAGATCCGCTTAAAACAGCCGAAACCATTTTTGAGGGAACCAAACGGACGCTTGATTTTGCCGTTAAGTGTAAAGCTAAAAGCTTTCTTTTTACCAGTACCGGTGCAATTTATGGTAAACAACCACCCGAGGTTAAATATCTTCAGGAGAGCCATGTCGGCCTTTCTGATTTAACTGACAAGAAGGCGGTTTGGGTTGAAAGTAAACGCATATCTGGCTACCTTTGTGCTTATTATTCAGCCAAGTACGGACTTAATACCAAGATTGCCCGCTGTTTTAGCTTCGTCGGTCCATATTTGCAACAGGATATTCAGTATGCGATCGGTAATTTTATCCGCGATGGCTTAAAAGGCGGTCCGATTATTGTTCAGGGTGATGGTAAGCCTTACAGGTCTTATCTATATGCTGCCGATTTGGCGATTTGGTTATGGACGATTCTTTTTAAGGGCAAGTCGGTTCGACCTTACAATGTTGGCTCCCAAAAAGCGATTACGATTGGTGATTTAGCTAAGCTGGTGACCAAATGTTTTCCTGAGCCGATTAAGGTAGAAATAAACAAGACTTCAAAGAAAGCTTCTAATGAGCGCTATGTACCTTCAACCAAAAGGGCTAGGACGGAATTAGGATTAAAAGAAACAGTTGGATTGGAGAAAGCAATTCGAAAAACCATTTCTTTCTATCAACAAAAAGAACTTAAACCGGATGAAGCGGTTAAAAGAAATAGCTTGCAAATAGAAAAACCTTATGTCTATGAAAAGATATTAAAATATGGCGAGAAAGTTAAAAGGGGAGAGAGTATTGCTATTTTGCAGTTTCAATATGACTATTCCTGTAACCTGAACTGCCAGCATTGTTGTATTGCCAAACTGCGCCGCAAACCGGGCGATCGGAGTTTTACCATTAAAGACGTTAAAGAACTCTCCAGACAGGCCGACGAAATGGGTTTGGCCCAGTTTGCCATAACCGGGGGAGAACCACTTCTTTTTCCGGATTTTGATCAGATTGTGGCCGCCATTGACCCCCAGAAGTTTTATATTGCCACCGACACCAACGGTTGGTTGTTGGATGCCAAAAGAGCCAAACATTTAAAAAAGATCGGGGTAGATAAAATCCAGTTAAGTCTGGATAGCCTTTCGGCTAAGGAACATGACGCCTTCAGGAGAAGAGCCGGATCTTATAAGAGAGCCATCAGGGCAATTGATGCGGCCCAAGGGGCGGGCCTGAATATTATTATTCAAACGGTTGTTACTAAACAAAGAATTAAATCAAAAGAGTTTATTTCTTTCCTGGAATTTGCCAAGAAAAAAGGTGTTGGTGTTTTTGTGACCTACGCCAAACCGGTTGGTAATTGGGAGGGAAACTTCAGTTGTTTGGTTGATAAGAATGATATGAAGTATCTGGATAATCTTGGGAAAAAGTATAATGTTTTTACTCACTTAACGCCGTCATACGGACTTGATTTGGGGTGCATTTCCGTTAAAAGAATGATCTCCATTACCAAGTATGGGGATATTATGCCCTGTCCCTATATCCATGTTTCTTTGGGAAATTTTTTCAAGGAGCCCCTAAAAAAGATTGTTGCCAGGGGAATGAAAATAAAATACTTTGGTAAAAGAGTTGAGACCTGTTTGATTGCTGAAGACAGGCAATTTATTAATAATATTGTCGTTAAAAAAATCTATGGTAAACTGCCCCCAGTACCTTACTCCGAAGTCTTTTCGGAGAAAGATTATATAAATGAGCAGCAGAAAAAGACAAGAAAATTATTGCCAGAAGATATTAAAAAAAGTTAGATCTGACGTAAAAGCCTTCGTTTTTGATGTTGATGGAACAATTAAAAGTTCCTCTGAACCGGAGTATTTACCATTAGAACTAGTAGAGAAAATTCTTTGCAAGGGTAAATTTGTGGGAATTATTACAGCTTCAGGTGCTTCGGCCATAGAAGGATTAGCTAAACCAATTGTTAGAATTATTTCTAAAAAGAACTATCCAATTCCTGTTTATTTTGGGGTAGCAAATGGCGTTGGGTTTTATAAATTAGACAATAAGGGTGTCCATGAATTATGGAATTATTCATTAAAAATAAGCGAGGTCAAAAATATTTTACGCGTATGGAAGACGGTAATGAATAAATATGACCTCAGAGAGAACAATTTATTAGAAAAAGGTTTAACCACCTTAAGAAATTATTTTAAGAAAGATTGGGGTGATAATATTCCTAACAACTTTCTTTCTTTATCTAAAGAATTTAATGGAAAATGTTTTGCAGAAAAATATAAAGTAACTTTTGTAATACCAAAAGGTGAAATATTGTCACAAGAAAGATTTATAACAATGATACAAAAAGGGTTAGATACAATTCCTGGCCGTAATAACTACATTATTGACATGGGGGATGCCACTTATGCTCACGTAACGCGAAACCCTGGTTTATTGCCTAAGCGATTTGCTCTTGAGAAAATAATAAAAGATTTGAAGCTAAGTAGAAAAGAAATTTTAACTTTTGGAGATATGCCATTTGGTAACGATAAAGGTTTGCTAATAAGCGGTCGTTTACCCTATACGTTTACTAATAAATTTATAGATAATAAAAAAATTACAATACCTCCATTTCTTTTACCGAAATCCGAATCAAGGCCAATCAGGAGCGTGTACAGAGCTGTTGATTATCTTCTTGAAGGATAATAATATACGCAGGATATGGAAAAAAGAAGAGCTAGCACTGAAGATCGAGAGAATAGTCTCTCCTTAAAAACCTGTTTAATAGTGTTGTCAGGCTTACCTCTTAGTGGAAAATCATTAGTAGCAGATAAACTGGTTAATAGTACTAATTTGGAATTGGTTGATGTCGATGAAGTTAGAAATCGAATCGATAAAACCAGAGGGGCCAAAGGTTTAATTAGATTATTAGAATCGGATAAGGAAAAAGAGATAATGATTAACTCCTATACCCTTATGTGTCGACAAGCAGCAGAAAAAATAGGGCAAGGAATACCAATCGTAATAACTGGAACTTTTTCTCGGGAGGAATTTAAAAAACCATTAACTGTACTGGTCAGACAAATAAAATCAGCCCAAATTCCCCTGAAGATCTTTCTTTTGATAGCGACCGATGAGGAAGTAGAAAGAAGAATAGAGAAGCGAAGAGAGGGAGGCGGTCTTTCTAACATAGATACTCTAGAAAAATATAAGTGGGCCAAGGGATTATTTTCGAAAATAGGTTTCGCCCCCGTTATTGAAATTGATACCGAAAACCCAGCCTTTATCGATAAAATTATTGGGAATTTAAAAGAATTGAAAAAATAAATATGAAAGTCAGCGATTACGTTGTTAAATTTTTAGAGAGTAAGACCGACTCCGTTTTTCTTCTGTCGGGTGGCGGTATCATGCATTTGGTTGATTCACTTCGTCAGTCAAAGAAATTAAAAGTCTATTGTTGCCATCATGAACAGGTAGCCGCAACGGCTGCCGAAGGCTACGCTCGGGTTAAGAACGATATCGGGGTTTGTGTTGTGACAACCGGACCGGGGGGAACCAACGCCATAACCGGCGTAGCCGGAGCATGGCTTGATAGTATTCCGATGTTGGTCATTTCCGGTCAGGTCAAAAGAGACAATATTATTCCCCGGAAAAACGGTAAACCCACTCTTCGGGCTCTTGGTTTTCAGGAGTTAAACGTCATCGATCTTGTTAAACCGATTACCAAGTATGCCGTGACGGTTAAGAAGGAAGAGGATATCCGTTACGAATTGGAAAAAGCAGTTTATCTGGCAAAATCAGGCAGGCCCGGTCCTGTTTGGGTGGAGATTCCACTGGATGTTCAAGGACCACTTGATAACAAAACCGGGATGGTTAATGTCCAAAAGTTAAGATCATTTATTCCGCCCAAGATAAACATAAAAACGCCTCAACTTTCCATGAGTTTGGTAGTTAAAAAACTACAACAAGCCAAAAGACCTCTTTTAATAGCCGGTAATGGAATAATGCTCTCCGGAGGGGAAGAAGTCCTTTGGAAACTGATTAACAAATTAAAGATAAACGTGGTGACACCGGTTTTAACGGCTGATGATTTGGTTACCTATGAATATCCGTATTATTTGGGCCGGCAGGGCATGGTTGGGAATGAAACCGCTAACTATGCGGTTGATAATTGCGACTTGTTACTTATTGTCGGTGAAAGAATGCAATTAACCCAGACTTCATATGATTACCGCTCTTTTGCCAAGGGGGCTTTTAAAATTATGGTTGATATTGATGCGGCCGAGATGCATAAAAAAACCATTAAGATTGATTTGCCCATCCACGCCGATGCTAAATTCTTCTTACAAGAACTTTTGAAACAAAAGATTAATTTAAACCGCTGGGAAGTAAAAGTAAAAACACCTAAACCGGATGAGTTTCAGGGACAAAAGAAATTCCTTAACGTTTATCGCTTCTTGGAAGAATTGGGTAAGGTTGCCAAGGGTTATCATGTTGCTACCGCCAACGGCATGGCCAGTCTGACACCACATCAGGCCTTGCTTATTAAGAGGGGACAGAGATTCATGACCAATGCGGGTTTGGGCCAAATGGGTTCGGGGTTGCCTTTGGCCATGGGTGCCTGCATTGCTGCGGGGAAAAAACCAACCATCTGTACTGAAGGTGACGGCTCCTTGATGCTTAACCTGCAGGATTTACAAACGGTTTTATATCACCACCTACCGATTAAACTGTTTATTTTTAACAACAACGGCTATTACTCAATCCGGGTGACCCATGAAGCCTATTTTAAAAAGGTCTTTGCGGCCGATCCGAATTCTGGAGTAACGTTTCCCAATTATGAAAAATTGATTAAAGCCTGGGGCCTTCCTTACGTCAAAATCGCCAGTGACAAAGAGCTGTTTAAGGTTAAAAAGGTAATTGATGCAAAAGGACCAATTGTTTGTGAGCTGATGCTTGATCCAAAACAGCCGATCCTTCCGAAATGGAGTGCAAGTCAGTTAAAGGAAACTAAATTAGACAAATGAAGAAAATAAAAATAACAATCGGTATTCCTTGTTTTAACGAAGAGGACAATGTTTTAAGAGCCTATGAAGAAACAAAGAAAATAATCAAGCCAATTAAGAAGTATCAATTTAATTTTTTGTTTGTCGATAATGGCAGTGATGATAAAACCAGAGAAAAAATAAAATTTCTATTAGAGAAAGACAAAAAAGTTAGAGCCATTTTTTTATCACGCAACTTTGGTCCGGAAGCATCAGGTGCCGCAATTACCGATTATGCCAACGGTGATGCGTTGGTTATTCTTCATTGCGACCTTCAGGATCCGCCCGATTTAATACCTAAATTTATCAAAAAATGGGAGGCAGGTTACGACATGATTCTGGGGCAATATACCAAGACCGAAGACCCGTTTTTAATTGGCCTGGCCAGAAAAGTTTTTTATGCTCTCTTTAAGATTATCTCCAATATTGAAGTGCCCGTTCGGGTTAGCGGTTTTGGTCTTTATGACAAAAAAGTAGTAGCCGCTCTTAAGTCGTTACCAGAAAAATACCGCTTTAGCCGGGGTTTAAATGCCTGGGTTGGTTTTAAACGGACTTTCATCTCTTATAAGAGGCGAAAACGGATCAGGGGACGAAGTTCATATAATCTGTTTGGTTACTTAAAACATTCCGAACGGGGCATTTTTGGTTTTTCATATTTACCTTTGGATTTAATGACATATTTTGGTTTTGTGGCAACTGCTTTTTCTTTCATTTTTATCATTGGCTACATCTTTACCGTTTTAATTTTCGGCAATCCGATTAAGACTTCAATTACTCTTTTGTTGGCCGTTGTTTTTTTTGGCGGCATTAATTTATTGGCGATTAGCATTGTCGGTAAATACATCCAGGTAATTGTTGAAGAAACCAAGGGCAGACCCGTTTATATCATCGAAAAGAAAATTAACCTTAAGGAAAATGGATAAGCGCTTTGTTCCCGGAAGAACTTATATTCCGGCTTCCGGAAAAGTCTTTGATAAAACAGAAATAAATAACGCCATTAAAGCTGCCAAAGATGCCTGGTGGACGGAAGGCCGATTTGCCCTGCAGTTTGAAAATGACCTTAAAAAATATTTGGGTGTTAAGTATGTTTCGTTGGTTAACTCCGGCTCTTCGGCTAACTTATTAGTTGTAGCTGCTTTAACTTCGGATGTTTTTGGTAAAAAGAAACTGAAAAGAGGAGATGAATTTATAACCACTCCCGTTTCTTTTCCCACAACCGTTAACCCCGGTCTTCTTTATGGTCTTAAACCGGTTTTTATCGATGCCCAAATAGATACCCTAAACATTGATGTTAAACAAATCGAGGCAGCGATAACCAAAAAAACCAAATTGATTATGATTGCCCACACTTTGGGCAAGCCTTTTGATTTAACCGCGGTTATGCGGTTGGTTAAAAAATACGATTTATGGTTAATTGAGGATTGTTGTGATGCTTTGGGTTCAAAATATGAGGGTAAATACTTGGGTAAGTTTGGTCACATCGCAACTTTCAGCTTCTATCCGGCCCACCAGATAACTACGGGTGAAGGGGGAGCGGTTGTTACCAATGATCCCATTATTCACAAGACAATTAGACAAATGCGTGATTGGGGGCGTGATTGTTGGTGCGGGACCGGTCAGGATGATGTCTGTAAAAAAAGATTTGCCTGGCAATTGGGGGAGTTACCTTTAGGGTATGATCACAAATACATTTATTCCCAAATCGGTTTCAATTTAAGGTTAACTGACTTTCAGGCCGCCATTGGGGTGGCGCAACTGAAAAAACTGCCTCTTTTTATCAAAAAACGTCAGGCTAATTACCGGGAACTGTATCAATTTTTTCAAAAATACAAACAATACTTCATCTTCATGAAGGAGGATAAGAAAGCCAAAGTTGCCTATTTTGGTTTCCCTTTGGTAGTTAAAGAAAATGCTCCATTTACCAGAAACGAACTAACCATTTATTTGGAAGAAAACAAAATTGGAACAAGAACAGTATTTGCCGGAAACTTATTGCGCCACCCCGCTTATCTCAAACTAAGAAAGCAGTTTAAAGTAGCTGGAGAAATGACTAACGCCGATTTGATTATGAATAACGCCTTCTGGATCGGGGTTTGGCCGGGAATTAATAAAGCAAGAATTGACTATATAGAGAAGATCTTTGCGCAGTTTATAGCCCGAGCCGGTTCTGATACCAAGTAATTGTTTTTTTCAAACCCGTATTTAAAGGAACACGGGCTTTCCAACCCAAAAGCTTTTGCACTTTTTTAGTCGATAAATATTGGTTTTGGATCTCGTCTTTGGCCTCAGACAGAATTTTATAATTAGGATTTTTTTTCGAAAGACTGTAAATCGCTTCAACCAGTTTAATGACCGAAATCGGTTTTCCAGCGCCAAAATTAAAAGCCTGCCCTGACAGTTTTGAATTTGGCATTTTTTCAGCCAAAGTTAAATAACCCCTTACAATATCGTCAACGTAAATATAGTCGCGGGTAAATTGACCGCTGCTGCGGATAAGAAACGGTCTGTCGATTATTGTTGCCAGAACAGCATCGGGGACAAGACGGGAGAAATTAAAATCACCCGGACCATAAATATTACCGCAACGGACAATTGAAACAGGTAAGTTGTAGGTTTCAAAATAAGTTCTGGCAATTAAATCGGCACAGCTTTTGGAAACATCATAAGGGTGAGAACCTTGAAGACTGTCGCTTTCATAGTAGGGGAGTTTATCTTTGGTACCGTAAGCTTTATCGGAAGAAGCCAAAACGACACTTTTAAGATTGGGGTTTTGGCGGCAAGCTTCCAAAAGTTTCCATGTGCCTTCAATGTTGGAAGAAAAGGCCTTAAGTGGTTTATTAAGACAACTACCAACCGTTGCCTCGGCCGCTAAATGAAAAACCACCTCCGGCTGATATTTAGCCAGAATTTTTCTTAAAAGAAGGTAATTGGTCACACTGCCTTTAATAATGGTGATTTTTGCCAAATCGGCTTTGTCTAAAATGGTGGTTTTCCTTAAAGTTTTAATATCCAGTCCGATAACCTTGGATCCCAGACTTAAAAGTTGTTTAGTCAAATGCGAGCCTAAAAAACCCTCATAACCGGTTACCAAAACGACTTTACTTTGCCAATATTTGTTTTTCACTTTTTTTCCCGCCAGATTTTCCAGGGAGGGTTGGGTAAATTCCATAAACTTTCCAGGTCCCTTTTATCCCTTAAGGTATCCATACATTTCCAAAAACCATGGTGAACATAGGTCATCAGTTGTCCCTCCTTGGTTAACGCCTTTAGGGGTTCTTCCTCCCATCTCATCTCATCGCCTTTAATGTAGTTGAAGATTTTCTTGTTTAAGACAAAGAAGCCGCCGTTAATTAAGTCGCCTTCACCGGCCGGTTTTTCAACAAAAGCCTGGGCTTGGTGTTTTTTATTGATTTTAAGAACACCAAACCGGCCCAGGGGTTGAACGGCCGTAACGGTTGCCAATTTTTTATGAGTCAGATGAAAGGCAACCAATTTTTTAATATCAATATCGGCCACGGCATCGCCATAGGTAAGTAAAAAATTAGCTTTCTTTATATAGGTTTGGATTCTTTTAATCCGACCTCCGGTTTGGGTATCCAGACCCGTATCAACCAGAGTTACTCTCCAGGGCCGGACTTTTTTGGAGTGAATAATCATCCGGTTCTTCTTTTCGGAAAAATCAAAAGTAACATCCGAATTGTGCAAGAAGTAATTGGCAAAATATTCTTTGATAATGTGTCCCTTGTAACCCAGGCAAATTATAAAATCATTAAAGCCATAGCGGGAATAGATATTCATGATGTGAATTAAGATGGGGGTTTGTCCGATTAAAACCATCGGTTTGGGAGTTACTGTTGTTTCCTCCTCAAGCCTGGTACCCAAGCCACCGGCTAAAATAACGACTTGAAGTTTTTTATTCATAATAATTTTTTGCAATATTGGCTTTAGATTTGTCTTCTTGTTGTATACCACATTTACTTAGGAAATCAACAATCGCGGTGGGTTATAATAGAAGTAATTATGAGGGAAAAAAGAACCTTTAAAATTATTTTTGCCTTATTTGCGATTTTTTTGGCCATCCTGCCTTTTATCGTCGCCTTTAACGAAAGCCTTACGCATCTGGTTGAAAAATTTCAACTCTATTTATGGGTGCAAAGGAAAATTGTACCGGTTGAAGTCTCAATGGTCAGTTTGTTGGTACAAAATCTGGGTGTTGCCCTGACAGCTTCCTATCAGCACGGTTTTGTGGTTAACGGAGCTTTCTTGGAAATGACCTGGAACTGTTTGGGCTGGCAGAGCCTGCTTCTTCTAATGATTACCTTGGCGGTTGGACTTTCCGGGGCGAAATATACCACTTCTTCAATCATTGAAACCATCGGGATTGGTCTTTTGGGAACCTTTATGGTTAATTTAATCAGGCTGACGCTGATTGTTTTAATCTTTGTTTATTTCAGGCCGATTTATTTTTACGTTTATCATAACTACCTGGCTGCCATCTTCACACTTGCCTGGCTTATTTTCTTCTGGTGGTTTTCCTACCGCTATGTTTTGATAGGAAAAAAGAAGTTGGAAAAGAACGCCAATTAAAACATCGGCTTTTCACAATCCCTTTTTTGAGTTTATAATATTTCTTACATGGAACATGTTCCAAAAGAATCGGAGACAATTGCTGCCAGAAGGGCAGTCAGGACAGCCGAAAAATTAAAGATTGCCAGGGAAAAGATAAAAACAGTCAGAGCCTGGTGGAACAATGGTCTTTTTGAGGGTTTAATTCTTTTTTTCTTCTTCGCTTTAAACCTCTATTTAATTCTGCCTTATTTTGGTACCTCTTCGATTGAATATCCTTTTTCCGGTCCGGTCGTTCCGCTTATCGGAAAAGTCATTGCTTTTGTTGGTCGAATTCCGCTTTTGTATGCGATTCAGATTGTTAATATTATCTTTTTTGCCCTTTTCCCTTTAAGTCTCTATTTCTTTGTCAAAAGGATTACCGATCGGAAAATGGCCGCCGTTATCACCGTTCTTATTTCCTCTCTGCCGTATTATTTCTTTGCCGAAGACCGGGTCAGAGCCATGTTTTTGGGGATTGATGCGGCTCACATTGCCAGCCTGTCGGTTATTCCTTTTGCCGTTTATGCCCTCATGAATTTTATGAGGGAAGGTAAGGTTATCAATTGCTTAAAAGCAGCGGCCCTGGCCGCCCTGATCGCTCTTATTTCACCTTTCGGTTTTATGAACTACATTATTTTTTCCATCATTGTTGTCTTTTCCGAATTGTTGCTTGGGCAAGGCAGATTAAAAGTTTTCCGTTTGGTTTTGGTTTTGGCTATTACCGGAGGTCTTTGTTCTTTTTGGTATAACCCGATCTTTTTTTCCTGGATGATTGCCGGTCCGATGGGGGAGGATATCCGTTTGATGCTGTCAAAGCTAATCCCGATTTCCTTTTTTGCCATTCCGGTTTTGGCTATCTTTGGTTATCTTCTTTTTGACCGGAAACCGGAATTGCAGCCTTTGTTTTTGGCAGCTTTTTATACGATTGCCTTTGCGGCGATTACCTTGGCCGGGGGCGGCTTGGTTCCTTCAAACCCGTCCAGGTATTTGCCGGAATTAAGTATTTCCGTTTCGCTTCTGGTGGGAATTATCTATCTGAATATTTCCGAATACTTGAAAAAGATAAAGATTCCGGAGCATATTCCGGCAATTGCCCAGCGCCATTTTACCAACACCTTAACCGGTATCTTAATCTTTGGCATTCTTTTGGGGATACTCGTAGGCAGAAACAGACTTAATTATCAGGATGAAGAGGTCCTGGGTCTTTGGAGCTCAATTGAAAAGGGTGAAATCTGGGTAGCCAGGGACCGCTTTACCGCGACCGGTAATTTTATCGGCGGGTTTATTACGCTTTCAACCATTTCCGGTTTAACGGTTGTTGAAATAAAAACCAGAAAGTTAAATAAAAATAAAATAAATCCTTCAATTACCACCGAAAATTAAGAACCGTTTATTTATTCAAAACCAACAAAACAGATGGTAAAGAGGACCACTTAACGGGGAGGGATACAGGCCGTTATTGGGCTATTTCCTCCGATATTGTTTTGTCTTAATAATCTTCTTTTCAAAACCTACTATTATTGCTAGGATTATTGGATAAAAATTAGGGCCTAAACATTAATGAAAGATAAATACGTTAATAAAAAGCTTTGTGTTCAAGACGGTTTGTCGGATGATATTTCCTCGAAAGCCTTCCTTTCCGATAATGAAAATTATTATAAAAAAATTGAAAAGTATGATTGGGTCAGGGTGGTTGATAAACACCTGGGCTTGGAATCAGTCTTACACAGCCTAAGGGAGAAAAAAACGGTTGAATTAGTTAAGATTTTCGGTTTGGAACCTAAATTTTTGGATGCCGGTTGCGGAACGGGTTTAATTCTGCGCCACCTGGTTAAAGGTTCTGTTGGTTTGGATATTAACCCCAGGAATATTAGTAAGGCCAAAGTTCATGCTCCGAAGGCCAAGCTGGTTGAAGGTAAGATAAATAAAATGCCTTTTGCCAAAAACCGCTTTACAACGGTTATCTGTACCGAAGTTTTGGAACACTTGCCTGATCCTACAAAAGCCATCTCGGAAATTGCCAGAGTTTTGGCGCCCGGCGGAATCTTGATTGGCTCCGTTCCCGGAACAAACCCGATTTGGCGTTTGCGCTTTTTATCTTCAACCCATCCGGGAGAACCATATCACAAAATTTATATACAGGATGATATAAAGGCTTTATTTAAAAAAAGTTGGAAAATTCTTTATTTAAAAAGGAATTGTTTTTTAATGAATATCTTTTTTGTCGTTAGAAAAAATGGCTAAAGTCCTTCTTATTTTTCCGCCCTACAGCTTAAAAGAAACTTTTGGCAACCTTTCCGAAGTCGGGAATATGTTGCCGCCCTTGGGCATTGCCTATATCGGTGCGGCACTGGAGAAGGCCGGTCATGAAGTTAAAATCATTGATGCGCCACCCCTAAGATGGGGAATTAAGGAAGTCGTAGCGGAAACGAAGAAATTTAAGCCTGATTTAATCGGTATTTCAGCCTCAACCGTGTCATATAACCGGGCCGTTAAACTGGCCCAGAGTTTAAAAAAGTCGGTTAAAGCATCGCTGGTTCTGGGTGGTCCGCATGTGACGGCCTGTCCCAGGGAGGTAATGAAACAAGGCTATTTTAACTTTGGTGTTATCGGTGAGGGAGAGGAAACAACGGTGGAACTGGCAGGGGTTTTGGAAAAAGGTAAAGATCCAAAGAAGATTAAAGGGCTTATTTATAAAAAAGGACGAAAGATAATTCAAACCGAGCCCCGCTTTTATCTTGAAGATTTAAACAAATTACCTTTTCCGGCCAGACACTTGATGCCCGACTTTAAGCTTTATCATCCCACCCCGGCCACATACAAAAAGTTTCCGGTAGGGACAATGATTACCAGTCGTGGTTGTCCCAACCGCTGCACTTTTTGTTTCAGGGGCGTTTTTGGCAACCGCTGGCGCTATCGCAGTCCGGAAAGTGTCGTTAGCGAAATTGAAGAATTGGTCAACACATACAAGGTGGGGGAAATCCGGATATGGGATGACACTTTTAACGTTGATCAAAAAAGAGTCATAGCAATTTGTAAATTAATTTTGAAGCGGAAGATTAAAGTTTCCTGGACCTGTTTGGGGAGAGTTAATTCGGTCAGTCTGAAAATGTTGCGGGCGATGAAGGCGGCCGGTTGTTGGCAGATTTCCTACGGTATCGAATCGGGGAATGAAGATATCCTGATAAGAATCCAAAAAGGTATAACCAAGGCAATGGTCAGACGGGCAATTAACTTAACCCAAAAAGCCGGACTGCAATCACTGGGCTTTTTTATTCTGGGTTTGCCGGGGGACACTAAGACTACCATGAACGAAACAATTCAATTTGCCAAGGAACTGCCCTTAAGTGTTGCCAATTTTACGATTACGACACCATACCCGGGTACTGAAATCTGGTTTGAAGCCGAAAGACGCGGCCTTCTGAAAGGTCTTTCCTATGATGATCTAATGGTTAATTTACCGAAAAAACTTTATTATGTACCAGAGGGGCTTGACCGGGAAACACTGCAGGCTTTCGAAAAGAAAGCTTATAAGGAGTTTTACCGAAATCCGAAGTTTATTTTGCGGCAATTAAGGCAAATCGATAGTCCGGTGGATTTGTTCCGCAAAATTCAAGCCTACTTTACAATTCAAAGTGTCTAAATGAAAAAAGTAATTTTTCCTGCCATCTTTTGTCTTCTTTTATTTTCCTTAAATCTGTTTTTGGTTTTTCCGCTTTTTAGCGGTGAATACACCAGTTCAATCGGTTCGATCGAGAGCGTTTTTATCGCCGATGCCCGTTTTATTTTCAATAACTTTCCCCATTTATCCTGGAACCAATATTGGTATGCCGGTTTTCCTTTCCATCTTTTTTACACGCCTTTCCTACCATACTTAATGGCTTTGGGCCATTTGGTTGTTACCCCAATTCCCTTGGCCGCCTGGTACCGGATATTGATCGGTCTTTTCTACGCCCTAACTCCCGTCAGCCTTTTTTTCCTGATCAGATATTTAACCAAGAACGATTGGGTTAGTTTTATGACTTCCTTTTTCTTTTCTTTTTTTCCCTCCTTTTCCTACTTTATTCCCGGGATGGGTTCGTTTAACTCACCCCCCTGGCGGATTGTCACCCTGATTCTTTACGGTGAGGGTGGCCACATCATCGGTCTTTTCTGGCTGCCTTTGGCCATTCTTTTCTTTATTAAAATTCTCAAAGAGCCTTCTTTTAAGAATATTTTCTGGGCAGCTTTTTTTACGGCCGCTTTGGCCCTAACCAATATCATTGCCTTAATTGGCTACGCTGTCATCATTATTCTTCTTTTTCTGACTCAGGCGACGGAAAAAGACTGGCCTAAAAAGGTTAAACCGCTTTTTGGCTATTTTCTTATAAGTTACGGCTTGGTGGCTTTCTGTTACAATGCCTCTTTTATTAAAGCCAGCCTTTCAATTGGAACCGGAGGTGTTAAAGGTGGAGGTGGGGGAACTCTTTCGATTTTACCGGCCATCTTTTTGTTCATTCCCGTTCTATTTATACTAACGACCATCCTGGTTAAGATAAAAAATAAAATTATTTTTGGCGTTGGTAGTTTTGTGGTTCTTTTCTTTTTTTCGGCCTATCTGTGGTTTAAAAGTCAGGTGATGCTTTTGCCGCAGCCTAACCGCTACCTTTTGGAAATGGATATGGGAATAGCCATTCTTCTGGCTTTCTTTTTTGTTTTCTTAACTACCAGAATTAAAAAAGCCTGGCTTAAATATTTATTGTCGGTTCTTTTTATAGGTTTTACGCTTTTTTTCCCAGTCAGATATTACCGAAACGCTTGGGAAATAACTTTACCTAACCCGGATATTACCAAGACTTCGGAATACCGGATTGCCTCTTTCTTAAAAGACAATACCAAGGGAGAGAGAGTTTATGCTACCGGCTCAACGGCTTTTTGGCTTAATACTTTTGCTGATATACCACAGATTAGGGGCGGCAATGACGGACTGGCCAACCCATGGCTTTTGAATGCAACCTATCAGGTTAATACCGGCGAGAATGCACCTGCCGGTATGGCCGGAGAAAGTGCGGCTCTTTGGCTTCGGGCCTTAAATGTTTCTTATCTGGTTCTTAATCTGCCTACTTCCAGAGAAATTTACCACGATTATTTATCGCCCGAGCGTTTCGCCACAATTGAGGGGATAGAAGAAATGGCCAATCTCGAAAGT
>Ga0208980_10000415_pt1 | contig 23683 bp, 17 predicted proteins | sample WetSurMetagenome_3_FD_187993 | JGI IMG/M metagenome (GOLD analysis project Ga0208980, IMG submission 187993) | Wetland microbial communities from Twitchell Island in the Sacramento Delta, sample from surface sediment Aug2011 Site A1 Bulk (version 2) | ecosystem: Environmental > Aquatic > Marine... | reverse complement strand
GCAGCAGGGTAGGAAGAAGCCATTTTTGAATGCGGTGACCTTTGGGCGTTTCGCGTTGGAAGCCAGACAGGGCCTGGAGGGTGCCGGCCTACCCACATTTGAATATCCCGATATGCTTGCCCGGGTCGCAGGGAATATGGCGGCTTACGCGGCATTCCGCAAAAAGCGCCGTCAACGTGTGAACTCGTAAACGGAGCGAGTCGATGGAGCTCACTCGCGAGAAGCTGCTCCGATTCAGCAGGCAGATCATCATTCCCGACATCGGAGAAGAGCGGCAGATGAAGCTGAAAGAGGCCAGAGTTTTCGTGGCCGGACGGACAGAGCAGCAGCGCAGCCTTGCCGGTTGCTTCACGCGAGCAATTTGGCAGCCTCCTCATCATCCACCGCGGGGTAGATCTCTATGGACAGGAGATCGGTCCATCGATGGGCCCATTTCGCCAATGCCATGGGATCATCGCATTCGCATACATGAACCCCTTTTCCGCCGCCGATTGCATGCCATCGGCCGATCAATTTGATGCCTGCCGGCGGCTTGTCTCCGCCGGTTTCCTTAAAACGGGCATTGCCCTCATTGCGCTTTTCAGGCGCAAACGACCAAATCGTTACGAATTTCATGGTTTGCCTCCTTTGAACGAAATGCCGAGACCTTTGTGGATTTGCTCTCAATTATATCAACCCCAGACGGTGAAAACTATAGCTGCTCTGTCGCCCGGATTTCCTGGCGCCGCCCACCGGCAATCTTCGTTTTTCCGCACCTTATAGGCCGAACATTCCTCGTCGCCAACGCCCGGCTGGCCTTTGACATTGCTGTGATTATTAAGGCCGAAGACGCTATGTATTCACTTTTTCGGAATTGCTGCACAAGATACGGCAATTCGAGCCCCGGAGGAGTGTCAGAAACTGGCCAGGATTCGCGGCGCTCTTCCCTGGCTATTGACTATAGCTCTAGCCTTGATGTAGGAATATGGCAACTCACGATCAAACCCAGGCACTTGCGAAGTCTCAACATTATTCCGGTACCCCTTCCAAGTCCACCTTCTCCCCCATTAGGGAACCCATTTGCGGTTCATGCACAGGCAGCCAGGTATTGGATCAATAATTTTTGTCGGGAATTCAGCAACATCATGAAGAAAGGATATGTCCCATGTTGAAAACCAAAATGTTTGCAGGAATCAGCATGATACTGGCAGCGGCAGGGTTGCTATCTTTAAGCTTTGCGCAGACCAATCAAGCTCCTGCGGCGCCTGCCGCCCAGTCGCCGATGCTGTCGCGAGTCACGGTGACCCAGATACCTTCCGCTATGGTGGGTGAGTGGCGGGATTTCCAGAAAAATGAAGTTATTCCCTTGATGAAGAAAGCGGGAGTCGTGCGATCGTATGTCTTGGGGCCGGCCACCTTCGGTGAGGCCGGAGAATTCATAATCATCAGGCCCATGAAGGACCTGTCGGAGATCGATGCTCCGAGCCCTCTCATCGGTGCCCTTGGCCAGGATATGGCGACCACACTCGTGGCCGGAGTAACCGCCCGGTCACAAAGATTTAACGCAAAATCGCGAACTTTTATGATGACCGGAAGACCCGATCTATACATTGCCATGCCTGCGGGCTATGAGGCCAAACTAGCAGTAATGGGCACGACGGACGTTGCGCCGGGACGCACGGAGGAATACGAAAAATATTTCAAGGAAATGCTGCCCGTAATTGGCAAAACCAATGTGAAAGGCCTGCTGGTTGGCAGAGTCGGTCTTGGTGGCAATCCCAACCAATACATCATGTTTGCTATGATCGACTCTTTCACGGACCTGGCTCAGTTTGGCCCTGCTTTCACCAAAGCCTCAGCGGAAATGAAAATTGCTCCCATGCCGCCGGGAATTGCGACGCATATGGAATATCGCGTCCTTCGCTATGCCCCTGATTTGAGCATCCAGCCGGCCGAGCCCAAGCCGGCAAAATAGGGGCAGCGAAACAGGGGGTAGGTGCTGCAGCCGCGCAGGCACTTGGATCAGCGACGCCGAAGGGCCGGCATCCTCTCATCGCCGGGGTCGATTTGGACGCCGATGGCGTTGAGCGCCATCGCGTTAGCCCGATAGTTGGCAGCGCTGATTGTGGCGTCGATCAACAGGGTCGTGTCGAAGCGCGCGGCCATCGCATTCCAGGTGCGATCGGAGATAATGGAATCGCGATACAGCTCATCGGCGGCATTCAATAACACGACCTCGAACGGATCCCAACCGGATGCGGCCGGCCCGGCGGCAATTTTCAGCGGGTCCAGGCCCATCTCGCGCGCGCGTCCGATCTTCCCCACGTGCTGCACCCACTCGTACTCCGATTGGCAGTTCCATCCGGTGCGGAGGATGAGCAATTCCCGATGCCGCGGGTCGAGCTTCGATTGCTGTTTGGAGTGGTAGAAGTCCTTGCTGCCCAGCAGCTCGGTGCGTTTCTGCCGGAACGTGCGGCCGAATGCTATGCCCGGCCCCTCGAGAGGCAGGATACGTGCGACCGTGAGCGGCGGCTCACGCTCCGGAACCGCCACGCGATAGGGAATCGCCGTCGGCATAAGGTCCTTCGCGTCCGCGTCGGGCTGAACGCCAAGGGCGTTAAATACGAGCGACACCGTCGTGAAATGAGTCACGGTCAGGACGGCGTCCATCAGTCGATCGATGTCATAATTCGCAGCCAGCGCCTTCCACGTTTCATTGGTCACGGATGAATTCCGAAACAGCTGATCCGCGAGGCGGAGTAGTGTAGCCTCGAACGGGTCCCAGCCCCGCTGGTCCGGACCCTGCGCAATCCGTTGAAGTTCGCCCGATGTTATACCCAGTCTCCGGGCAATGGGCGCATGCTCGCTCCACACGCAGTCGTTGTTAAGGAGCCAGGCCGTGCGCAATATCAAAATTTCGCGATGACGCGGGGAAAGGCTTGAGTCGCGCGCGATGTAATTCTGCATCGGCATCATGCCGTCCACCAACTCCGGAACGTTGAGGAGCGTCTTGACGGCGTTACCCGCACGCCCGTCGGGCAGATGTTTCGCGACCAGCTTCCGGTGAACGTCCGTCCATTGCGACTCCGGCAGCGGGAGTATCCGGGGCTTCAGCAAGCGGACGGGCCGCACAGGACCCGGGCGGTCCGGAACGACCAGGTCGCCATCCCGGGTCTGCGCCGCCATGCGTATGGGCGCCAAGACCGAGAAAGCTATGCCCGTGAAAAGCAACGGCAGCTTCGTTATCAGACCCATCTCAGTCCTCCATAGATCCGGCTGGGAACCATTCGGAGTGTGTCCCGTCGGCGCTGCGTTCATCGCAGGAGAGTAACGCCGACGTACGCTGACAAAACGCCGACATACGCGGACAAAAAAATATATACATAAATTTTTTCAGCGTGCGTCGGCGTCCTGTCGGCGTCCGTCAGCGTTAAATAATGCTTTTCATCGGGTCCTACCTGGTCTCTTCGATGAGCTGCGCCATGCGCGTTTTCATCTTCTTAAGCACATCGGCGGACTTGGGATCCAGAGCGAGGTTCTTCATTTCATAGGGATCGTTCCTGAGATCATAGAGCTCATCAATATCCTGGATCCCCGGGTATGTAATATATTTCCACTCCTTCGTGCGGACCGCCATATTTTCAGGAGTCAGCAGCGGGCCCGGATCCAGGTTTTTAAACATCTTCTCGAAACCTGCTTTTTGCTCAGGGGACATTTTGGAAAGATCGAACTCAAGATAGTAATGGTATAGAAAGTCCTCGCGCCACTTGATGTTTTTGCCCTGAAGCAGAGGTTTGAACGACTGGCCTTGCATATAAGAGGGAATCGGCACGCCCGCGAGATCGAGCAGCGTGGGGGCCATGTCTATATTCAATATCATCTCGTCGCGGATTGTGCCGGGCTTCACCATTCCCGGGAAGTACACGACAAAGGGGATGCGTATGGATTCCTCATAGGCAAAGCGCTTGTCCCATTGCCCATGTTCCCCGAGGAGATACCCGTTGTCGCCCGCAAAGATAAGGACCGTATTCTTGAGCTGATCCATTTCGCCTAACGTTTTCAGAATCTGCCCGATGCCATCATCGACAGCTCCCAGGCAGCGGTAGTATCGACGGGTATTTTCCTGCCACTTCTCCGGGTCCGGGGGAAAAGTCTGCCCTTTGGACAGAACCGATTTCTCGCGCACGCAGTTGGGTTTTCCCTCCATGTTGTATTTGGCGCTTGGCGGTAGAGGATAGGTCTCGTTTGCATACAATGCAGCGTGGCGAGGAGCGGGTTCGCGCGGGTCGTGGACTGCTTTGTGTGCGAGATACAGGCAGAAAGGCTTTTCTCTTTTTCGCTTCAAAAACTCAAGAGCATAATTATTGAGAAGATCGGTGATGTAACCCGGCCTTTTGATGTCCTTGCCGTCAACATTCAGGACCGGGTCGTTATACACTCCCTGTCCCACGAAGCTCACCCATCGATCAAAACCCGGCTGAGGCTCATTTTGCCGCCCCATGTGCCATTTGCCAATGAAGGCGGTCTCGTACCCCGCGGTGTGAAGCAGGCGGGAGAAGGTGACATTTTCAGGCGGGAAGGACACCTCATTATCACGGACTCCCGTTCGGGTCGCATATTTGCCTGTGAGAAAGCTGGCCCGACTGGGGGCACACAGAGACATGGGGCAAAAGGTATTCTTGAAAAGCAATCCTTCCTTCACCAGCCGGTCCATGTTCGGCGTCTTCAGCCAGGGCGGATTGCCCAGGCACCCAATCGCGTCATATCGCTGGTCGTCGGTCAGGATGAAAATGATATTGGGACGCTGGTTGGCTGCCGCCGGAGCGTTGCCTGCTCCTGAAAGGGCGAAGTAAGCTCCCGCTGCTCGCATTTCAACATCGACCATAAATTTACGTCTGCTCAGAAGTCTTTTATGGGGATCGGAATCCATCGTCAGCTCCCTTTGATTGAGTTTAAAAAAGCAATCGGGGGATGATCCATTCCTCTTTCATTTATAGGCGGGCAAACATTCCGTCTGCGAGCAGGCAATTCGCAGGGGAATTACGGATCCATGAATATCGGGTCCCTGCGCATCCGGTCGTTTGCGATCCATTCTCCATAAGGCATCACAAATTAAGCCAGATATCGATACAGCCTGCGATTCTATCCCTCCCGATACGCAGCATCAACCTGAATGTCTTTAAAAAAGGACAATGGTCTGCTGTAAATCTGCGGACAGCAAACCATTCACGGTCGGTTGAGGAATTGCTGAACGCGGACGCGGATGGGAATGCGGCGGATTGGTATGGAAACGCTCCTCTGAATTATCAACGGCAGTCCGCTTCCCAGGATATCGAGCAGATCCTGCTGGAAAAAGGGGGGCAGCACGGATACACCCATACGGCCGAAGCCCGAATTTCGCACCTGCTGGATCAAGTCCGGCTGGCTGAGGTCGAAAAACGCGGTATTTTCACCCCTCAACTTCGGAATCCGGGTTCATGCAGGCACAACGCTCCGGGGGAATTACTGTTCATGCATCTTTTCAGAACTGCAGACGAAATTGGCGGCATCGTCGGTGCTTCCCGTACCCTTGTATTTTGCAGCTTGAGGATAGGGGCACAATGGTCGCGAACGATCCACTTTCCCATTTGTCGAGTGCGTGGCTGTGATCCGATCGGGCGCGCTCCCCTTTTCCACCCACTGCTCCAACGATGTGAGCGCATCGAACGCATTCGGACCCGGCCCGCCACTGCAGTGCGCCATTCCCGGTGCCAGAAATAGCCGGATGAAGTCCTCCGTTTTCCCGGCTCCTCCCATGGTTTTCTGAACGCTTTCAAAATAATGGACTGTATTTCTCGGCGAGATATTCTGATCCAGCCAACCGTGATATAGGATCAGTTTGCCCCCGCGCTTTTCAAATTGTGCAAGATCCGGATTCGTGGAATCGAGAACCGGGCCGAGTCTTTTGGAGGCATCTTCCAGAAGAACGAAACTCTTCGGATCGGAGAATGAAAAGCTCTTCCAGTCCCAATCGGGGTTTTTCAGCACCATATACTTGAAATAGGAAATGGGTGTGTTGAAAGGATTGTTGATGTGGCCGGGCCAGAAGGTTTCGCTGCTTTTTTCGTAGCCGTACCAGAAGCGTTCTCCGGTTGAAGGGTCCTTCAATCCTTCGTAAATCTTTCGAACCGAATCCATTTGTGCCGCAGTGAGACAATTCGGGCCATCCGGTCCGGAACACTGGATTTTTGCCGGATCAAATCCGCATTGCGGAGGATCCCCGATGACATCGTCCTTAACTCCATCCATCGCATCGCACGCTGCCAAGGCAGCGTTGGCGATCAACGGCAGCTTTTCATTCGGGATTCTGCTTGCCTCGTCTCTGTGCGTTACCCAGGCTGCATACAGTTCTCCCGGCCAGAGATGTGTGGGGAAATTCGCCGGAGCCCCGGCGACAATGCCGTTGTAGTCCGCAGGATAGCGTTGAGCTTCCGACAACGCCTGGCCGCCTCCTCCCGAACAGCCGGTAAAATAGGAATACTGTGGATCCTGATTGTAATACGCCTGGATGATTGCTTTTGCGGCAACAGCCGTCATGTGGATGGAACGCGATGCGAAGTCAACGAGCCGTTTTTCATCCAGCGCCCAGGAATCATCGTTAAATTTGTCAACGTGCCCTGTATCCGTGCTGGCAGTAGCGTAGCCTCGCGCGAGCGACTGCATCATGGCATCATAGGCGATGAACCCTGCCAGCCCTCCGTTACCGACGCCATTGAATTTACCGTTCCAGCGTTTGTCTCCGGAGGCCGGCGGCAGCCAGACCTCAAAGTTGATCGATGGCTGCACCACTCCAACCACACGACAGAAGGCGGGCAGATCTTTTGTCGTTTCCATCGGGCCCCGGTCCATCTCAGGCTTCAGGCCCCGTCCTGCATCCGGGGGACCCCCGAAGGGCGGCTGCCCGCCCCCCATCGCCATACCTCGGACCGGGGGAGCAAATTCGCCTGCCGCCACCCATTGGGCGGAAGAGATGGTCGTCTCCGGAATCTGCAGGCTTTTCAAATTTTCACAGGATCCCCCGGCAGAAGACTGAGCGAACGCCGTTGCTCCCGGTAAAACCAAGGCGATGCTCAAGCCTGCAAAGGCGTAAAACAAAATGCGAGCCTTCATCATAATTCCTTTCATAAAAATGCTTCGGCTCAGCCGGCGCATTTTGCCCTTTAAACCCAAGCTAGTAATGCAGCCGCAATGCGAACTGAAGAATTCGCGGCCGGTTGGCCTGGCTCGTGACAATTCCAAAGGTTGTCCCGTTGATATCCGTAGAAGGAGCCGCAAACTGCACACGGTTGAACAGGTTGAAAGCTTCCATGCGGAATTCCACGTTGACGTCTTCTTTAATCTGCGTTTTCTTGAAGATCGCCAAATCCCAGTTGTTAATTCCCGCTGCCCGCAGCTTCGGATCAACGCGGGCTTCGTTGCCGAATTCCCATTCGCCTGACTTTGCGAAGCATTTCGTGTCAAACCAGCCGTTCAGTCTCGATTGGGCTGACCCGGAAGCTTCTGCGTTGCAGCCGGCAACGACATTTGGACGCTTGGGGCCTCCGCCAAAGTAGTAGGCATAGGCACCGTCAGCCACAGAATTAACGGATTGGCCGAATTTCAACGGGAACCCGGATTGGAAAGTGGTTTGACCGTTGAGGCCCCACCCCGAAACCAGCTTGTTCACCACGCCGGTAGTTCCTGCCAGGAATTTCTGGCCGTGGCCGAACGGCAGGTCATAGGTATAACTCACTTGAAAGCGGTGCGTAACGTCAAAGCTCGCGAGCGAACGATCAGCCCTGCGGTCATAGGCATTCTGGCCGCTGCTGCCAACGCCACCGTTGTCTTCCAGGAAACCATTCAGGGTGTCGGTATCGGAAATCAGCTTGGCCCAGGTGTAAGAGCCCATGATCATCCCGCCGGACTTGAACCGTTTTTCCAGCTTGATCTGCAGGGAATTGTAGCTGGAACTGCCCATGTAAGGAGCGTTTATGGATACGCCTGCGTTCCCCTGAAGGAAATTTCCGAATGGATCCGAGCCTCCGAAGCCCCATTGCGGAAAGGGCCGCTGCAACTGGCCGATCATGATGGTTGGAGAGAAGCCGAGGACGCCGGTGTTCGCTTGCCCGAAGAATGGATTTGGCACCAGGTGCAGCGGACCTTCGCCTGGGTACGCCACAAAATCAGCTTTGACGATCTCGGGGGAGAGTTGGTTGAGGGTCACGCCTTCCGAGGGAGACAGCTGGCTGATGCTCCCGCTCTGCACGGGAAGATGAGTCCCCTTCGATCCGGCATAGCTCGCTTCCAGCATCAGGCCGTTGCCGAATTCATGACCGATCGTTAAATTCCACTGCTGAGCAACCGGATATTTCTGGTCAGGCAAAACCCCATTGATGCTTGTTCCTGCCAACCCAGCCATGAAATTGGGGTCATGACCCGCCGGTTGGAGGATGCCATTCGGCCAGGGATTGGTCACATCTCCCGACCATTGGTTCGTGGTGGCTGACATAACCGGCGAATTGATCCCTTGCAGATCGCTGGGCAGATAGGACATGCCCGCGCCCATCCGGATGACAGTCTTCTCGGTCAGGCGGTATGCCAAACCAATCCGTGGAGAAAACAGCGCCCAGCGCAGCTTGTTCTGCTGGCGGTCCGGATACGCGGCCGAGTTTGTTAACAGAAGCTGACCTGTCAAAGAGGAGAAATAGGCGTTGGATGCAAATTGGGTGAGATTGTCTGCCGCATAGGGATCCAGGATTGTATTCCGATCATACATTTCCGTGTAGGACCCCGGCTGTTCCCAACGCAAGCCCAGATTCAGTGTCAGTTTTCTGCTGACCTGCCAGGTGTCTGCTGCATACATCGCGTAATACCAGGACCGGGCACCAGTGGTCAGCGCGGTTTGAATCGCGCCGGCAATCGGTTGGCCAAAAATGATGTTGGTGTATGGATCGAACGTCGGCGGGTTTGGAACATAGGTGAACTGGCCCGAGGCGTTGTTGTTGGCGAAGCTGCGTCTATAAGCCTGGCGAAGCTCCCCGCCAAATTTCAGCGTATGTGTGTTTTTGGTTTTCGTGATGCTGCCGGAACCGCCGATATGATCTTCCCAGGTTGTGCTGGATACATTCTGGAACAGGAAGAAGACCGGTCCTCCAAATGGAGGAGGAACGATCGGCGTCGGGTTATAAACCACTGACATCTGAGGCGCAAGTTCTTCCCATGCAGGACCATATTTCGACAGATCCTCCTTGTTCGTTCGGGGGGACATGGAATCAAACCGGAAATAGGTGAAGTATACCCGCCCATCCAGGATGGTGGTTGGACTCAATGTATAGGTATCGTTGATTACAACCTGTTGGGTGGTGTGGTCTTCACCCGGTTTGCCATAGCCGTTTTGGAAATAATCCGTGGACATGGTATCGCCGGCCCACCAGGTATAGCGTACAAAGAGCCGTTGTTTGTCACTGATACTATGATCCACACGCCCCGTCACCTGATTGCCGTTAGATCCGGAGGGGCCGTTGGCGGAAAAGTTAAATCCGGTCACCGGGTCTGCAGGAACATTGGGCAGGGCATACATATTGTAGAACGCTTTGGCGGTCTGGCTGCAATTTGCGTCGCATTGAGCGCGCATTTCCAACGTAGGCACCCGCGCATAAATGGGATCGCCCAGGCGGAGATTCCAGCCTTCCCAACTGCTATAGAAAAATGTCTTGTCTTTGCGGATTGGCCCGCCTAAAGCCGCGCCATACTGGTTTTGATTCCACTGGGGACGCGGGGTTCCGTTTTTGTTGTCGAAGAAGTTGTTGGCGTTGAAAACATTGTTGCGGAGGAATTCGTATGCGGTCCCGTGGAACCTGTTTTCCCCTGATTTGGTAGCCATGTTCACTACGCCGCCGGCGAAACGTCCAAACTCCGGACTGACATTGTTCGTGGAAACGCGGAACTCTTGAACAGCATCCTGGGTCGGCACCAGCACGATCCCGTTGTTCAAACTGGCATTCATCGGCACACCATCGAGGAACTGAGCGCTTTGGCCCGCGGCTCCACCGCCGATCTGATAGTTGCCCCAACCGGCCGGGTTGCTGTAGGTGGCCCCGTGCTGGTTGCCGAGTGCGCTGCCGCTCGAGGAACCCTGTGGAATCACCCCGGGAGTCAGCGCGATCAGGTTCATCACATTGCGGCCGTTCAGAGGCATCTCGGTGACGGTACGCGATTCCACCACCTGGCTGAGCGTGCCGCTTTCGGTTTGAAGCAGCGGAGAAGCGGAAGAGACTTCAACCAATTCGCTGATCTGGCCGATTTGCATGGGAACGTCGATCCGGACGATAGATCCTACCTCCACCAGGATGTTGTCGCGGGTGAAGTGCTTGAACCCCGTCTTCTCCACATCAACCCGATAGCGCCCGGGCGCCAAATCAACGAATCGATAGTTGCCGACAGCCTCCGTTGTAGCGTTCCTCTTCTCTCCAGTCCCGATATTGATAATTGTAACCGACGCCTCGGGAATGATCCCTCCCGACGAATCGCTGATGGTTCCTACCATCGAGCCATTGGCCGTCTGTGCGTGCAGTAAAATACCCGGCAAAGTCATCCCGCACGCAAGGCACAGCGCAAAAAAACACGCGAATCTGGAATTGCTTTTTTTTGGACTGATATCCATGTGTGTTTCTCCCCGCAGAAGAAATTCCCGGCGACAGTGTTGCCGGTTTCCGCACCCCGATTCTCCTTCGTATCTGTCAAGAAATTGTCAAGATTTTCTGGAAATTTTCTGAAGTTTTCATGCGAACATTGAGAATCCTGAAAGCCGGCCGTAGGATGCTAAGCGGAGGGTGACCATGGCCCAACGGATTCTGGTGGTCGATGATGACAAATCCATTGTTAAGGTGCTGGCGGGATATCTGGAGCAAGCGGGATTTGCCATCCTTGTCGCCCACGACGGCGAAACCGCGCTGCACATGTTGCGCCGGGAGCGACCCGATCTGGTAATCCTTGATTTAATGATGCCCAAACGCGACGGATGGGAAGTTACCCGGATCGTAAGAACCGACAAGGATCTGGCGTCTACACCGATTATCATGCTCACCGCCCGATTCGAAGACACGGATAAAATCGCGGGCCTGGAACTCGGTGCCGACGATTACGTAACAAAGCCGTTCAATGCGCGCGAAGTTGTCACACGCGTGAAAGCACTGCTGCGCCGGCAGAAACTGGACCAGATGCCGACCGCCGGCCCCAGGATCCTTGTCAGCGGCGGACTCCGTTTAGATGTTGATCATCACACGCTCACGGTCAATGCACAGAGAGTCGAGCTCACCCGCACCGAGTTCAATCTGCTGGAGATACTGCTCGCAAATCCGGGTTACACCATCACACGGGATGAATTGCTGGAGAAGGCGCTCGGGTATGCATACGAAGGGCTGGGACGCGCCCTGGATACCCATATCAGGAATCTGCGTCGCAAAATCGAGCCGGATCCGGACAACCCCCGGTATATCCAAACCATCCACGGGGTGGGATATCGCCTGGCAGGAGACCGCATATGAAACGTCTATGGGTGCGCCTGTTTCTGATGATCAGCGGCGTGCTGTTTTTAGTCTTTTTTCTGCAGTTTATAGAGATCAAATCCAGCGGCCCGGCGGAAGGACCATTTCAAAGACCATCCAATACCGAGATTGCGCATCGTCTCTATCGCTTCATGGGATTTTCATTATTGGTTGGGCTCGCAGGCGGAGTCGCTATCGGACGCGTCGTGAGCGCGCCCATCACAGCTCTCGCGAGCGCCGCGCATGAGGTGGAGAGCGGGAAATTGCAGGTGCGCGTGCCGGCACATGGAAGTCTGGAGTTCCACAAACTGGCGGCTGCCTTCAACAAAATGGCTGCCGCGCTGCAGCAGGCGGAAACGGCACGCAATAATCTCATGGCCGATGTTTCCCATGAATTGCGGACACCGCTCGCCGTGCTGGAAGGCAATCTGCGGGCCGCACTGGACCATGTGCAGACACTCGACGAAGCCGGCATCGCCAGCCTGTATGCTCAAACGCGCCACCTGATTCGGCTGGTCAACGACCTTCGGGAAATCGCCCTGGCAGAAACGGGACAGCTGATCCTGGAAAGAACCCCTACGGATATACGATCGCTGGCAAATGAAACCCTCCAGGCATTGGAACCGATTGCCAACGAAAAGAAGGTGCAAATGACCTTGGAAATTCAGGACTTGCCGCCGGCAAATGTCGATCCTGTGCGTATACGGCAGGTGCTTTTTAACTTGCTGTCGAATGCTTTACAGCACACGCCTGCAGGCGGCGTAATTCGCATATCCGGCGAACACAGGCAGTCGAGCCTTATGCTTGCTGTCGAGGACTCGGGTGAAGGGTTGGAGCCCGACGACCTGGCCTCCATTTTCAATCGCTTCTATCGTGTCGATAAATCGCGCAGTCGCGAAACGGGCGGCACTGGGCTGGGGCTATCGATTACCAAAGCAATCATCGAGGCGCATGGAGGATCGATTGCCGCCTGGAGCGGAGGGAAGAACCAGGGAACCCGCTTTACCATAGCGCTGCCGGAATAGGTGTATTGTCCAACATGCATTCCCCTGCGTGGATTCGGCATGTTGGGGCGGGTCTGGGACTCCACACCTATATCAGGCCAGCGGTGAAAGAGTTCATTTTGGGGCTTGGGCGGTTATTCCGGAGGGCGGGAGGGGCGGCGCTGGAGGTCTATTTCCTTTAATTTCTGCAATTCTTCGCTGAGCCGTTTTATCTTTTCATCACGATCTTTGATGTCGGATCGGAGCTTTTCGATCTGGGCGTTAAGTCCAAGAATAAACTGGGCCGGGTCCCGGTACTGGCTATTCGGGTGTTCGGACAGCAGCCGTTTCAGGGCAGCTTCAGCCTGGTGCGGATCCCGGTCCGGGTCGTCGGCCAGGAAGCGGGCAAAACCGAGGTAAAACAAGGCTTTGTCCCGGTTTCCCGATTTCGGGTTTTCCTGGAGAAATGTCTCGAGCAAACGGATTGACTGTGAATAATTGCCCAGTTGAAAGCTCATCTCTCCCAGGTCCAGGTTGGTGGGAGCGGTGACGGTTTTTGCCAGCGGAGCCGGTTCGAGCGGAGCCGGTTTGGGCGGGATTGTTGCAGGCGGAGTAACCGCCGGCGGCGGTGCGCTGCGTGTCGGAACAGGCGCCGGGGCGGCCGGCTTCTTGTGGCAGCCCCATGCAAGCAGCAGCATCAAAATTACGAAATACGAATTACGGGAGACGCATCGAAACATAATCGCCGGTTTCCTGACTCACCAATTTTGTGCTTCATGTGCCGAAAAAACCAGTGAAACATTTGCCCCTCTGCGGCTTTTCATTCGTCATTCGCAATTCGTATTTCGTAATTTGTTATATGGGTGTGGATGCGCCCATGACCGCTTTCTCTCCGGGCGTTCCGGGACGCAGCAGAAGGAAAAAGCGGCTCCCTCCGCCGGGATTGTCGTCCGCCCAGATTGCGCCCCGGTGAGCCTGAACGATAGTGCGGGATATAGCCAGGCCCAGCCCGGCTCCCTGTCCCGGCAGCTTGCCCCCCTGCTTAACCTGTTGAAACTTTTCAAAGATCCTTTCCTTATCCGAATCCGGGATTCCCGGCCCTGAGTCCGCCACCGTCACCAGGCCGAAATATCCGTCCTTTCCGGCATCGCCGATCAGGCGCCGCCATGGATCGGGCATTTTCTCCGGATAGTCCGGCACCGCCTCCATCTGAACCCGGATAATTCCCCCCTTCGGGGAGAACTTGATCGCATTGCCGATGAGATTCACGAGCACCTGCACGATCCGGTCGGCGTCGCAAATCACCGGCAGAGGCTCATCCGTGAACGCGGATTCGATCTGAACCTGTTTGTCATGCGCCAGGACCTCGAGTTCGGCAATCGCGCTTCGGACCAGCGGGGCCAGTTCCAGGCTTTTCAACTCGTATTCCATGACCCCGGCCTCGGTTCTGGCCAGATCCAGGAGATTGCCGATCATCGAAGTGAGCCGCCGGCCGCTTTGACGGTTCAGTTCGAGCAGCCGCCTCTGTTTTTCGGTCAGAGGGCCGGGGATCTGGTCGAGCATGAGCTGGATGGTTTCCTGCATGGAGGCTAGCGGGGATTTCAGCTCATGCGACACGTGGGAGACAAAATCCTTTTTCAGCTTGTCCAATTCATTCAACCGGAGGGTCATGGTGTTGAAATCCCGGGCAAGCTCCGAAAACTCGTCGTTGCGCGTTGTGTCAAGGCGGTAGAAGAACTTGCCCTCGGCTATGGCCCGTGTTCCTTCCGTAAGATGCCCAAGCGGTTTGGAGATGGACCGGACAATGAGCAAGGAAACCAGGATGCTGATCGCCAATGCGAGAAGCGTGGCGCTCATCAGCACCAATCTCGCGGTTTTGAGGGTTTGGGTGGATTTATCCAATTTCCATTGCATCGAGCGCACACTCTTGTTAAAAATTGAGATGCTGCAGGTTTGCATCTGATCCAGCTCTTGCTGCAGTTTCTGCAGCAGGCCGGCATCGCGCTGGTACAGCTGGCCCATATCGGCGACATAGGAGTCCCAGAGCTCGGAGAGCTGCCGAATGTCTTCATGGCCTTCTCCCAGGTTGGCGGTGTGTTTGAGCTTCATCAGGCTTTCTTCAAAATCCTTCTGAACCTCTTTGAGCTGTTTCCTATAGCCCGGGTCGTCTGACGCAAAAACCTTCCGGGTATAAAACTCAACCTCGTACAGGTTATTCCTCGCGTCCAGGCTGTTGCGCGCATATTGGTAATTGACCTCCGCCAGGGTTTTGTTGATGCGCTGCAGGTGTCCGACCGTGACGGACTGGTATATTGCCAGTGCCGCCAGGATGAAGATCAAGAGGCCGTAACCGGAAACAATTCGTGTGGTTATTTTCATGAAGTTATTTTGCCTGCTATCCTGCGATGAAAGCCCCGGGGAACAGTCCGCCTGATATCCTCCCAAACAATTTGCCGAGCGAACAGCGGGGTCAACCTATGCCATAGGTTTTTAGTTTGTTCCGGATCGTTTTGACATCCAGTCCCAGCTGGCGCGCAGCCTCGGCTTTATTGTTCCCCGTCTGCCGCAGGGTCCGCAGGATGAGTTCCTTTTCGGCTTCGGCGGCGGTCACCCCCGCGGGAAGCACGATCTTCACGGGCGAGCTTTGCACATAAGCGGGCAGGTGCGAAGGTTCAATCCACGGTCCTTTCGCCAGGATGACGGCTCTTTCCATGATGTTTCTCAGTTCGCGGATGTTGCCCGGCCACGCATAGGCTTTCAACAGTTCCAGGGTTTCGTTCTTGCAGGATTCGACCTGCAGTTTGTGCTTGGTGTTGAACTCGCTGATGAAAGCCTGAACCAGGAGGGGGATATCCGTTTTGTGTTCTCGCAGCGGCGGAAGAGCAACTGTGAACACGTTCAACCGGTAAAAAAGATCTTCGCGCAGTCTTCCGTTTTCGACGGCAGCCCTCGGATCCCGGTTGGTTGCGGCAAGGACGCGGACGTCCACGAGAAATTCCTGGCTCCCTCCCACCCGCCGGACGCGCTGGTCTTCCAGGACACGCAAAAGCTTGGGTTGCAGCGCCAGAGGCATTTCCGCGATTTCATCGAGGAATAGAGTCCCGCGGTTCGCGAGTTCGAAGCATCCGGTCCGCACTCCCGTGGCGCCGGTGAAAGATCCTCGCTCGTGGCCGAATATCTCGCTTTCCATGAGGTTTTCGGGGATGGCGGCGGCGTTGATGGCGATAAAGGGCCCTTTGGAGCGCTGGCTCAGGTCGTGAATCGTGCGCGCGGCCAGTTCCTTTCCGGTCCCGCTTTCTCCGGTTATGATGGCAAACGCGTCGCTGCGGCTGATGCTCGCGATCAGCTCGTAAACTTCGCGCATCAGTTTGCTGGTCCCGATAAAATCGCCGAAGCCGGCGCCGTGTTGGAGCTGAGAGACCAGCCGGCGCGATTCCCGGCGCAGATCGACCTCCTTCTCCGTCTGGTCGAGGATCATTTTCAGCTTGCCGTAGTCGATGGGCTTGGTGACAAAGTCCTGAGCGCCCTGTTTCATCGCGTCCACCGCCAGGTCGATGCTGGCCTGGGCCGTCACAAGGATGATCGGCCGATGAGGATCGCCGGCTTTGAGCAGGCGCAGCAGCTCCATGCCAGAGACCTGAGGCATGACGACGTCGGATATGACGAGGTCCGGGTCGAAGGATTCCGCCAACTGCTCTCCTTCCCGCCCATCCGCAGCCAGGCAGACCTCGAATCCCCACTCCTGCAGCCGCATCTCGAGGACTTCCCTCATGGCTGCCTCGTCATCGACCACCAATATTTTCGTGCTGCGGTTTTTCACGTTTTTTCGCCCTCCGCTTCATCGAAGGCCGTTTCCCAACAGGGAGGCAGGTGATTCGAAAACATCTGCCTACTAAGTATAGCGGGAACAGAGCGCGGTGGGGAAATTTTCCCTGCTGTTTTTGGTCATAAATGCACGCCATGCTTTTTTTATTCTCGAAGCAGTTTATAATAGGCGGGCAATGAAGATGATGGCGCTTACTGAGCAGGCAATCAGTCTTATCCGTAAATCGGGCAACATTGTGGCGCTTTCCGGCGCCGGCATCAGCACCGAGGCGGGTATCCCGGACTTTCGCGGACCCGGCGGCATGTGGGAAGAACCCGGCCTCATGGATCAGCTTTCGGTCAGCGGGTTCCGCAACAGCCCGGAAACTTTCTACCGTACCAGCGTGAGGCTCTTCTCAAACATCGCGCGCGCCGAACCGACGCCGGCGCACCGGCTGCTGGTGCGGCTGGAGCAGTTGAACAAACTCAAAGCCGTCATCACGCAGAACATCGACGGCCTTCACACGGCCGCCGGCTCCACCAAAGTCTTTGAGCTCCACGGAACCTATCGCACAGGCCACTGCCCGCAATGCGGCACGGAATTCGAGATGGCGGAGTTTTATGCGGAGATTGAGCGCGGGAATCTCCGCGTGCCGCTTTGTACCGCATGTGCGGTTCCCATCAAGCCGGATATCGTGCTCTTTGAGGATCTTCTCCCCGTGAATGCGTGGAATGGTGCGGTGCAGGCGGCGACCACATGCGATCTCATGCTGATTTTCGGATCGTCGCTCATGGTATATCCGGCGGCCGAATTGCCCATGATCGCTTTTGAGAACGGCGCCCGGCTCGTCATCGTCAACCTGGGCGAAACCAGCTACGACAATATGGCTGCAGTTGCCATAAAGAGCAGGCTCGGAGATTTCGCAAAAACCGCCCTCGCCACCTTCATGGAGTAGCCCGGAACAAAAAAGTATTGGCTATTGCATGCTCTCTAGCGTGGAATGTGGAACGTGAAAGGTGGAACGTTTCACGTTTCACGTTCCACGTTTTTCCGTTCGATTTTTTTCATCGCCTTCATGTACAGCAGCACGGTCCCGACGCCTGCGACCAGCATCGTGATGCACGTCCAGGCCATGGATAGCGGAGTCCCCCAGATCAGCGGAACGAGAGCCGAGACGACCGAGTTGGCGGCAAGCCCAATAAATCCCTGGCAGGATGCGGCCAAACCTTTCTGTTGGGGAAACAGGTCGAGCGTCAGCAGGGTGAGGCTGGGCATGGCAATGGACATCCCGGCCACGTATGCAAACAGAGGAACGATGCTCCAGGGCAGCATGGGAGAAAATATCAGGCTGTACAGAAGATTGCCGATGGACGCGATCGTCATGACGATGTATCCGGTAAAAATAGTCTGGTTGCCGGATATTTTTCCGGCGCAGTATCCCGATATCCAGGCGCCGATCACCATCGCGGCGGACATGGGTCCGAACAGCCATAGAAATTGGGTCTCCCGGAGATGCAGATGTTTCATCAGGAACGTAGGAGCTCCCAGTATATAAATGAAGAATCCCGCGTTGGTGAACGCCATTGAGCCGCACGCCATCAGGAATGCCGGCTCCGTCATCACTTTCCAATAGGAACGCGCGAGGTATCTGGTTTCCAGACGCTGCCGCTGCGCGCGCGGCAGCGTTTCGGGCAGGAAGCGCCAGGCGCTGAACAAAATGAACGCCGAGAGGAACACCAGGAAGTAGAAAATTGATCTCCAGCCGAACCAGACCTGCAGCCAGCCGCCGATCACGGGCGCCAGAACCGGCGCAATGGTGAATATGGTCGACACATGAGCCATCAGCCGCTGGGCGTCCGGCCCCTGGAAAAGGTCGCGCACGACCGCCCGGCCCACAATCATGCCGGCGCCTGCGGTCGCTCCCTGCAGGGTGCGGAAGAACAAAAGCATTTGAATATTGACGGCAAAAGCGCAGCCCGCGGAAGCGGCCAGGAACACGCCAATCGCGATGATCGTCAGCCTCCGCCGCCCGTAAGCGTCCGAAATGGCGCCGTGCCATAGGGACATGACGGCGAAGGAGAGAAGGAAGGCCGTCATGGTCTGCTGGACCTCGGCGGCCGAGGCGTGGAGGCCCATCCCGATGGACGGAAGCGAAGGCAGATAAGTGTCGATCGAAAACGGCCCGATCCAGGATAGCGCCGCAAGCACAAACGTCACGCCGCCGATCGTGAATCCTGCGGGCAGGCGCCCCTCTTTGATTTCAGGTATAGATGCAGTAGCCATAAGAAGACTTTATGATCCCATATTGGAGCGCTGTTGTTTCGTACGCAGGGAAGCACGCGGCTGGCGGAAGCGCCACGCGGGGCAGCCAAGCGGGGGGGATTTAGCGCCGAAGCCGGCAACACAGGCCGGGGATTGTTATTTGTACCTGCCGTACTCCTTTGCAGCTTCCATCATCGCGCGCAGGTTGTCGGGATTCCCCTGATCAACGTGGGCGCCGCCGGTCAGGATAAATCCGCCGCCCGGAGCGCAGACATCGATGAGTTTCCGGCAATATTCCTTAACTTCCTTCGGGGTGCCCGTGACCATCAGAGAGGACGGCACATTGCCCGAGATGCAGCAATTGCCGCCGAGTATTTTCTTGGCCGCAGCCATGTCCGTACGGTCGAAAAGCCAGGAAACCTCGCCCTTGGGAAATTCGTTGACCGTCTCGAGCCGTGAGGTGTAGGTTCCCTCCGCGAAAAGCTCGGGACGGATCCCCTCTTTGATCAACGCCTCGCAGACCTTCTTGAGCGACGGCCAGTAGAATTTCTCGAACTGTTTCGGAGACATGAATCCGTCGGCTCCCTTGTGCAGGGGAAAGATAGCCATAAAGGCTTTGGAGGCGTTTGCAGCGGCGATGGTTTGGCGGATGGTGAAATCGGTCACCGCGTCGATCGCTTCCAGGAGAACCTCGGGGCGCCGGTACATATCCTTGATGATGCCCTTGGTTCCTCTCAGGGTGTCGCCGATGGTGTCGAACGGGGCTTTGGCAAAAGCCATGCGCGTGGCCGGGTATCCCGATTGCTGGGCCCACTGCCCGAATTCGCCGATGACTTTCGACCATACGGCCAGCTCGTTGCCAATATCGATCAGCGTCCGGGCCGCCTTCTGCATTTTCGGGTCCATGTAGGGCATGAACCAGGAGGCTGGCGCTTCGATGATGCTGGTAAAGGGCGAAAGCGTTTTCCACGGTTCGAAGGCGCCGAAAACCCTGGGGATGTAGGTCCGCATCCAGAAATCGGAGGGATCCTTGATGAGGAGATCGTACTCGTCCTCGTGCATGTATTCGCCTTCGACGAACTGGATTCCCGTCGCGTTCAGGGGAAGGCCGTGTCCCGGCCAGGAGTAAAGCTTGTAATCCAGGAGTTCGTAGACTCTTCCGGGGAGCACCATCCCGGGGCTGACGGCGAGGTCGGTTTCAAAATGGTCGTAAAACTGTCTCCAGGCCGAGCGGAGCTTGTCGTAGTCGTAAATGACGGTGTGCAGGTCGGTGCCGGCTATGTAAGCAGGCCAGTTGCCCACGGGCAGGGTGACGGGCACTCTGTCCGGTTTCTCAACCTTGTAGGCGCTGATGAACCTTTGCGCCCTTTCGCGGTATTTTTCTTTGGCTTCGGGGCTTGAAAATTTGATGTCGGCATTCAGCCACCAATCGTATCTCTGTGCCTGCTTTTCGGCCGGCGAGAGTTCCGCCCATTTCTTTTCCGCGTCCATATCAGCTCCTGGTTAGCAAATTGCAGCTGCAAATAATAGCACGAAATCCCCGTTATATCTTTTGCTTTTCCCGCCAAATCCTCCCCATGTGTGGACGGGTCTCCAGACCCTAATGTTCGTGAGGACGGGTCTCCAGACCCATCCGATTAAGCTACAACATGATGTTCACCCATCGAACGGCTCTGGAGCAGCGGCCCGCACAAACTGCAGTGGGTTGTGCTAGAATCGGGCACAAACGGAGGAACCATCGACATGCAACCCGAATCCAGACGGACTTTTCTGAAACAAGCATCCATAGCCGGAGCCGCCTTCGCCGCCGGCCGCCGGCTGAACGGACTCGCAGCGGAGTCTTCCCCGGCGCGCGTCTATATCGATCCCGCGCAGAAGATCGCGCCCCTGGACCGCAAAGTTTTCGGCTCATTCATCGAACATCTGGGACGTTCGGTCTACGGGGGCATCTACGAACCCGGTTCGAAGCTTGCCGATGCGAGCGGATTTCGAAAAGACGTACTGGATGAAATCAAGGGGATGGGCGTTCCCATCATCCGCTATCCGGGAGGAAACTTCGTATCCGGCTACAACTGGCTCGACGGGGTGGGCCCGAAGGACAAACGGCCGGTCGTGCTGGACAAAGCCTGGAACACACTCGAGCCCAACCAGTTCGGCACCAATGAATTCATGGCCTGGTGCAAGGCTGTCGGCACGGAACCCCTGATGGGCTTGAACCTGGGGACCGGTACTGCGGAAATGGCGGCGGCGCTGGTGGAATACTGCAATCTGGGAAAGGGCACGAAATGGAGCGACCTTCGGCGCCAGCACGGAATCGAGCAGCCTTACAATGTGAAATACTGGTGCCTGGGGAACGAAATGGACGGCCCATGGCAGATCGGCCACATGCCTGCGCGCGAATACGGTCTGAAAGCGCGGGACAGCGCGAACCAGATGCGCATGGTGGATCCGTCGCTTCAGCTGATCGCGTGCGGATCCAGCGGCCCGGGCATGGCGACCTATCTCGAATGGGACCGGCAGGTGCTCGAGGAGTGCTACGACATGGTCGACGGCATTTCGCTGCACTGCTACTACCGGAACGATGCGATGGAGACGGGCGCCGCGGGGGACACTTCGAAATTCCTGTCCTTCAATCTCCAGATGGAAGAGCAGATCGAGGAAATCATCGGCGTCTGCGATTATGTCCGCCGCCGCAAGCGTTCCCGCAAGCAGCTTTGGCTGTCGTTCGACGAGTGGAACGTCTGGTATCGCGCGCGGGGAGGGGACGGGGGCGGCAAACTGGCGCCGCACCTGCTGGAGGAAGTCTACAACCTCGAAGACGCGGTCCTGGTAGGCGGCTTCCTCAATTCGCTGATGCGCCATGCCGGCCGTGTACGCGTGGCGTGCCTCGCGCAGCTGATAAACGTCATTGCGCCGATCACGACCAATCCCGACGGCTTCTTCCGTCACACGATCTACTATCCGTATCTATGGGCGCTGCGGTGTGCGCGCGGCGAGGTTCTCGACCTGGCGGTGGAATCCGCCGCATACGAGGTGAAGGGTGCGGGCCAGGTGCCTTATATAGATGTGGCGGGCACCCAGGACAGGGATAGAGGGACGCTGAGCCTGTTTATCATGAACCGTGATTTGGAGAAAGCCCGGGATGTGGAAGTGGTCTGGCGGGAAGCGCCACCGCAGCGCGTGATCTTTTCGCAGGTGCTGACCGGATCCGACCTTAAGGCTTTCAACAGCTTTGAAAACCCGAACCGCGTAGCGCCTCAGCCCTTCGATGCGCCGAAGCCTGCGCCGCGCATGACCTTACAGGTCCCCGCCCGCTCCTACACCGTCATCCAGTGGGAGCAATAGGAAAGATGATTCGTGAGGACGGGTCTCCAGACCCGTCCGATAAAGGTTTATACTTATTTCGGGCGGCTGCTGGAGAGCCGTCCTCACTAACGGCGCCTACCGGTATTTGCCGTATTCCTTGGTGAAATCAATCATGGTCTTCAGGTTCTCGGGCTTGACTTCGTCGAGCGCCGAGGCGGGCGCCATGATGTAGCCCCCGTCCTTGCCCGCGACGTCGATCAGCCGCTTGCAGATATTTTTCACGTCGTCGATGGTGCCCACCTGCAGCACCGAAACCGGCACGTTGCCCGCGATGCACACCTTGCCGCCCAGGATCTGCTTTGCCCGCACCATGTCGATCTGATCGAAGCGGGCGATGACCTTGCCTGCGGGCATCTCGGCCAGGTGTTCCAGACGCGAATTGTAGTCTCCTTCGAAGAAGATATCCGGCGTGTATCCTGCATCCACAAGAGCCTGAATCACCTTTTTCAGGTAGGGCCAGTAGAAAATCTCGAACTGTTTCAGCGACATGAACCCATGCGCTCCGCGGTGCAGAGCCATGAAAGCGGGGGTGAATTGAGTTGCTTTGGGCAGCAGCGCGATCCGCTCGCGCTGAATTCGGTATATCATTTCGATAGCCTGCAGAAGCTTTTCGGGACGGCGGTACATATCCAGCATGGTTCCACGCATGCCGCGCAGGAAATCGGAGATGCTGTCGAACGGCGCTCCTGCCATGACAGGCGCAGCCCGGCAGAACAAGCCATGTTCCGTCAGATCGCGCATGAGGGAAGCGGTTTCGGTTTGCCACTCGACCGCCTCGCGCGAGATCTGGATCAGCTTTTCCAGCATGCCGGAAAACTCCGGGGTGGCGATCGCGTTGAAGGGGAGGCTCATCATAAGAGTATTCAAGGGAGGAAGCTTGCCGGCGGGCGCCAGGATGCCGTAGACGCGGGGGAGGTAGCGGCGGACCAGGAAGTCGGAGGTGTCATTGATAAGGAGGTCGTACTCGTCCTCGAGCATGTACTCCCCTTCGACGAACTGGTGCGTGTGGTAGCGGGAGACTCCGTGGCCGGGCCAGCGCAGCTGTTTGGAGTCCAGGGCTTCCAGGACGTTGCCCGACTGGTTCAGGACGACGAGGAGCCTGTCGGGTGCGTAGTAGCGGGCGGCTTTGATGTAGGCCTCCTTCCAGGCCGGCCAGTCGTAGTAAGCGGCCCAGGTGGTTGTGCCGGTGAATTTGGCCGGGAAGTAATTCAGCCCGATCGAAATCGGCACGCGGTCGGGCGTTTTGAGCTGCACCGCGTCCATGAGCCTTTGTTCTCTCTCTCTGAATGCCTTTTCCGCCGCTTGATCCATGTTTTTCTCCTTTTGAGTCCGTGGGTCCTGGAGTTTTCGAGTCGAGCAAAGATCCGGCAAGCCGCGCCTGACGCTCAGTGTTGCCGGGCTGTGCCCTTTTGAGTCAGTCGCCAATCCGGGAGTCATCCGATTATACACGCTGCGGCATGCCCGCGCCCAAGCCAAAAGAGCCATGGAGGGATTCAATTTTGTGAGTACGGCTATCCGGAGCTGTCCGATTCATGCCAAAAAGCTATAACACAGCGGGTGACATTCGGGGGGAGACCGGCTAAACTGCAGGGAGATTTTGTGCCGGGGTGGCGGAACTGGCAGACGCACAGGACTTAAAATCTAGGGCCAAAGCAACTGGCCTAAGCATTCGGTCCCATGCCCCGACATTTTGTTTTCCTATACTTAGCGGAATAATTGTTGCG
>Ga0208980_10000414_pt1 | contig 23684 bp, 23 predicted proteins | sample WetSurMetagenome_3_FD_187993 | JGI IMG/M metagenome (GOLD analysis project Ga0208980, IMG submission 187993) | Wetland microbial communities from Twitchell Island in the Sacramento Delta, sample from surface sediment Aug2011 Site A1 Bulk (version 2) | ecosystem: Environmental > Aquatic > Marine... | reverse complement strand
TCCTCCGATTTCAAAAATTGTATCGACGGTCTTATCAAAAAATGCTGCCGCGACTGCATGTGCAATTATTTCATTTATATCGCCTTCTGTCAGTGCATGAAGCGATGCAATCAGTCTTCCAGAGCCTGTAACTCCGAGTCCGGTAATTTTTATATCCGCATTAATCTGCACTTTAAGCGATTTGTAACATTCAACAGATGCCGATACGGGATTTCCGTTAGTCCTTAAGTACACGGATGCGAGCATCGCCGAATCTTTTTTCCTGATAATTACTGCTTTGGTAGTTGTTGATCCTACATCAAGACCTATAATGCATTCATCGCCGTTTTCCGGAACCGCTTTTTTAATATCTTTGAATACTACTTTTGCCTTTTTACTTGTCAAAGGTTCAAGCCTGGAATACTGATGTTTTGCATCCCTGAATAATCTTTCAGTATCAAGCCTGTGGATTGTATTCAGCCCTTCGAGGGATGCGCCAAGAGCCTCAAAGTAAGAAGATTCTTCAAGTATAAAAGATTCTGAATACTTTTTTCTAATAAATTCAGCAACAGAGATGTTTTTTGACACTCCTCCAATCAGCAGTACCTTTGAATTTTTTTGCTTTGAAAGGAGTTCGATTGCTTTATCGGCAATCATTTTGTTAAGCCCGGAGACAACCCTGTTTTTCTCAATTCCTTTATTTAATGCATGGGTACAGTCGCTTTTACAGAAAACACTGCATCGTCCAGATACCTGATAGAAATTTTCAGTTTCCTTGAAATCTTTTGTGTCTTCTAGATTAAGCCCCATCCTGCCGATTTGCTGCAGATAAAATTCTCCCGTACCCGATGCGCATTTGTTACCCGTGAGTACGTTTCCTATCGCGCCATTTTTATGAATACAATAAACCATAAAATTCTCGGCACCCAGACTGGCAATTGCGAATTCCTGCCCTGTAAGACCGAGAAATACAACACTGTTTTCGATTGCTTTTGGTTCTGAAACGGCAAAAGTGTTAAGTATATTTTTAAATTTTCTTCCGGTTGCCACGACGGAAAATGACGAAAAGTCTTTTTTCTCAAAGAATTCCTTCAAAACAGATTTTGGATTACCTTCGTGATTTATACTATCTACATTACCCACTTTTATCACATCATCAGATTTCTTCGTTTCAACAAATGTGATCGATGATGAACCAATACAAATACCAAGTGACATTTGCTCTTTCATAATTACAGAAATCCCCTCTCGATTACTTCAGAACATTTTTTCCCTGATGTTACCGCACCTTCTATTACAGAAGGAAGACCTGTATTTGTCCAGTCACCGGCTATATAATAATTTTCAATCTTTGTTTCGCAGTCCGGCCTGTATTCCGTCGTATTGGTTTCAGGTAGAAAGGTTGCTCTTTTTTCCCGGAAATATTTCACTTTAACAAACTCTGTATCCCTTAATTCTTCGAATGCAGATTTTACTTCTGTTATCAGAAGATTTATAAATTCATCCTTTTCGTATTTCTCAAAATTAGGTATTGTGTATTCAGGAGCGCTCACTACAATACAAAGATATTTTTCCTTGAAAAATACCCAGTGTGAACATTTATCTATAAGGCCGATCATTCCATAATAGTATTTATCCTTCATAAAACTCAGGTTTCTGTCCGGAAAAAGATACAAAGAAATAATTGAAACAGGTTTTAGTTCCTTAAAACCAAAGTATTTTTCATAGTCTGCATTCCCGAATAGTGCTTTATGATTATAAAATGGCACTGCACTTACATAAAAATCGGATTTAATTAATTCACCCCGTTCCGTAACAGCTGATTTAATCCTGCTATTTTCTATTTCCAGATTTGATATTTTCGATTGCGTCTTTATCTGAATTCTGGTTTTCGCATATTCAATGAACGGTTCTATAAAGATATTACCCAGGGGTTCCCCGGGAATTACGAGTGAAAAAGTTGTTACGTCCTGGAATGCTTTCTCGAGTACGTTGTAAAATATCTCAGCATCGACGTATTTTGGAGAAGTATTAAATACAGCGAATACAAAAGGCTCCCAGAAATATTTCATTAATTTATCATTCTGCCTCATGTCAGAAAGAATCCGGTCAAGGGTTTTACCTTTGAGAAGGCGCTCGCGGATATCAATTTCGATTAATTCTCTTAGTGCAAGTAGTTTGAGTTTATCCTTAAAATTCAGCGGAGTGTAATTTATGAAACCTTTCGCGGCAGCGACTAATGGATTATCACCCGAAGCTTTGAAATGGAAATCTGTTCCGTCAGTATCCTTGAAATACACTTCGAGAGCATTGTGGAAATAAAGCACCGGTTTTTTACCCACAATATCGAGAAGTTCAAATGTATTATTATACCAGCCTGCGAATATATGCTGACCGTTATCAAGATTCTCGCCTGTATCTTCGTCCTGGAACGAAAAAGTTCTTCCGCCGAGTTTTGATGTTGATTCCAATAACGTAACATCGAATCCTTTATTATGAAGATATACTGCTGCAGAAATTCCTGAAAGACCGCCTCCGATTATGCAGACTTCTTTTGACATTTTGTTAATTAAATAATTTATGTTTTAAAAAAACAGACCCGGCAGTCATAAGTTTCCTGAAACTCGAAATCCTGATTACGTCTCCGAATACATTATAACTTTTTCTTTCAATCTTCTCAAGAAGAATATAGTATATTCTCTCCATAATTAATGCAGCGGACATTTTCTTTTTGTCTCCTCTTGACAGGTATTTATGTGCGAGTATGTAATAATCCCTGGCTCTTGAACACTCAAATTCCATAAGACGCCTGAACTGTTCATTATAAGAGTATTTATTCAGTTCTTCTGCAGTGTAACCAAACTTTTTCATATCTTCTGACGGGATGTATTTTCTGCCCGCTGATATGTCTTTCTTTACATCGCGAATAATGTTGGTCAGTTGTAAAGCAATCCCCATATATTCGGCATATTTTCTTGTCTCTTCATCATTATACCCGAAGATTTCGATGCTCATGAGTCCTACGCTTGATGCAGCACAATAGCAATATTCATACAATTCTTCAAAAGTATTATATTCATTTCTGTTCAGGTCCATTCTCATACCTTTGATAAGGTCAAAGAACGGTTTGTGGGGGATTTTAAATAAATCAATTTGTTTTTTCAGCAAGTCAAAAAACGGGTCTCTGTAACCTTTGTAAAGCGAATCGCTGAGTTTTTGTTCCCAGTTTAATAGATTAAGGCGTTTCTCTTCATGAGTTGATTTCACATTATCCACGATATCGTCCGTAATTCTGCAGAAAGCGTATATAATCCTTAAACCTTCACGTTTCTGTTTATCAATAAACACCGAGGAATAGAAAAAGTTAGTTTTGCTATTCCGCATTATATCGAGATATGTGTTATCCGCTATGTTATACATTTCGTTCAAAACAATGCTTTCATCAATATTCCAAGTTTACCTGTTTTAGAAAGTGAAACCCTTTTCGACAATACTTTATAATTAATACTTCTTATCATGCTGAGAATCGTTTCTCCTCCGCATATTATAGCTTTTAACTCGTATTTGAGTCTGCCTTCAAGATTATCCGAAAGCTCCCTGCCTTTACTGAAAAGTTCATAAGTTTCGTCCACCAAATGAGCCATCATTCTTTTGAAACAGTCGTTTTCTATCCTTTGAAATAATTCTTCATAAGAATATTTAAATGATTCCATTGTTTTCTTAGGTATATAAATCCTGTTCATAATCAAATCACGTGAAACATCCTGCCAGAAATTAGCCAGTTGCAGTCCCGTGCAGATGTTATCTGAAAGTGCGAATAATTTTTCATGATTCATTTCATCATATCCGAAAACATTCAGTACGAGATGCCCTACGGGATTTGCGGAATATCCGGAATATTTTATTATATCCTCATACTTCTCATACCTGTTTTTGACCGCGTCCTGTTCAAATGCGGTCAACAGGTCAAAGAATTCTTCCCTTTTAATCCCGAGCGTCCTGATTGTATCTTCAAGTGCGTAAAATACATTCCTGAAATGAACATCCGGAAGTCTTTCGATACTTTCAGAGTCCATTTCGAGAAAATTTCTCATGTATGACAGTTTTATCAGTTTGTCATCAGGGTCAAGATACCGCGAATCAGCTATGTTATCCGCTGTTCTTGCAAAAGCATAAATGCTGTGCAGATAACTTCTTTTTGATTTTGGGATGAAAAATGAGGCAACAGGGAAATTTTCATAATTACTCTTTGCCACATTTTCACAATAATAATATGCCGCTTTTAATGTACCGATAATTTAATGTAAAGTTAATAATATTGTATTAAAATAATATCAAAATAATATTAAATTGTAAATGTTAATTGTAATGATGAATAAAAAATGAAGGAAAACATTGTAATATTCGGAGGAACAGGTTTTTTGGGGAGAAAACTTATTTCAGAACTCCGCGGTAATTTCAATATAACCATTGCAACACGGAATATTCAGGGCACAAAATCCGGATTTAAAGATTTTAATGACGTCATAATAGCAGAATATTCAAATAGTCCTGATAGTACAGCAAAAATTACTGCGTTAGCAGATATTGTTATTAATTTATCGGGAGCTTCAATTGCCGGCAGGAGATGGAATGATAAATACAAAAGCATATTATATGCCAGCAGGATAGATACAACACGATTAATTGTTTCATCATTTGGTAAACTAAGTAAAATACCTCGTTGTTTTATAAGTGCGTCAGCCGTTGGGATATATGGGAACCGTTATGATGAAATCTTAACTGAAAATTCCAGGACAGGAAATGATTTCTTAGCAAAAATGTGCGCAGACTGGGAAAATGAAGCATTAAAAGCGGAAGTTTTGGGTATAAGAACCGTATGCATCAGAACGGGTATTGTGCTTGACAGGGACGAAGGCGCATTTGCAAGGATGGCTTTACCATTTAAATTTTTTATAGGCGGAACCTTGGCAAACGGGAAGCAGTTTATGCCGTGGATACATTCAGAAGACATAGTTAGAATATTCTCGGAAGCAGTAAAAAACAATTCGTTAACGGGTATAATCAACGGAACATCTCCGAATCCAATTACTAATTATGAATTCAGCAAAACACTCGGCAGAATACTTATGAGGCCTACAGTTTTCCGCGTTCCTGAATTTGCACTAACTATCGTAATCGGAGAACTCGCAAGATTTATTATTGCCAGCCAGCGGGTTTATCCTGAGAAACTAACAGCAACGGATTTTACATTCAGGTTTCCTGATATTGAATCGGCTATAAAAAATATATTAAAGTGATATGATAAAAGAAAAGATGCTGATTATATCTGAATTCGAAAAAATATTCTCCTTGCATGCGACAGGATTCGAACAGCTTAAAAGCGGTGTATCTAAAAAAATAATTCTCAGGATTTTCACGGGAAACGGCTCTTATATTGGAATTTACAACCGGAACGTAAAAGAAAACCTTGCATTTTTCTCATATACAAATTCATTTACAGAATGCGGAATGAATGTTCCTGAAGTCCTATTTGTTTCACACAGTAAAAAATTGTATTTTTTAAACGACCTTGGCAGCAAGACGCTTTTTGATTACATAAAGTCCGGACCTGATAGAAAATCACTCTTCAGGTATTACGTAAGAGCCGTAAAAGACCTTGTCAGATTCCAGGTGTACGGGAAATCTTTTGTTGATTTCAGATACTGTTACGAAACATTATTTTTCAACAGAACACAGTTAAAATCAGATTTTGAAAAATTTTCCGTATACTATATTAATAAATACACGGGTGGAAGAATTAAAGCGAATGACCGTTACATCAATTCATTTTGCAAAGAAATATTAATTACACCCCTTTCCCTCTTCATGTACAGGGATTTTCAGCCAAGAAATATAATCAAAAACAGGAGCAGACTTTCATATGTAGACTATCAGTCAGGCAGATACGGACCCCCGCAATATGACCTGATATCATTCCTATATTCTGGAAGTATAGACATTACAAAATCTGAAAGAAAGAAGCTTACCAGCATATACTTTGATTATATTACGGAATTCGTTTATATAGACAAAAAATATTTTTATAATTCACTGAAATATTTTGCTTTAATGAGAATTGTACAGTTACTTGGAAGTTATTGTTATTCATTCTATGAGAGTGGAAACCGTTATACGCTTGAGAAAATCCCGAATGCGATAAATAATCTTAGATCCCTGAATTTCAGTGAAAAAGTATTTAACAATCTGAAGTCTATCATACTTGAAAATCACTCATAACGCAAGGCATCTATCGGATTTAACTGAGCAGCTTTATAAGCAGGATAGACACCAAAAATAAGTCCGACCATAGTACAGATAACCAGTCCTATTATTATCCAGTCGACAGGCACTACTACAGGTGTGCTAAGGTACAAAGCGAGGAGGTTACCCGTGATAATACCAAGTGTTATGCCTACGATTCCTCCCATTAGTGAAAGAATGACAGCTTCAAAAAGAAACTGTGAGAGTATATTGCTGTTTTTGGCACCGATTGATTTTCGTATTCCGATTTCTTTTGTTCTTTCGGTTACTGATACCAGCATTATATTCATTATACCGACTCCCGCAGCTAGAAGAGCTATAAATGAAATGAATCCAGCTCCGTATTTGAAATATTTTGTGAAATTATTTACTTGAGAGATAAGTGATTCATTCGAATAAATTTCAAAATTGTTTTCTTCCCCGGGTCCGACTTTGCGTATTACTCTCATTATGCCAGTGACATGCTCAACCGTTTCATCATATAATTCTCTGCTTGGAGCCTGAACCGCAATATTAATGTTCCGGTCGCGGTCTCCCCTGTAAATCTGCTGTGTCCTTGTAATCGGAACGAGAGCCAAATTGTCCCTGCTTTGACCGAAACTCTCTCCTTTGGCTTCAAGCACACCTATTATTGTATATTCATGAAAATCCAATATTATTTTTTTCCCGAGCGGAGTTTCTTTAGGAAATAATTTGTCCACTACCTCCATACCTAATACCGTAACCGGTTCGGCGCTGTTGATTTCAAGTTGTGTAAAATATCTTCCCTCTTTAACAGTATAATCATTGCATGGCAGAAAGTCCAGATTCACACCTCCAAGAAACATATTCGGATTCGTTGATTCTTTTCCGTACCTGAACACTTTACCGCCTTTCCAGTCTTCGAGGGATATATACTTGGGCATAGTCGATTTTTCTATCAGTCTCAGTCCCTGATCGTACGTTATATCCGGTCTGTTCCTGAATTTCTGTCCCGGTGGGCCCCCCATCTGCAATGCGGGAAATTTCTGTATCTGGAAAGTATTACTGCCAAGCTGGCTAAGTCCGGAATCTATACCCGACTGTAAAGCATTCAGTAGTGTCATGATAGCAATAATAGAAAATACTCCTATAGCTATACCTGCCAATGTTAGGCTTGTGCGAAGCTTATTCCTTCGAACTGTATCAACTGCAAGTTTTATTGTCTCACCAATTATCATTCTTTATTCATATCTTAATGATTCAACAGGGTCCAGTTTAGCAGCGTTATATGCCGGGAAGAACCCTGACATCACCCCAAAAAGCAGCGAAATAAATAAACCAAGTGCAACTACCCACAACGGCATTGCAGTAGGCAGAACGAAAGCGTCTATGATAAGGCTTATCGGAAAGGATATCATTAACCCTATTAATCCGCCGGAAAGGCAAATCAGACTCGATTCAATGAGGAATTGTATTAGTATAGTCCTTCTCCTTGCACCGATAGCTTTCCTGATTCCGATTTCTTTTGTTCTTTCTTTTACGGATACAAACATGATGTTCGTGATTCCTACGGAACCGACAACAAGCGATAAGGATGTTATCAGAATCCCGATTATCTTAATTAGAGAGGTCAGCTGATTGTATGTGTCCTTGAATGCTGCCTGTTCATTAATACCGAAATCATCTCTGCCGCCGATGGGAATTTTCCTTGCTTTCCGCATAATAGATTTAATCTCTTCCTTTGTCTCATCAAGATTATTCATATCGGCTGCTTTTATGTTAATCGTAACGGACCTTCTTGTACCGAATAATTTGTAGAAAACTGTAATAGGTATAATAACCCTGTTATCAAGGCTGAATAACCCAAGCATGCTGCCCTGTTTTTCGATTACTCCGATTACCCTGAAAGAGTGTGTACCTACTTTCATTATCTTTCCGATGGGATTGATATTGCTGAAAAATCCATTTTTGACATCCATACCTATAAGGCATACTGGATACGAGCCTTCGGATTCCTTGCTCGTAAAAAACCTACCCTCATCAACGTTCAGGCTCGTCGTTTTCTGGTATTCATCGGTCGTTCCGATAATAAAAACATTATCCATCGAAAGACTCCCGTACTGAAGCGGACGCGATGAACCAACCGAAGGTGCTACAGACGCTGCAGTCTGTGAAAATTTCTTCACGTATTCATAATGCTGTAGAGTAATATCCCTCCTGTTCCTGTAAAATTCAAAATCTTCCTTGCCGAACCATTCGAATTTCTGCACATAAAGTATATCCGCTCCCACAGAAGAAATGCTGCTTTCAAACGCCCTGTTGATTCCCTCAATAGCTGTCTGCATCAGGGTAACGGCGGTAATGCCGATAACGATTCCGAGTGCTGCAAGTACCGAGCGCATCTTATGAGAAATAATTGCTTTTACTGATATAAGAAAACTTTCTTTTATTTCAACAAATAAATTCATCAGTTATTCTGTTTTCCTGTAATCTGCTTCAATAAGACCATCACGGAGTTTGACAATCCTATGAGCATTTTTTGCTATGTCTTCCTCGTGTGTTACTAATATTATAGTGTTTCCGTTTTTATTTAACTCTTCAAATAAAGCCATTATTTCCACGCCCGTTTTTGTGTCAAGATTTCCAGTCGGTTCATCAGCAAGAATGATTGATGGATTGTTTACAAGCGCCCTTGCAACAGCGACTCTTTGGCGCTGTCCCCCCGACAGTTCGTTCGGTTTATGCATCATCCTGTCTCCCAGTCCAACATTATTCAGAGCTTCTTCCGCTCTCTGAATCCTGTCATGCCTTGTCATACCGGAATAAATTAGCGGAAGTTCCACGTTATGAAGTGCATTACTGCGAGGAAGCAGGTTGAAAGTCTGGAACACAAAACCGATTTCCCTGTTTCTTATCTCCGCAAGTTCGTCATCATCCATCTCGTGCACATCTTTACCGTTCAGTATATAATCGCCTGATGAAGGAGTGTCCAAACAGCCTATAATATTCATCAGAGTAGATTTACCGGAACCAGAAGGGCCCATAATCGCAACGTAATCGTTCTTTTCAATTTCAAGATTAACACCGTTCAGGGCAAAAAGCTTTTCTTCGCCCATTTCATAAATTTTTGTTACATTCTTTATATCTATCAGTTTGCTTCCCATGCTATTCCTTTTCTTTTTTCATGGATTTCTTTTCGTTATTTACTTTGACTTTTGTATTTTCATCAAGGTCCTTGTTTATAGCTTTGAAACTACCTTTTACAACTTCCGCGTCTTCATTAAGCCCTTCGATTATTTCAATATAGCTGTCGCTTGAAATGCCGGTTTTGACTTCCCGTTTTTTAGTCACGCCGTTTTCTACAATAAAGATAATTTCCTTTGGTTTTGACTTTTTCATGATTTTTTCATCTCGCTGGCTCGAAAGATTCTCCGGCATTGATTTATCCTTGTCTTCTGCCGATATTGTCAGCTGAATATCCTCTTCTCTTGTAGTAACACATTGTATCGGGACTGCAATAACATTGTCTTTTTTCTCGACTTCAATATCAACCGTACAACTCATGCCTGGCCTTAATTCATAATCTTCCTTGTTGACGCGTATTTTCACAATAAAATTCACAACTTCTTCCTGTGTTCCTGTATTTTTTGATTTTGCAGTATTTGCTATTTCATATACATATCCCGTGAACTGCTTATCAGGGAATGCATCAATCTGAATTCTGGCTGTATCACCAATATTCACGAGCGTGACGTCAGTTTCACCGACTTCGACCTGGCATTCCATGGAATTAAGGTCCGAAATAGTCATGATCTGCGAACCAAGATTGAATGATGTACCGAGTACTTTTTCGCCTTCTTCGTTATTCAGCTGCGTGACTGTTCCTGACATCGGCGCGTAAATCGTTGTCTTGGAAATATCATATTCCACAGATGAAAGCGAGGCTCTTTGCTGTTGAATCTGAGCTCTTATCGTATTCATACCTGCTATTGTTGCATCATAATTTGTCTGTGCATTCTCAAGGTCAGTCGAAGATGCAAGCCCTTTATTGTACAGTTCTTTCATCCTGCCGAGTTCCAGCTGATATTTTTTCAGGTTGACTTCCTGCGCTTTAAGATTGCTCTCCGCTACTTTAATCGAAGCGCTCTGCTGTTTTAACTGCGGATAATAGGCATCAGGCTTTATCTTTACGACAAGGTCGCCTTTGTTCACAACATCTCCCTCCTGGACAGGCAAAGAAATAATTTCCCCGCTGACCTCGGCGCTGATATTAACTTTGGTTTCAGCTTGTATCTTGCCGGTCGCGGTCACAATCTGTGTAATGTTCTGTCTCTGGACTTTTTCGGTTTGAACTTCGATTACTTTCTCTTTTTTCCCCGATAAAACGACAGCAACGACAACGATTATCACGAGTAAAACGATAACCGACCAAATTATTTTTTTCTTTCTGTTTTTTCTTTTCTTTTTACTGTTATTGTTTTTTACAGGCTGTTTTGCTTTTACATCGTCCATATATTTGTAGATTTATGATTTTAATATTTAATTATTCCCGCCAGGTATTCCAGGTACTTTTGCGATATCATGAAATTGTATATATAATTTATCCTGTCAATCTGGAGATTGTTCAGGTTTGTTGTCGCAACCTGCACGTCCAGGAGTGTTCCGTAACCAAGTTTAAAGTTCTCTTCAGAAAGGAGTTTATCCTGCTCGGCTGACTTTATATTCTTTTCTATTATTTCTGTCTGTTTATATGCAGTCTGGAGGTCATAAATTGCTTTTTTAATTTCGGAACGGATGTTCCTTTCCAGCTGGCTCAAATCTTCCTTCCGCTGTTTCACGTTTACCTCATTAACTTGCTTGCTGATATCCCTCTGGAATCCCTGGAAGATTGGATAACTAAGGGATAAGCCAAAAGTGAGAATACGGTTATTAACGAGTTTATCAAACTGGTTGCCGCTGATATTGTAGTTTCCGAATGCAGATAATGTCGGATAAAATAAGTTCTTCTTTGAAATACTTAGCTTCATCTCGTTTGCTTTTATATCCTCTATAATAGATTTGTAATCGTAGCGGGTTGATAGAGCATTGGTTGATAGCTTTTCATAATCACTGTATTTCACATATATCACGTTTAGTTCGTCCGTTGACCTCGGTACTTCTATCCCTGCCGAGGATACATCATACTCCTTCGTTATGTCTTCGTACATCGAATTCAGCAGTTCCACCTTTGACTTTTCGTATTCGTTCTTTGAAGTCAGCACGTTGAGCTCATACTGTGCAACCTGGACATCCTGTTTGTAAATATCCGATTGGGTTTTCTTTCCTACATTTACGTATTCCTTTATCCTGTTCAGCTGTTCGATTGCTACAGAGAGGTTCTGAGTGTTTGTTTCGACTATTTTCTGCTTCTTTATGACATCAAAAAATCTCTGGTATATTTTTATCACGATATCAAGTTTCGTTTTCTCATAATTGGTTTTGAGAATCGTCAGATTTTGTTTTTCGAGGCTTATACTCTGATAATTTGCAGTTCCGTCAAACAAAATTACGTTTGTACTGACACCGAGATTCAGATTATTGGTCCAGCTGCTCTGGTCGCTGATTTGTACGGGTATTCCGTTCTGATAAATCGAACCTCCCTTTGAAAATGCGTTATTTCTGCTCCATGAACCGTTTAAACTGAGGGAGGGTATCAGTGAGCCGTATGCGCCTTTCACATTGAATTCCTGAATGGCTATCCTATTCTCGAGAGTATAAAGATTAAGGTCATTTTTTAGTGCGGTACTTACCGATTTGTTTAAATCATAAAGTTCCTGTGAATTTGCTGCTGAATATGATATTAATATTAGAATCAGCAAAAGAAGTTTAATTTTCATCTGGTATTAGATTTATCTATTAAAATAAACGGATAATTTACAAAAAGGTTGCGTTTATAAAGTAAAAACATACGTTTTTGTCCTTATTTTTAAATCTAAATAATTTATCTTAGTCAGTCATTAAATTAAAGGTATTATGGTTTACATTACACGTAAAGAGCATTTCTCAGCCTCACACATATTAATCAATCCAAAGTGTTCAGACGATGAAAACAAAATTATTTTCGGAAAATGCAATGAACTGCATGGGCATAATTATTATCTGGAAATAACTATAAAAGGGATTCCGGAGATAAAAACCGGCTACGTTATGGACCTGAAAAAGCTAAAAGAAATCATTAATGAAGAAATACTGACGAAAGTCGACCATAAAAACCTGAATGATGTGATTTTTTTCAGGGATAAAATACCTACAACTGAAAATATGGCTGTTGTGTTCTGGAATATACTGTCGCCACATTTAAAAGGAGAAAATTATTCACTTTATTCCGTGAAAATATATGAAACAGAAAAAAATTCGGTGATATACAAAGGTGAAAAATAAGTTACTTTCAAATAATGATTTCAAACTCGTAAAATCACTACATCTTAAGAAATACAGGGATGAACACGGTCTGTTCCTGATAGAGGGCAGGCATCTTGTTGAAGAATTTTTGAAATCAGGGATATCACTCAGCAAAATAAAATTTGCTCTTGCAACAAGAGATTTCGGTGATGAAAAATTAACAGAAAAAATAAAAGAGAAGACTTATATTCTCAATGAATCTGACTTCGGAAAGTTGTCCGAGACTAAAAGTCCTCAGGGTATAATGCTTGTTGCAGAAAAATTCAGCAGATCACCGGAATTAGGTTCATTGATTGTAGCACTCGATAATATAAACGATCCCGGTAACCTCGGTACGATCATGAGGAATGCATACTGGTTCAATGTAAGCGAGATTATTATCGGGATAAATTCAGCCGATTTATTCAATTCTAAAACAATAAGAGCATCGCAGGGTGCTGTTTTCCATACTGCGTTCAGGACGAACATTTGCCTAAATAAGGAATTAAATAAACTTGCGGATAATGGATACAAGATATTCCTTGCAACACTTGACGGCAAAAGCTTAAATAGTATTGAAATCAAACCAGGACAAAAATACGTTCTTGTTTTCGGTAACGAAGCAAACGGAATAAATCAGGAAATTGCCGCTGATAATAATTTTGATAAAGCCAGAATTGACGGTTACAGCAGCTGCGATTCTCTAAATGTTGCGGTCTCGTCGGGTATATTATTGTATCATTTCAGGAATTGTATCTGAGTAATTCTCTTCGCAGCAAGTCAAGAGCTGCCTGGACTGTTTTCATCCTGTTGCGCCCCCTGTCATCGCCCATAAAGAATTGCTGAGAATATGTCTTGTCTTTTGAAGAGTACCCGATAAATATGAGCCCAATGGGTTTATCGGTAGTTGCTCCCGTCGGACCTGCTATACCTGTAGTCGCTATGCCTATATCCGTGTTGAATTTAGTTCTGATATTCTCTGCCATTTCTTCCGCTGTCTGCGGACTAACAGCACCATACTTCTGCAGCGTATCGGGACTGACTCCTAACATGTTTACCTTGATTTCATTTGCATAACTGCATACCCCGCCTTTAAAATACTCAGAACTTCCGCTTATATCGGTTATTCTGCCGGACAGCATTCCTCCAGTACAGGATTCAGCCGTGGCGAGCGTTAGCCCTAGTTTCTTCAGTAAATTACCGGTAATAACCTCAATAGAATCTTCATTCAGACCGTAAATAAATTCGCCTGCCTTGTCACTAAGTAATTTTATTATGCGGTCAATTTCTTTTTCAGCCGATTCTTTATCTTTTTCTTTAACGTCTATTCTCAGCCTGACTCCCATCGGTGAAGGAAGGAATGCCATCTTGGATTTTTTAACAATTTCTTCAATATCCCCGAGCTTTTCGAACAATGCAGATTCGCTGATACCGGTTGTCAGTACTGTTTCACTTATTGCAAAATAATCCATCCTGTCAGCAAGTCTGGCTCTGAGATTACTAATTATATCTTCGTCTATCATTGCTTTCATTTCATAAGGCACACCCGGCATGGCAGCAAATATCTTATCCTTAATATCAAACCATAATCCGGGTGCAGTTCCGTTTTTATTCCATATAATGCGGGCTTTTGAAGGTACCAGCGCCTGCTCTTCGTTCGAAACGGGCATTATAATATTGCGCCGTGCGAATATTCCCTTTATATGTTCGAGTACATCTTCTCTTTTAATAAGTTTATCGCCTGAAAATTCTGTAAGTATGGGTTTAGTTATATCATCATGTGTCGGGCCGAGACCCCCTGTTATCAGAGTGATGTCAAAATTTTCAAGAGAGTCCCATAATTCAGCAAGAAGCACTTCCCTTTCGTCGCCTATTGTAATGATTTTTTCGGGCCTGATACCAATCGAATACAAGCGGCTGCATATATAAGTGGAATTGGTATTGTTAATCTGTCCTATAAGGATTTCATCACCTATCGATATTATTTTGGCTTTTACCATAAGTAACCGATGAATTTTATTAAAATTACGGCAGCGATTCCGCTGTATAAGCCTGCAATGACGTCGTCCATCATTATTCCGAATCCGTTTTTCAATCTGTCAAAATATCCCGCAGGATATACTTTCAGAATATCAAAAAACCGGAAACTCAGAAAGGAGATGACTGCTGTTTCAATTTTAAGCTCAGGGTAAAATATACTTAGAACAGCAAGGCTAAACCATTGTCCCGTAACTTCATCGATTACAACTACCGACGGGTCGTCGCCGTACCTCTGCATCATTCTGCCCGAAACAATTATGCCCGCGAAGAAAAAGATAAAAATAAGCGTGAACAGAACGACAGGAGAATAAAATCCGCTTACTAACAGGAATATCATTGCAAATGCACTCCCGACAGTTCCGCTTGCCTTTGGCACGAAGCCCGTATATGCTCCAGTGGCAAGGAATTCCGTGAAGAAATCAATCTTGACGTTTTCGTCAACTATCTTCTTTGTTTTTATCAGTCTCAAGATTTTTTGTACTGCTTTCTGGCCAGGTAATCTATCCCGGTATAGAGTGTTATCAATGTAATCAGGAATAAAAGAAAATAATTTACGGGTGAATCGTATAGAAATATATATATTGCCGTTTTATAATTATCAGCAATATGATAATTCAGAATCAGTATAAGTACAAGTACCGCAAATATATAGGTCATCTGCAGGAATGTCTTTAACTTTGCAATATATGAAGTCTTCATTGTGAATCCTCTATATTCGTCGTATGACCTCAGCAAGGTTACCAATATATCCCGGATGACGATTATTACAAGCATCCATAGAGGCATTATGCCCGCAATAAAGAAAAAGTAAAAAGCAAATGAAGTCAGTACTTTGTCGGCGAGCGGGTCAATGAAAATACCGAAATTTGATACGGACTTATATTTGCGGGCGTGCCAGCCGTCATACCAGTCGGTGAGCACTGCAACGAAAAATACAATAAAACCCCAGGCTTTAAATTTAAAATCCTGGGCAGAAAAAAGGTATAAAAAAACCGGTGATAAAATTATTCGGACTACTGAAAGAAAATTCGGGAAATTCATGCACCGGTTTTTTTATTGTTTAGAATGGTAAATCGTCATCGTTCAGACCCGAATCCTGTGTAATAGCTTTTTCCTGATTCGTTTCCTGGCTTTGTGCCTGTTCTTTCCTGTCAAGCATTATTAAATCAGTCATTTCGACTCCATAATATTTCTTTGTACTATCTTTTGGGTCGACATAACTTCTTATTCTGCCTTCCATGTAAATCTTGCTGCCTTTTTTAAGATATTTACTGCAGATTTCGGCAAGCTGTCTCCAGACAGTAATATTATGCCATTCAGTCCTGTCAATTTCCTTACCTTCGTTATTTTTGTATGAATCAGTTGTTGCAAGCGAGAATCTGCAGTAAGCAGAACCGCTTTCTGCATATTTTAATTCCGGATCGCGTCCGAGATTCCCTATCAGTATTACTTTGTTGAGTGATTTTGCCATAATGCGAAATTTATTTTAAGGTGTATTCGACAACTTTATTTTTTTCAAGAAGATAAAATTTTGTTGCAGAAAAAACAAGAAAGTCCTTTACCTTTCCGGGAACAATTTTTTCTGAAAATAATATTTTATCTTTAAATGAATTGGTTTTCCCGTCATAAACCAGTATTTCCTGGTCTGTAAGTATGTACATATTGTTATTAAGTGAGGACACGGACAATATCGTTATATTATCAATTGTTGATATGTAATTTCCGAAGTTGTCGTATTTGAAAACCACTCCCTCACCTTTATCATATATATAAATATTATTAAGTCCGTCTTTTACAATCTTGACAGGATTAACCATCGGTCTTTGCGCGGATTGAAAACCGCCGAATGCAAACACAGGCGTGCCCGAACTTTGGGATATGGCAGAATATGCTACTATCCTGTTATTTTCGCCGTCAATGACATAAAAATACGGATTAATGTATACAGTCGCTACGGGTTCCTGGAATCTGAACTTTGCCTGGAAGCCTTCATAATTTGTCATTATTGTCGTTATATAACTCAGGTTCAGATCGAATCTCTGCAGTCTGAAATTTCTGCCGTCAGAAACATAAATCTCCATACCCGATGAACCGTCTATCGAAGTCGGATTATCAAACTCACCGTTCTTCCATCCCTGTTTGCCTGTTTTCTTGACAACTTTCAGTGAATCATTATATTTGATTACCTCACTTGCTTCAGAATCAAGTATATATATATTACCTTTTCCGTCAGACGTCAAAGAAACCGCATTCTGAAAATTTCCGGTTTCCGAAGTTCTGACAATTATATTGTCAGGATACAGTAAATTTATTAAAAGCAATATTATCTGAATCATTATCATTTAACTATAAACCCGAAAAATGAAAAAAACAACTGAGGATAAACTCCAAATACAAACGTTCCCGCCAAACAAATGCTGAGTGTAGCAAAATTAAGCGGGCTTATCCTGACTGTATTAATATCATCAGATTCTTCCGCATCCTTAAACCACATGTAAATTATTACTTTCAGATAGTAATAAACGGATAATATACTCAATAAAATAGCAATAACTGACAGCCAGATTAAATTTTCCTTGATAGCAGCATAAAATATATAATATTTACCCCAGAATCCCGCAAACGGTGGTATCCCTGCAAGTGAAAATAAAAACACGGTCAGCACTACCGCAAGGAATGGATTTCGCTTAGCAAGGCCTTTGTATTCGTCAAACGTAAGGTATTTGAAGTCTTTTCCGTCTTCTGTAGCACTCTCATAAACTGACACTGCAATAAACGCACCAAGCTGCATAAAAACATACGCAAGCAGGTAGAATAAAATTCCTTTGCCTGAAAAATCATCCATTGCCGTAATACCGACAAGAATGTAGCCAGCGCTGGCAATTGATGAATATGCAAGAAGCCTCTTGATATTATTCTGTGCGATTGCAACCACATTTCCGTAAAGCATAGTCAGAGTAGCCAGGATTGATAGAAGCAGCCTCAGATCAGTAAGTTTTAATAATATCAAAAGAGGCGCAATAGTACCAACAGCCGCTATTTTACCGGCTGTTGACATCATACCCGTTACAATTGTAGGCGATCCTTCATATACATCGGGTATCCACATTTGGAAAGGAAAAATTCCTATCTTAAACATAAAACCAATTGTAAATAATATAATACCAAGAAGAAAGATCGGAGACCTGAATTGCGTGAATGTGGTCATTATTTTGGTTATGTTGGTATACCCCGTCACTCCGTATAATAATGATATTCCGAATACTAAAAATCCCGTCATAAACGCTCCGAGAAGGAAGTATTTCATCGCGCTCTCATTTGATTTTTCCCGTTTCCTCATCATGCCCGCAAAGACATAAAAACAAATTGACATAGTTTCAAGGCCGATGAAAATTATAAGCATGTCATTACCGTAAATCATGAGCAGCATTCCAAAAAGTGCGAACAGCATCAGGGAATAATATTCTCCGTAATTGATTTTGAAATTTACGAGATAATTCCTTGAAGAAATAAGCGTTATCAGAATTGCCAGCATGGCAAGGAATGCAAACGCATTTTCTGTCATTCCGAGTTTAATGGAATCATTGAAAAGGAATTTAGTTTTCCGGACATCCATACCGGCAAACACTAATGCTGCCAGAACTGATAATACCGAAAAAATAAAACCCGGCATTTTGGACCTGGATGAGAATGCCGCTAATAAAAGAGTCATTATTGCAGAAACTGCGATTATCAGCATCGGGATTATATCCAGTAGGTCGTGTAATTTAATCATTCACTTAATATACGTTAATTTTATTTTCCTTTTGTCATTAAGCATTACTATTAACAGCCCTGCAGCTGCTCCTGCAGCATCGGCCAGCACATCATATAAATCACATAATCTGTTAGGAACAAAATACTGGTGCAATTCATCAGATACTCCGTACAAAACAGAAAATATAAATGAAAAAATCAGAACTTTATCCCTGAAATTTAAAATTTTCTGCTCAGAAAAAGAAATATAAGTAAATAACATTAATAAAAAGTATAAAAATATATGCACAATCTTATCATCGAAATCAAATGAAATCACAGGAAAACTATCACCCGGTATCGAGGATAGAACAAAGATGCCTGTAACCAGGAAAATAAATCCAAAATGATATTTAATGAAACTTCTTATAATCTTTTATCAATTCTGTTCTAGCCGCCGGGATTAAATCTGTTATCTCTGATGCAATTGTACCGCTGTCACCGTATTTCCGGAACATGATATCTCCGCAATATCCGTGTATATAAACACCTGACATTGCCGCCCAAGTGTCTTTCATCTGCGAGAAATATGCTCCGATTATTCCTGCAAGTACATCACCGCTGCCAACAGTAGCGAGATTTTCTCTTCCTGTTGAATTTATATAAACTTTATTCCTATAAAAAGTTACAGACGGTGAATTCTTTAGCACCAGAGTAACATTATATTTTAATGCAAAATCCTGACCACGTTTTATAAAATCATTCCTTAATACTTCGGTTTCAATATCGAGCAGGTTTGCAAACTCACCCATATGAGGAGTTAATATTATTTTACAGTCTTCTTTCCGGAGGATATCCAGATGTCCTTTTAAAGCAAATATAGCATCTGCATCAATTATGAAATTTGCCTCATTCATCAGTATAATATCCCTTACAAACGACATAGTTTCATGATGCCTTCCGATTCCGGGACCGATTAATATTGCATCGCACCATTTAATTTTTTCATTTATCATTTCTTGTGAAGCACCTGTCAGAAATTTTTCAGATTTGAGCGGTAAGGTTATTACCTCAGTTGTCTTGGATTCCATAATAGGATTCAGGCTTTCGGGAATCCCAAGGATAACTGCACCGCATCCGGCTCTTAAAGCTGATTGAGCAGACATGTACGCAGCACCGCTGTATCCTTCGCTCCCTGCCAGTATAAAAAGTTTCCCGTTATTGTATTTGTGGGAATTAATACTCCTGATAGTTTCTTCAAAATGCAGGTCTTCCTTCTCGAAAAGATAAATCTCATCGCCGTTAAAATCCGTAAATTCTTCGCTGTTAATGCCTATGTCAATAATTTTCAGGTCGCCTGAGAATTCCCTGCCCGAATAAAACAATGTATTGAATTTTCTTACCCCCATGGATATTGTTACATCTGCTTTCAGACATTCGGATGCGTCATTATAATTATCAAGGCCCGAAGGAATATCAATGGCTATGACGAATTTATTATCAGCATATTTATTAATATCGGAAAAGATCCCCTTTGCATTTTCATCAAGTCTGCCTTTGAAACCTACACCGTAAACCGCATCGACAAAAAGGATTTTTTCGGTACTGTTATCTGAATAGGATGTTAACTCTCCGGGGTCATGTGTTATATGAAAATATTCTCCGGAGTATAGTTCTTTTATAATTTTATAATTAGTTAAAGCATCACCTTTTAATTCTTTTTCGGGATAGAACATGAAAATCGTAACGGGTGCATATCCGTCATATTCATCATTGAATGATATCAGGTGGCGGGCTATTACAAAACCATCACCCGCATTATTTCCTTTACCGGCAAGAATTACAATTCGTGTGCATTTTTCCTTTAAATAATAATCCCAGATTATTTTAGCAGATTCCCCGCCTGCGTTTTCCATCAGAATCAAAGACGGGATATTATATTTAGCAATTATCTTTTTTTCTGCTTCAAGGACGGTACTGTTGTGGAAGACATTTTTCATACCCCGGGGTTAACTATTTTTTTCATTTCTTTAATTACAGATTTCCTGTCTTTAGCCTTAAAAACTGAAGCTCCGCAGACAAACATATCAGCGCCAGCATCGGAAACAGCCTTTATATTATCCAGTGATATACCGCCGTCAATTTCAATAAGGCAGTTTTTATTTTTTCTTTCAACAAGTTCTTTCAGCTTTTTGATTTTGTCAACAGAATTCGGAATGAATTTCTGTCCGCCGAATCCGGGATTCACGCTCATGACAAGCACAAAATCTGTATACTCAATTATATCTTCCAGTACGAAAATATTTGTAGCCGGATTAATGACTACCCCGGCTCTTGCCCCGAGTGATTTTATTTTTTCAACCAGCCTGTTCAGATGTTTGTTATTCTCATAATGAACCGAAATCAAATCTGCCCCCGAATTCCTGAATGCTTCGATATATTTGTCTGAATTTTCAATCATAAGGTGAACATCTAGCGGAAGTTCTGTGATTTCATTTACTTTTGCTATAATATCGGGACCAAAAGTGATATTTGGCACAAAATGACCGTCCATTATATCACAATGGATAATATCTGCACCGGCTGATTCAATTTCTATGATTTCGGAATTGAGTTTACTGAAATCAGCTGAAAGTATCGATGGACAAATTTTTTTCATTATTTCCAATTAATTATTCGGGTTGTTTTAACTTCGGTTTTTCTGTTGTCTTTTCTTTCGGTTTTTCTGTTGTCTTTTCTTTCGGTTTTTCTATCGTTTTTTCTTTTGGTTTTTCAGTTGGCTTATCAGTGGGTTTTTCAGTATTTTTGTCATTTTCCTGCGGTTTTTCCGGGTTTGGTTTGTTTTTTATTTCTGTATCATTTTTCTGCTTCTGGTCTGTCCCGTTCTTTGTTTTAAGGTCAACGTCGCCTACATCTTCAAATGCTTTATCCGTATCAGTTTTCTTTTTTGATACGATAAGGTCTATCGGAGTGTTATCTTTTGCTGATTTATCTTTTTTAGGATACTGGTCGATAATAAGACCCGGGGAAACATCACTCGGTTGATACGTTACTTTACCCGTTCTCAGCTTTTTTTCTTCAAGCAGTTTTTTAGCGTCAGCAAGTTTTTTCCCTACGACATCCGGAATTACAATATCACCAAGAATCGGACCGTTACTGATAATAAGGTCAACTTTGGTGAATTTCTTTACTTTACTCCCGGGCTGGATAATCTGGGATATTACTGCATCTTCAGGTTGTTCGGTTGTAAACTTACGTACTATTTCCCCGACTTTGAGATTTCTCTGTTCCAGTGTGAATTTTGCGTCTCTTTCACTCTTTCCTATCAGTCTTGGAACTTCCATTAGTTGTTCACCTCCGCATACAGTCAGGTAAACTCTTCTGCCTTTTTTGACATTTTCATTTTTTGCAGGACTCTGGTCCAGGACCAGTCCGATAGGTTTGGCTTCATCATACCTTACATCTCCCTGTTTGACTTCAAGTCCGGAATCCTCAAGAACCTTCTTGGCATCCAGAAAATTCAACCCCGTTACTTCCGGCACGGTTACAAGTTCTGCGTGTTTCACGTACCAGGGCATTATCAGGTTATTGAAAATTAAGAATATAACCAATAAGAAGACTAATATTATCGCGAATTTCTTCAGCATTTTTAAAACTAACTATTGAAAATGAAAAATAAAACTTAAATTGAAATTCCAAAGCATCTGAACTCTCAATTATTGTTTTCCTGCATCTCTAAAAGGGGTAATTTCTTAAATTGAATAAGTATTATATTTTATTTATATTTACATACCTTAAACTATAAATTAATTCGGAGTAAATATTTATGAAATCTTTTAAGTTTTTGTTAGTTTTATTATTTGTTGTCAGTGCAATGTCGCTTTATTTAGGAGGATGTGCACCAGCCGAAACCACAACTGGTAAGCTGGCATATCAGCAAAAAGATTGGGAAAAAGCAGAAAAAGAACTTACAAAGGGCGTTGCTATCGATAAAAATGATGCAGAAGCATGGTATATGCTTGGTTATTCACAGGTTGAACTTGGGAAATACGCAGAAGCTCAGAAATCATTTAAGACTGTGACGAGTTTATCAAAGGACTATAACACTTTGATAAGTAATTACTGGATAGACAAATATAATGCAGGAATCAAGGATTATAATGAAGGGACAAAAGCACTCGGCAGAAAAGATACTTCGTCCTCCAATGCATATTTCCAGAGAACAATAAAATCAATGAATGCGGCAATCGCAATTATACCCGACAGTGCTGCAGCATATCAGCTTATGGCGGATTCGTACAATTATATGGGCCAGACTGACAAAGCGCTGGAAATTTATCAGAGCGTACTTGAAAGATCAAAAAGCAAAGAAGACGCGATACAAATCGCAAGAATTATGTATCAGAACGGTATAAAAGCAAGACAATCAGAAGATTACGAAAAAGCTCTCGGTATTTTCAGCAGAATTATACCTATTCCTTTCTTACCGAAAGATAATCAATATTACGAAAGTTCATTGTTCAACATTGGATTTTCAAATTACCAGATTGCAGTAAAAAAAGCAGCAGACGGCAAGGGAAAGAGCGAATACGAACCTTACCTGAAAGAAGCTGTAAAAAGTATTGAGCAGGTAGTCGCCACTTCAAAAGATAAAGCTCTTTTGAAAGATTCATATGAAATTCTTTATAATGCATACGATGCACTTGGAGAAAAGGCCAAAGCAGAAGACGCTTTAAATAAAAAGAACGCTTTACAATAAAAAGATGTCAGGTTCAGGAACAAACAGCGGAAGATGGTTCTGGGGAATTCTCCTTTCAATACTGTCATTATGCCTGATATTTACAGGAATATCGTTTCTTCTTCTTGTATCATCAGTTTTAAAAACAGGCAGTAAAAATTTTGAATATGTCGAAACAGGAAGCGGCAAGCAGAAGATTGCAATAGTAGACCTGGATTTTACTATAATCGATGCCGCACCTATTGTAAGGCAGTTCAAGAAGTACAGGGAAGATAAATCCATTAAAGCCATAATTCTACGCGTTAACTCCCCCGGAGGAGGCGTAGCAGCATCACAGGAAATGTATGAAGAAGTACGCAAAACAAGACAGAGCGGAAAACCGGTTATTGTCTCATTCGGGTCAATAGCAGCCAGCGGAGGATATTATGTTGCATGCGGAAGTTCTCTTATAGTATCGAATCCGGGTACGTTAACAGGAAGCATCGGCGTTATAATTTCTTTTGCTAAC
>Ga0208980_10000413_pt1 | contig 23755 bp, 22 predicted proteins | sample WetSurMetagenome_3_FD_187993 | JGI IMG/M metagenome (GOLD analysis project Ga0208980, IMG submission 187993) | Wetland microbial communities from Twitchell Island in the Sacramento Delta, sample from surface sediment Aug2011 Site A1 Bulk (version 2) | ecosystem: Environmental > Aquatic > Marine... | reverse complement strand
CATAAGGTTTGCTAGTGCTTAAAAGCCAGAACAAGGCCAAAACACAGTCAATGAGTTTACAGACAACTAGCGATTCATTTGTTACAGGCCACTAGTGTACTGAGTCATTATTTGCTTCGCGGAAATGGCGGAGCAAGCATATGAAAATACAAGCGATTGTGGATTTGATCGCAATAGACAATTAATGACCCGGTACACTGGTCGCGAGTCCTTGAATGTACCGGGATCGAACATGCTCTCCTCTGCCGCCGGCATGCCTAGGATTGAGATTTGTCGTGGATTTTGAGATGACTATAGGGATAAGATGGGCAATCATTACAGGCAGGGCAATAAAGCTTGAACCCTTCATTGGCTTTTTTTATCAACCATTGGGAGTTCTGTGTTCATAAGATCAGTAGCAGCATGTGAAATGGGGGGTTATGCTTTCATTCAAGAATATCAGAGGAGGATAAATGCCTTCGCTATCCGCAAATGCAAAGAAGCCAGCCGGCCGAGCCAAGTTGACCATTTTCCCCGAGGATTACTATGTGATTCATTTGCCGTCAAATACAAAGCTGTTCCCGGCTGAATGGTACCGGCAGGCAACCACACGCTTCGCTGTTTTCATTAGTCAGCCGAATGAGATCACCCTGGTCGTTCCACGGAAGAAATGGGTGGCAATGAAAAACATCTTTCCAAAATATGAACAATCGGCTCCAATGAAGATAGTCGCGCTTGACAAGGATCTGGTGCGTGCCGGTGGCGGATATACGGCAATCGCGACAATCCTGGCAGGGGCAAAGATTGCAGGAACGCCCATATCGTCGTTCAGCTTTGATCACATTCTGGTGCCAAAAACCAACTTGCCGCGCGCAATGCGGGTATTGCGTGGTTTTCTGGAGAGCGGCAAAAAAGCTTAGGGTTGCCAGCGTTGAAGGAATTCGAGAAGAAAGTTGTCAGTGCCGGCACTGGCGCCCCGTTTTGAGAGATTCTCGCGGGCTCCGGCGATTGCATCTCCATACTCCGCAGCAGTGATCTTGCCCCGCAGAAGCTCCACGCGCAGAAAGAGCAGGAAAGTCTGTAGCACGTCTGTTATGCAATACTGGTTGATTTCCTTCAGCCTTCCCTGACGAAAGAGATATTCAACGTCCTCCCCCGCAATAGTGTATTTTCCGGGAAGGCCGATGATCTTTGCCAGAATATCCAGCGAACCGCGTCGATACACAGCCCCATAGTTGGAAAGAAAATCGTACAGGTCGATATGATAAGCATCGCTATACCGGCTGCTGCGGTAGGTATACTTGGTTTGCGCTGCGCCAAAATACTTGGGTAATGAGAGGCCATACTTCAGAGCGCGCGTTTCGAGCACCGGGAGATCGAAACCCCGTCCGTTGAAAGAAACCAGGACCTGGGAATTTTCAAAAATCTGCCAGAACCGTGTAACCAGCTCCGGCTCTGAAAATCTGTCAGCCCCAAAACAGCCTAGGGAATGGATTCCGAAGTTTTCGTCAGCCTGCAAAGTGGCAATTGCGATGGGAATGTGGAATGGAATAGGAAAGAAATCGCTCTTCTGTGCGCTTTGCACGAGAATCGCATCGCGAGCCTTGTCATATGCCTGTTCAAGCGTAAGGGCATCTTCAGGATCGTAAATCTGCTTTACCAGATCCTTGTCGACACGGGTTTCGATATCGAATACCAGATAGTGTCCCATATCATTCATGCGGCGATTTTCCATAATCGACGATCCTGCTGCCCGCGTGCAACCAAAAAGTGCACATTCTTGAGAAATGGACACCCATTTCTTGTCTCCTCGCCGGTCAGGAGAACTCTTTTCTCATCAAAGTTTACGTTCCTTCCGCGCAATTCCTGAAGCACTTAGCGGAGAATGCCATAGGGACAATCGTGAATTTGCGATGCGGATTGAGAAGTATGGATCAACTACTGTATATTGTGGTATATATTTTGTGAAAATACTAGATGTGGGGTGTTTTCCCTTGACAGGACTTCCACTCTTGTATAAAACAATACGCACCAAGGGTCTTTCAAAAAGGGAAATTGATCCGCTGAATTAGTACCTGTCAATAAGATCTGAGGGGTACTGCAAACTTGAGGAATGTTCTTCGAAAATAATTATATGGTGAAATTTGCGCAATTTTAGCTTTTTTTTGCAGGATAAGGAGGTCTTCGGATGAGCGGCAACAAAGTCATGCCTATGGAGAATCCCGCATCAGCAGCATTCTCAACCGGAGAAGCAAAGGAAGGTAACGGGGGGCTGGAATTCCCGCGCCACTTTACGAGGGAGGGTGTGTCTCCGTTCGACGAGATCGAGTGGGAAGTTCAAACAGCCTCCATAGTCAGCGAAAAGGGAGAAATCCTCTTTCAGCAGGAGGGCGTGGAGGTTCCCAAAAGCTGGTCGCAGATGGCCACCAACATCGTCGTGTCGAAATATTTTCACGGTCAAGTGGGCACCCCCCAGCGTGAAACTAGCGTGAAGCAGCTGGTTGAGCGGGTTGTGCGCACAATGATGGAATGGGGCGTTCAGGGCGGGTATTTTGCCTCTGACGCGGATGCGCGGGCATTTCGCGACGAACTGGCTTTCCTGCTTCTGCATCAGTACGTTTCGTTCAACTCTCCCGTATGGTTTAACTGCGGCATTGAACCCAAGCCCCAATGCTCCGCCTGCTTTATCAACTCAGTCGAAGATACGATGGATTCCATTCTTCAACTCGCTCGCACAGAAGGAAGGCTATTCAAATGGGGTTCGGGAACCGGAACGAATTTTTCTACCCTGCGCTCCTCTCGGGCCAAGCTCTCCGGCGGAGGTATAGCCTCGGGACCCGTTAGTTTTATGAAGGGCTTCGATGCATTTGCCGGCGTGATCAAAAGCGGAGGCAAAACCCGCCGCGCCGCCAAGATGGTGATCCTCAATATCGATCACCCCGACATACTCGAATTCATCGGATGCAAAGCGAAGGAGGAGAGAAAGGCATGGACACTGATAGACGCCGGCTACAACTCCTCGGTGGATGGAGAGGCCTATTCCAGCATCTTCTTCCAGAATGCGAATAACAGCGTTCGTGTCGGGGACGACTTCATGAAGGCCGTCGAGCAGGACGGTCCATGGCAGACGAAGGAACGGTGCACTGACGAAACGGTTCACAACTACAAAGCGCGAGATCTCATGCGCGAGATAGCCGAGTCCGCGCATATTTGCGGCGATCCCGGCATGCAGTTTGATACGACGATCAACAAATGGCATACATGCAAGAATACGGAACCAATCAATGCCTCGAATCCCTGTTCGGAGTATATGTTTCTGGACGATTCCGCCTGCAACCTGGCGTCATTCAACCTGCTGAAATTTGTGGATGCGAGCGGGAATTTTGATGTTGCCAGCTTCCGCAAGGCCATCGATATTGTGATTTCCGCTCAGGAATTCATAGTGGGCAACGCAAGCTACCCCACTGAAAAGATCACAAAAAACAGCCTTATGTACCGTCCTCTCGGCATGGGTTATGCCAATCTCGGGGCTCTGTTGATGTTCAATGGTTTAGCCTATGACGGCGACGAGGGACGCGATTTTGCTGCGGTTATTACCGCGGTAATGACCGGCGAGGCCTACCTGCAGTCCACTCGAATAGCAGCCAAGCTTGGCCCTTTCCAGGGTTATGCCAAGAATCGCGAGCCTTTCCTGGAGGTAATGCGGATGCATCGCGCGGCCCTGCAAAATGTGAACGCGGCCCGCGTTCCCAAGGACTTGATGCAAGCGGCGCAGGAATGCTGGGACAATGCGGTGCTGGAAGGAACGGTTCATGGTTACCGAAATGCTCAGGCTACCGTCCTTGCCCCCACAGGCACCATTGGTTTTATGATGGATTGCGATACTACAGGGGTGGAGCCCGACCTCGCACTTGTGAAATTCAAGAAATTAGTTGGCGGCGGAACGATGAAGATCGTGAACAATACGGTTCCAGCCGCGCTCGCAAGGCTTGGGTATGCACATGGCGAGATTCGCGCGATCACGGCGTACATCGACGAGAATGGTACCATCGAAGGAGCTCCATTTGTGAAGGAGGAGCACATGCCGGTTTTTGATTGTGCGTTCAAAGCCCAACGTGGCACTCGTTCGATCCATTTCATGGGGCATATCAAAATGATGGCTGCCGTTCAGCCCTTTATCTCCGGAGCTATCTCAAAGACCGTGAACGTGCCGGAGGACATCACACCCGAGGAAATTGCGGAAGTATTCATGCAATCCTGGAAAATGGGTGTAAAAGCCATCGCAATATACAGGGACAACTCCAAACGCACCCAGCCGCTTAGTACTTCGAGTGCAGTTAAGGCTCAAGGGGCTGAGACAAAAACGATCGAGAAGATTGTATTCAAGCCCGTTCGCCGGAAACTGCCGGCCGAACGCCGCGCCATAACTCACAAGTTCAGCATTGGCGGGCACGAAGGATACATAACCGTGGGGATGTACGATGACGGGCAACCGGGCGAGATATTCCTGGTCATGGCAAAAGAAGGCAGTGCTATTTCGGGATTGATGGATTCCTTTGCAACCGCCGTTTCACTTACGCTCCAGTATGGCGTCCCTCTCAAAGTTCTTATAGATAAATTTTCCCACGTACGTTTCGAGCCTTCAGGGCATACAGGCAACTCCGAAGTCCCCTATGCCAAGTCTATTGTCGATTACATATTCCGGTGGCTGGCTTCCAAGTTTCTCCCGCGGGAGGACGCAATCCATGCCGGCGTTCATCTTGCCGATGTGACTCCTTCTGCACAGCCTGCTGAGTCCGTCACCTCCCAGCCGCTGACGGACATCAAATCCATGTATGCCTTGGATGATGCACCGACTTGCGCGGGATGCGGAAGCATTATGGTGCGGAACGGATCGTGCTATAAATGTATGAACTGCGGTGAAACCAGCGGCTGTTCGTAGGAATCTGTCCGAACCTCGTTCAGGGTGGCCTTTGGTAGCCAATTACGTTCTTCGCACGGACGCAGCGAAACCTGTCGGCTATTTAGATGAACTCCGGACATAAGATTTCCTGGATTTGGCGAACCCTCCATTCTTTGGCAATCCTCTATTTTCTCCTGCTTCCCGAAACAGTGCTGCAGTCAGGCGCCTGGCAGCCGGATCTTCCTCAGGGAACAGTCCTGCAGAGAGCCAGACGCTACAGAGAATTGGGCGTCACCAAGCTTGCGGCACGCTCAATCCTGACCGTTTGGGAAGCCCCCTCCAGTTATGATCAATTGCTGGCCCAATCCAGCCTCGTTGTCATGGGCAGATTTCGGGACCAGAAATGCCGATTGTCCGGTGACCGCATGCGTATTGAGACCGTCAGCGTTTTCCGTGCAGACCAGGTAATCAGCGGACAGATTGATTGGTCCGCAGTGCCAATGCAAAGCAGAGTGATGCCGGAAGCGGAAACACGACCCTTAGGCGAGAATGAGATTTTCATTATAAGAAATGGGGGTACGTTGGAATTGTTCGGAATCATGATGGAGGACATTGAAACCGCCTTTCCGCCATTCAAAAACAACCAGACATATATCCTCTTCCTGCATATCCCGCCAACTTTTTCCAAGTACGCCCAACATTATGGACAGCCTTTGCTAAAAGCTTATGAAACGATTGCCGGGCCCCACTCTGTCATTAAGGTCAATAAAGCAAAGGCAGGAGAATCAAGAATCGAGTCGCTTGTAAACAACCCGCAGCTTCGCAGCGAGCTCCAGGTCAAGTTTCAATCGAAGTTATCGCTCTTTTTGGAGCATTTAAAAAAGGAATAGCTCAGATCGCTCTTCACGACGGCACCAAAATGAGAATTCAGTGCCCTGAAGAGATGATTAAGAACGAGGCAGGCTTATCCGGCGCCAATCAGATAATGGCCATGATATTAGATGGAATACCGCAGTCACTCGGATGACTGAGGATATGCGGAGATAATAGAATTTTGTAAGGTTCGTAAAATTTTACAATTGCCAGAAACTCGCTTGACATCGACATCCATCCCATCTACTGTCAGGGGATTCTGGGCACACACCTGAGATAGGAGCGGGACACGTAAGATCGATAGCCAGAACGATTTATCCGATTCTGCAGAACTGAGACTTGCCTGCATTAAAGTGAGTCTGCTCCCGTTTTCCTGTTGATTCCGGGATGGGTGGATTTTCTCCCGATCCCCAGAAAAGGAGGTTGCGATTTGCTCCGATCGCGAGGCGCGAACCAGCCCCTACAACGCTGTAATTATTTGTGCCATAATAGCTTCGCAGCGATACATTAGATCGAAGCAAGCTTAATTTGTCATGTAACATTCGCGGAGTTGACCGTAAATATATGAGAATGCTGGATTCTGCAGACGCAACTCTGATTGAATTCACGCTGAAGGGTGATGAACAAGCGTTTGCAGAATTAGTAAGGCGTTATCAGGCTGCCGTCTGGGGCACGGTTTATCGTACCCTGGGCAACTCGTCGGAAAACGAGGATGCGGTTCAGGAAGTGTTTATGCGTGCTTACGTTTCGCTCCGTAACTTTAACTGCAAGTACCCGTTTGGGCCCTGGATTCTGCGCATCGCCACAAACTATTGTATCGATCAACTCCGGCGAAAGAGGGTGCGGAAGTGCAAGCTATGGACCGAGCTTACGGAGTCTGAACAAGCGCGCATGCTTGCTACAGTCTCTCCCGGCGGGGATTATGGGCACGCGGCAGCATACAACCCGGATCATTTTGAGGATGTTGCCCGGGTCCTGCTTAACGAATTGGGCCCTAAACATCGCACAGCATTTGTTTTAAGGGAACTTGAAGGTCATAGCTATGGGGAGGTGGCAGCAGCTTTGGGGACCTCGGAAGTTGCGGCGAGGGTTAGGGTTTCCAGGGCTCGGGCCGAAGTTCAACAGAAGCTTCGCAAATATCTGGACGATTATAGATCTAGGAGGCGAGGATAATGCGAACCTGTGAATGGTTTGACAAATATCGCGATGATGAACTCAGCGCGGAGGAACGCGACCGATTCGAAAAGCACATGATTACCTGCAAGGACTGCTCAGAGAACCTGGCTGTCCTTAACAACTTCGTGCATGCCCTTACAACTCAGGAACTGCAAATACCTGCTGCGCTGCCGGAGAGAATCGCCAGGCGCGCCTTCCAGAAATCAGGATCCTGGGACTTTCTTGTCACTTCCTGGATCAGGCCGGCTCCTGCATGGTACGCCTTTGCTCTCCTGCTGCTCGTGTTTTCCATTCTTTGGGCGTTTCCCGGTATAGGCAGGACCGGCACCTATAGCGACTACGAAACGCTGATGATGGAGAGCAATCCGGCGAACACAAGCGAGAGCGCTGCCCAGGCCCTCAGCGATGATGATATGCCGAATTGGCTGAGGGAGGGAGGAAGTTCGCAATGAACACTCGGGTGAGGGCGCTGGAATCGCTGGTTGCGATTTTTCTTCTCGGACTGGTTATAGGAGCAGGGGGCGCCCTTCTGTGGGTCGATCGTGGCACGCAAACTACTAGCACCACAAGTCCGCGGTCTTTTATGGGCGGCAGGAGGAATCCTGTCAGGCTATCGGAGTTGCTCAAGCTTACTCCGGAACAAGATGCCAAGATTAAGGCCATTTATGATGAAACCCGGCGTCAGAGCGCAGCCCTTTCAAAAGAGATGGGGCCGAAATTTGAGGCCATTCGGACTCAGACAAACAGCAGAATTGCTGCACTCCTCAACGAAGAACAAAAGAAGATTTTTGAAGAGTTTTTAAGAGGACAACAAGATGAATCGCGGAATCGCTCTGCTCGCGGGGGCGGCAGGGAGGGTGGCGGTCCGCAGCCTCAGACAAACCCGTCCGGTCCACAGCAATCGCAACCCCCTGGTCTCGGCGCTCCCCAGCTTGGGCCAAATCCATCCGGCCCGCAACAATCGCAGCCCCCTGGATTTGGCAATCCGCAACAAATGCCCCGCGGAGATGGCAGCTCATCTCCTTGGCGCGGTCCCTCTAGATCACAATTGCCGCCCCCGGCTGGAACTGACAAAGAAAATAAAGTTCAGCCGTCGAGCTGACAAGCCTATCTCATCCGCGGAGCGCTGAACACAGCGCTTTTTTGTACAGAGACGATGTAATTAGCCTGCCGCTCCCAGACTTTTCCGCAAGACAAATATTTCCGTAAGCCGGAAGTTTGATTTGATATTCCCCAACATCAGCATAAAAGACACGGGCGCGGATGCGGTGATGTGTGATTGAATGCCGCACCGCCACCTTCTCTACCAGGGGAATGGAAATGCCCAAAATAGTCTGAGCGAGCGCTTTTGCAGCTTTCTCAGGTTTTATGTTCTTCGTCGACAGGATCTTTGTGGGCAAGCTCCATTCTCCCGGCACATAGTTAATTGCCCGCTTCTTTAGGAGAATCAATTTGCCTCGCCATTCAAGGACCACCACAACCAAATCAACATTTTCCAACACTCGTTTGAGGCGCGGCGCCGGCACACAAAATTGAATCCCTCCTGCATACGACCGGCAAAGCGATTGGGCTGGGCAAGCCGAACATAGCGGCGCCGCCGGTTTGCATACCAATGCGCCAAGTTCCATGACAGCCTGAGCAAAATCCGATGAATATTTGTTGTGCTGCCATGCCTGCGCCTGGCGCCAAAAATAGTCTTCAGGCACCTTTGTTGTAATCGCATGAAGGCGGGTGATGACTCGCCTTACGTTGCCGTCAACGACTGGCTGAGGACAGTTAAAGGCAATGGAGTGGATGGCGGCTGCCGTGTAACGACCGATCCCAGGTAATCCTTCGATTTCCTCCAGAGTGCAGGGAAAATCTCCGCCAAATTCCCGCGCCATAATCATCGCCGCCCGATGAAGATTCCGTGCACGGCTGTAATAGCCCAAGCCAGCCCACAATGCCATGACCTCTTCTTCCGATGCGGCAGCCAGCGTGGCGATGTCTGGGAAACACCGCAGGAATCGGTGAAAATATGGCACAACGGTTTTGACCTGAGTCTGTTGCAGCATGACCTCGGAGATCCACACGCGATATGGTGTCGGTTGGCGGCGCCAAGGGAGGCGGCGCTGGTTTTGTCTATACCAGTCCAGTACCAGATCCTGAAATTCCCTGTTCTTCTTCTCTCCCCAGATGCGTATAACTTTAAAGTCCAAACCATTCATTGAGAGATTTATCCCGGCTTGTTTTGCGATCCGTCACCGTTTGCCGTTGCCCGAAAAATGTCCGGAAAATTTTCCAAATTTCTTCAAAAAGCGTAACCGCTTCAAATAATATTGAAATACAATCGGGAACAGAATAGGCTAAGAGCACATTCCTGCCAATGAGGATATTGATATGGAGAGAATTGGTCGCGCTTCCCGCGCCCCCGGCAAGTCATCTACAAAACGATCAGGAGCACGTCCGCGCTGGACCCAAGAAGAAATCATGATCTTGAGGCGACTCTATCGCACACACAGCAACGCTCAAATAGCGGAGGTGCTGGGCCGGAAGGTGTCCTCGATAGTTTTCAAAGGACATCGTCTGGGCCTGGCAAAAGGCATTCGCCGTCTGAAGGAGATGGGCAGGGAAAATATCAATCTGCGCTGGCATGCCAGAAAACGCCGCGCTAAAGAGTAACTGAGGGAGTTGCGCCCTTTCTGCGTCGATCTGCAAAAAGTTTTCGAATAAATCCAACTTCTATTTTTTATTTATTACGGTTGCGAATCGCACGGATAGCAAAAAATCCCAACCATCCCGGACTGTTGAATTTCTGTACTCATCTTTGAACACCGGGCAAAATGTTGGATTGGAGGAAGTCATGCAAGAACACACATTCTGGGAAACGATCAAGATTCAGGGAACCGAATTGTTGGGAAAAGTTAAACAATTCATACATGAAGGCAACGTTCGACGCGTGATTATCAAACAGGGTGACCGGACAATTGCGGAATTTCCCCTGACGGCAGGAGTTGTAGGCACGGTCTTTGCGCCAGTTTTGGCCGCCGTCGGCGCGCTGGCTGCCCTTTTGAATGAGTGCTCGATTGATGTTGAACGCGTCGGCACACCCCCAGCAGGAGATGATCAAAAGGGGCCGGAACAGAATACCTGAGGAATTTGCGGTTTATCTTTTTACTGGAGGATTGAACCACTTTTCGTTAGATTTTGTGTTTTCGCTCTGTCTTAAAAGGGAGGCGGCCACCGGCGTCCGAGACACAACATGAAGTGGAAGCAGATATTCGCCGAGGCGCTGGCTTTGATTGCCATAGCAGGCGCGCTGGCCCTGGCAGCAAGCCTGCTGCAGCCCAAAGAGAAAAGCGCAGGCACGTCACGCAGTCCGTCACTCGACGGCGGCAACCTTGCTCAGTCCGGAGCTGGCCTGAAAGACTCATCGGATAAGGCGGAGCGCAGGAAGTTGCTGCACTCTCTTGCTCCGGCCAAGGATCCGACCCTGCTTTATCTTGAAATTCAAGGCGACATGGCCCGCCGTTTGCACGACGCCGGATCGTTGTTTATTGATGCGCGCCGGCAAGAGAGCTATCTGGAAAGTCACATTTCCAATGCCATCAATATTCCTGTTTGGGGAAGCAAGGCCGATGAGGGCATTCGCGCTTTGCAGAATGAGGGCGCTGCATTTGATGATGTGATCGTCGTTTATTGCTCAGGATCTGACTGCAGCGATTCTCTGGCGCTTTCCGAAAAGCTGGCAATGAACGGCTACTTAAATCTTTATATATATAAAATGGGCTTTCCGGAGTGGGAAGAAAATGGATGGCCAGTTACTGCCGGGGAAACCCCGTGAGCCAATTTATTTACAACCGTTATTTGTCCATAGCGATCCGCCTGCTTCTTGGGGCGATATTATTGTATGCTTCCTGGAGCAAGATATTCGACCCTTCGTCTTTCGCCCAGGTCCTATGGAACTATAAGCTTTTTCCCATCGCCACAATCTCTCCACTATCCCATTTTGTGCCGTGGTTGGAGGCAGTCATCGGGCTGGCGCTTATCAGCGGGATTGGCAGGAAGGGCGCGGCTCTTCTGGCAACTGGACTCCTGTTGAGTTTCATGCTGGCTATATCCATAGACCTTGCCCGCGATATTTCCATCAGCTGCGGCTGTTTTTCCAGCGCTGAAGCGCCTCAAAGCCATGAGCAAGGGATCTGGCTAATGAAACTGGACCTTCTGCGCGATCTGGGTTTCCTGCTTCTGGCGGCACACGTTCTGACTGCTCCAATAACCTGGCGACAATCGCCAAGTTCCAACCGGTAGACCCGGTTCGCTTCCTGTTCAGGGTTGATTGATCAATTGCTTCTTCCCGGGGTAGACCGCAAAAAGCGCGGCCAACCCTGGGTCATGAGCATTCAAGGCATCTCCCCCAAAGGAATTGGGTAATGTGAAACCGCAAAATCAGGATCCGTCCAGGACCTTGCGGATCTTCTTTGCCAACTCTTTAGGCGAATAGGGCTTGCCGATGAAGTTTAATCCCTGATCGGGCACTCCGCGACGGGCAAGCAGATCCCCAGCATATCCCGAAGTGAAAAGGACTTTGAGATTTGGACGCAGAGCTGATAGCTTTTCGGCCAGCATGCGCCCGTTCATACCTGGCATTATGACGTCGGTCAGCAGCAGTTGGAACGGTATGGCAAAATTTTGCAGGTCCAGAAACGCCTTGTTGCCGTTTGAGTAAGCAAGGATTGTGTAGCCAAGCCGTTTGAGAAGCTTGAGCGTCATCTCACGGACGATTTTCTCGTCCTCCACCAAAACGATGGTTTCGGAGCCTGTAGGGAGATCTTCATTGTCCATTTCCCGTTTCCATGTCTCAGCCTGCCAATCATCCGTATGCGGGAAATAGATGTTGAACGTCGTTCCGGATCCTATCTTGGAATCTACATCAATAAAGCCCCGGTTCTGCATGACTGCTCCATAGACAGTGGCTAAGCCCAATCCCGTCCCTTTGCCAGCCTCCTTGGTAGTGTAGAACGGTTCAAACAAGTGTTTTTTTACCGCTTCGGAAATTCCGTGGCCTGTATCTCTTATAGCCATAATGATGTAACGACCTGGTTTGGCATTGGGGTAGGCGCTGTATTCACCTTCCTTCACCTGAACAGCCCTCGTCTCTATGGTCAGTTCTCCTCCCTCCGGCATGGCATCGCTGGCATTGATTGCCAGATTGAGGATGATTTGTTCGATCTGTCCTGGATCAGCCTTGATTGCGGCACTCTGAGCCCGCAGATGAGCCGTCATCCTGATGTCATCACCAACAAGACGTTCTACTATCTTGCGGAGATTGGTGATCAGGTCGTTGAGGTCGATAATCTGCGGGTTGCGGATCGGATTACGTGAAAGAGTCAGTAGTTGACGCGTGAGGTTAGCCGCGCTTTGAGCAGCCTTGCTGGCCTCAACAAGGCTTGTGCCTAGCGGATCCATAGGATCGAGATCCATGAGCGCAAGAGAAATATGTCCCGAGATAGCGGTAAGCAGATTGTTAAAGTCATGCGCCAGTCCCCCTGCCAGGCGTCCGATCGATTCCATCCTCTGCGCTTGCCGGATCTGATCCTCCAATTTGGCTCGTTCCTGCTCTGCCCGGATGCGTTCCGAAATGTCGCGTGAATAACCGATGCAGTATTCCTTCCCTCTGAATTGCAGGTAGGTTATCCTGATTTCGCTCGGAATCTCACTTCCGTTCTTGCGGCGATGATGGGTCTCAAATAAGAAGGTTCCCTGCGTTTTAAGGTTGTGCCATAGGTGCTGCAAATATTCCGGGTTCGCACGCGGATCGATAAATGTAATGTGTTTTCCTTGTAGCTCCTCTCTTGCATATCCCAGGCTAGTGCAGACAGCATCGTTGATGTAAACAATCTTGCTGTCTCTATCCATCCAGTAGAAGCCGTCGCGATGCACATCAATGGAATACTTTAGCATTCCGATCTGCTCTTCCGCCTGGATGCGCTCGGAGATATCGGAAACGATAAACAGAACAAAGGGTGGCTTGCCATTTTCTTTTTCCTGCATGGGCACTGCATCGACGTCTAGCCAGCGAAAAATGCCTTGTTTCGGCAGCGAGATCCCCATAATGACGTTTGTAACGGGCCGTCCTGTCCTGCGAACGATGCTTAAAGGCATTTCTTCAGGAGCGAATTGGGAGCCATCTTCATGGGAAAATTCCAATCCAAGGGTCGAGAATTTCGAATTTATCAGTTGGTCATAAGCTAGCCCGGAGCTTTTCAGAGCATTTTTATTTAAGAGGATAATCCGATCCTGAGGATCAACGACAAACACTCCCTGCACCATGTTGTCAAAAAGGAAACTGAGCATTTTCTCTTTGCTCAGAGAAGACTTCTTAGGAACGGAGGTGCATTGACCGGCTGATCTAGCCTTCGATTTGATCCTCATTGCATCCATTGCCAACATCCTTTCCTCCGGTCCTGATTTCGCGGTTCTTCGATAGGACGGCGATGGCTGGAACCCCCGCAGATCTGCGAGATAGCATACCCGAATCGCTGTTGAGAGGATACCATGGACATGCGCAGCAGACTGCGTAATTTCTTGCGCAAACCCCGATCAGCCCGCCATTATTGCCAATCGCTGATCCATGGGCTATTATGACGCCTTGAACCGGAACTGAGTTCCGGCGGAAAAGGAAATTGGCAATGTTTTCGGCAAAGAGGTTGACAGCCGGCCCGGCGGTTGTTCTGCTGCTTGGGATGACTCTGGGTTGCGGCCTTATGAACCGCATGAAAGGCGATTTGGCCGGTGGGAAGCCGGATTTGACTGCCGTGCGCGTGGGCAATAAGACCTTCACCCAGGCGGATCTTAACCGCTACTTCGACAGCCGTTTAAGTGAATTCCGTGATCCGGAAAATGCGGACAAGATAAAATCCAATTTGCTTGACTCGTTCATCGATGACAAGCTGTTGCTGAATCAAGCAGAAAAGATGAATATCCAGCCGGACGCCCAATCAATAGAAGAGGCTTTGAGCAAAATCACCACAGGGGATGTTGACGGCACTCAGGAAATCAAAAACGCCGATTTGAAGCAGGACCTTATCGATAGTCTGAAAACGCAGCAATACTTGCGGGGTCATCTGCTAAAAGGCGTATCGATTTCTGACCAGGATTGCCAAACCTACTATGAGGAGCATGCCGGAGAATTCGTCAAGAATGACGTGGTCCATGTTCTCGAAATTCTTGTGGACGATATGGACTTGGCCGAAAAGATCCTGAAAATGCTGAAGGCTCGCTCCAACAAAAACTTTGAAGACCTGGCAAGGGTATATTCCAAGGGTGTGAGCGCCTCGACGGGAGGAGATCTCGGCCTTTTTCAACGAGGCGAACTTCCGGAGGAATTTGAAAAAGTGATCTTTAGGTTGACACCCGGCTCGATCAGTAAAATAGTCAGCTCAAAATATGGCTATCATATTTTCCGCCTTCAGGAGAAAATCCTGGCGCACCAGCAGAAGCAGATTGAAGTTGAGGACCAGATAAGAAGCAAGTTGCTGCTGGAACGCGAGCGGGAGATTGTCAATAACGAGCTGGCGGCATTGAGGAAGAGCATTCCGGTGGAGATCAGGCCGGCAGAGTTGGATTTCATTTACGTCAGCGCCCAATTTTCAACTGCAGAAGGAAGTGTCCCATGAGACGATTGTTTTTGCTTTTTGGCATGTTTCTGTTTCTGTGTGGGGGCGCTTCGGCAAAGATTGTCGACCGCATTCTTGCGCAGGTGAACGATGACATTATTACCCAGTCTGAAATGGAACGAAGGTTAGCCGATATTCAGAAGGAGTTGGCAGAACAGTACACCGGCGACCAGTTGGCGCAGGCAATGGAGAAGGCGAAGAAGGAAGCGCTGGACAAGATGATCGAGGAAAAGCTCCTGCTGCAGAAAGCCGATGAACTTGGGTTTAAGGCCGATGTCGATCTTCAGGTTTCATCCTATATTGAGCAGCTGCGCAAACAATATGGTTTCAAGGACACTGCGGAGTTCGAGAAAGCGCTTGCCCAGCAGGGGACGACTTTGCAGGAATTCCGCGAGCAGATGAAGCAGCAGATGATCATCAGCAGCCTGGTTTCGGAAATGGTCAGGTCGCGCATCAGCATTCTCACCCAGGAAGTGGAGAAATACTACAAGGAACATATTAAAGACTATACGACCCCCGAAGAGGTCAATTTAAGCGAGATAATAATTTCCGGCGAAGGCTCTGACAGCGCGAATGAGACAAAGGCTAACGAAATCTACAACAAGCTTAAGCAGGGAGAATCGTTTGCGGCCATGGCCAGTCAGTTCTCCAAAGGGCCCACGGCTGGAAAAGGCGGGAGCATCGGATCCTATCTGACATCCACTCTGAGTGCGGATGTCTCCCGCGCCATTGCCAATGTAAAAGCGGGAGAGTTCAGCGCAGTGCAAAAAGAGAAAAGTTCATGTGTGATCTATCGTGTTGATGAGCGCAAGGAGGCCAAAGCCCGCCCACTCGAGGAAGTCAGGGAAGAGATACGAAACATCCTGTATGATCAAAAGTACAATCCGGAATACAAACGCTATATCGCGCAACTGAAGGCAGACGCTTACATTCAAATCTTCAGCGAATCCAAGTAGTCCGGCGAGTCAGATTTTCACACTCCAGATCAACAAAGCAATTTCACGAACTTTCGTGAGCGGTTAATAGTGTTGGAACGCTGGAATGCAGCGGGAGTTGGGCGCCCGTCCCAAGCTGCCGCTTGGGGAAAAAACGCTCAAACTCTCCCGCTGATTTTGATCCGTCAACAGCAAAAACTTCTTATACACTCTGAAGAACGCGAAGCAGCAGATTCCAGAAGCGCTCCACCGTATCGATATAAATCCTCTCGTCAGGCGTATGAACCCCCTCGAGTGTCGGGCCGAAAGAAACCATGTCCATTCCGGGATATTTTTCGCCGATGATGCCGCATTCCAAGCCTGCGTGCACCGCTTTTACTTCAGGCTCTTTCCCGTTCAGTTGGACATATGCGTTTTTGGTGATCTTGAGAATCTCGGAATCCATGTCCGGTTTCCAGGAAGGATAACCGTTGCTGGTTTCGGCTTCTGCTCCTCCCATTCTGAATACCGTCCTGACTACATACGCCATTTCATCAAGCTCCGAGGGAACCGAGCTTCGTTGGCTTGTATGTATGCGGATCGTTTTCGGAGAGGTTTGAATGATCGCCAGGTTTGTTGAGGTCTGCACCAGGCCGGGCAGATCCGGGCTCATTTTAACAACGCCGTGTGGCATGGCTGTAATAGTCTGCAGCAACCTTTTTTGCAGACTCTTGCCGATAACCTTCCCCGCTTTCTTCCCGGGCAGGTTCGTCATGCTGATCGAAAGGCCGGGATCCACGGTGGCATTCTCCGCTTTCAGCTTCGCACCGATTCTTTCAACGGCATCGCGAGCCGCTTCAAGGTTTTTGCCGGGGACGAAGAGCAGTGCGTTTGCATCGCGCGGGATGGCGTTGTGTTTGTTTCCGCCATTGATACTGGCCAAACGCGCTCCCAAGCCGTCAAGCTCTATGAACACGCGATTGAGGATTTTGATTGCGTTTCCGCATCCCTTGTCGATTTCAATGCCGGAATGACCTCCCCGCAGCCCTTTGACCTGTATCTGAACAGGAACGCTCTTGGCCGGGGACGGATCGCGCTCCAGCCTCCAGTTTGCGGTCGTATCCTTTCCGCCGGCGCAGCCCACACACAGCACCCATTCTTCCTCCGAATCAAGATTAAGCAGAATCCGGCTCTCCACAAATCCGGGCTGAAGGTTGTTGGCGCCTGTCAGCCCTGTCTCTTCATCGACGGTAAAGAGGAATTCAAGCGGACCGTGCTCGACCGACTTGTCCGCCATCAATGCTAGGTTGGTGGCGACGGCGACGCCGTTGTCGGCTCCCAAGGTCGTTCCGTTCGCTGTGATGATGTTGTCTTTGCGCACCAACTCAATAGGATCTTTCAAAAAGTTGTGGGATTTGTCGATAACCTTTTCGCAGACCATATCCATATGCCCCTGCAGGCAAACGCTGCGGACATTCTCTCGCCCCGGTGACGCGGGCTTTTTAGCTGCCACATTGCCTGCCGCATCAGCCTTGGCTGCGAGTCCCAGGCTCTTGGCGGTAGCGAGCACATATCGTGAGATTGCGGCTTCATTTTTGGAGCCGCGGGGAATCTTGGAAATTTCCGCAAAGTATTTCCATACGCCTTCGGGTTTTAAATCCGCAATCGCGCTGGTCATAAGCAATCAGCCTCCATTAAACAGTTCGGAAAATGTGGGTTTGAACTCCGGGCCGGCCTCCTGGCCGGATTCGCCTCCTTATAAACAGAATTCTATCAGAAACGGGGGTTCTGCGCTCACGATTTGAAAGCAATGCCCTACTTCGCAGTGTCCACCTTTGATTGTGCGGGGCAATTCCCCGGTAACATGGGATCTGAGTCCCCGATCTCCTTAAACAAGTGCCCGCTTGACTGCAGAGGGAGCGGCGTGTAGAGTTATTGGCCGTGGGGCTGTAGCTCAGCTGGGAGAGTGCCTGACTGGCAGTCAGGAGGTCGTGAGTTCGATCCTCACCAGCTCCACCAATCAAATCAGCAACTTAGCAAAATCGCCAAAACGACAATATGGCTTCGGGATTCCACCGGGGTTCCAAGTGGCATCACTGTAAACACCTCAGATTTCACCATTCTTCAACCGCCACCTGCTTCATTTTTCGTCCGCCGTTCACAGTAATAACGGGAATGACTGATAGATGTTTATTTGATTCTATAATTTGGCAAAAGCACAGGTTAGAACATCAATTTTTCTACCAGCGTCCTCTTCACCAGCCCACTCCATGTGATCTATTTTTCTTTAGTCCAAGCCTGGCCGTTTACCGTTATATCTCCCCCAAGCCATGCTGCCCATGACTGGCTGCCTGGATCAAAAATTGACCAACCCTTGGCATTGATGGTTCCACCATTGACGAATATATATCCATTTGAATCGAAGGCATCGGTATCTCCGCTTGCCATGGTCACATCGATATTGCCGCCGTTGATGATAATGGCCACGGTCATCTGGGTTTTGTATGCTGCACTAATGCCATCATCCATAGCATTTATTACAAGGGTTCCTCCATTGATCTGGACATAAGTCGCCTCTATGCCTTCCCGGCAGGTTTCAATGTGAATGTTCCCTCCATCGATTTGTACGGCGCTGTTTCCCTGGATGGCGTCGTCACCGGCCGTGATATTAAAAACTCCATTCCGGATATATATGTATCCGGAGAGCTGATCAACTTTATTTTCACTGTGAAGAGCGTCTCTTCTTGATTTAACATCAATGTTCCCATCGTACACACTGATAGAATCATTAGCCGACAGGCCGGTATTTGAAGCAGTTATCTTCAGAGTACCGCCTGTAATTTTCAAATCATCCTTCGATGAGATTCCGTTCCCGTTTGCTGATATGATCTCAAGAGTACCCGTCCCGTTCAGTACCAGATCGGATCTGGAGAAGATGACGGCATTCCGGTTGGTATTTCCATCTTTTGCATAACTTCCTGTAACCTGCAGAGAGTTCTCGCTACCCGCAGTCGTTATGTAGACTTTGTCAGCCGATTTTACATAAATTGCCGGAACGCTCTCATTGGAAACCTTCAGGTTGTCGAGAACGAGCTGTATTTTAGCTTTCTTGTCAGCCTCGATAATGACGGAAGTATCCGTATAGTTTCCGCTTAATATGTATATACCCTTTTCCCGGATAACAACTTCTGTTTTGCTTTTCAATTCCAATTTAACGGCTTTACTCAAATCCGCTTTCTGATTGAGATCTCTGTCTGTAAAAATTCTCGTTGTATCCAGGATATGATCGGTTCCATAGCCCGACGGCACATGTATTATCGATGTCGCTTTCCCGGAGGTTTCAGCAGGTGCCTCCGTCTCCGTTCCCGCTACAGCAGAAATATTGAAAGTCAGCAGAAGCAATCCGGTAATGAGACTTGTCTGGAATTTGTTTGTTTTTATTATATTTATCATTTTATCTCTTTCATATATGACAACTTTTATATCGGTGGTGCGTTGGGTCGTATACCCTCTTTGACCCTAGACCGAACCGGCATTGCCCTGTTAGGCGCCAAAGCCATGCTGGTCTTGGGGCCGATCCCATGGATGGGCGATAAGCTGCCTCATCCTCGGCTAGGCTTTTGGATCCGTCCGGCGTCGCCTGCCGTGCTGTCCTTCCTTGGGTTTTGATAACGGGCAATATGTCGCCTAAGCCGTCTGCGCCTCAATTCGAGACGCATTATACACCGGAACGGCGCAGCCTGACGCTGGGCAATCAAATATGGTGAGTGCACTTCCGGGCAAGAACAGTTTAATGCATGTTCCCAAAGCCTCCGCAAGAATATCTAGGAACATAATCGCAGCACATACTGTACATAGTCACAATTGAACATTGCCCATTCCACTATCCCCATGAAGATTGTTCCTATGTGACCGCGATGTACTGGCCAGCTTTGCTGGGACCGCTCCAACATCCGGCTGCGTGCCCTCCTTGCTGCTTGAAGGTAGGCGTGCTCATCCAGGCGGTGCGAATCGCGTGGCAGCGCCTTCATGTTCTTCAGGCAGAAAGCCCGAGCTTTCTGCACAGGCCATGAGTCTCCAGATCGGTTTGGTCGATGTTCTTTTTTGAGGGGCCAGGAAATGTGGAAATGAACATGACGGCTTTGCAGTCAACAGGAGAAAAATGCGCTCGGAGTTGGAACGATTTTGGGGTATCTGAAAAAAAGCTATTGAGTAGCATCCAATTGGATTGGATTTGGAGGGTTGCAACCACCCTTCCGCCTTGCTCTGCTGGTTGCATTTTGGTTGCGCCTGGGTTGCGGAAGTTGCGTCTAATTTGCCGCTTTATGCCGCTCTGTGCCGGTGTAAGTCCTTTATCTTCAATGGGCACAATACTTAGTTGAAAACTGGCAGTCAGGAGGTCGTGAGTTCGATCCTCACCAGCTCCACCAATAGAATCAATGACTTGCAACTTTATATCCTCCCCGTATCCTTCATGGTGCCAACTTTTGGTGCCATGTTCCAATGCTTGGCCGTCAGCAATTGCAGCTACAGGTGTTTGCCTTTTAAAATTTAACAGTTCCGCAAACTTGCTCTGTCCATCCCAAACCCAAGTCGCATAATATCATAGCGTTGTTGTGGAATTCCGATGGCCGAGTTGTTGACTCACATATGTCAGCGGCGCACGGTACGATAGCATAAGGCTCGCATATCTATGCCTACAGTCATAAACTCGGAAATCAGGTAGTTTTGCTTTCTTTCGCGTCTGAGGGAACTGAAGAGAGTGTCGCCTTCATCAGCCTGCGGGTGTTCTTGGAATGTGTGTCTCTCTTACTCTTGAGAAATTCCTTAATGCAATCCGTCCTAAAGCTTCGTCTTTTCGCAGTAGTTACAGCAGGAAAGTCGACTCAAATCCGATCAATCAGGGTATCTGGCTGGAAGGATAGTGATGGCGCTTTCTAAGGCCCCCTGGCCCGTCACAAACTTTGTGTGGACATATTTAGGAGAGGGGAGGTTGTACCCAATGAACCCCCTTTTTGCAGCGCCCGCCGGAAATGGCATCGCATGCGGCGGCAGACGCCAACCACCTTCCATTGGAATTTCCTAACCGGCGAGCATTTTCTGGAGTTAAGATAATACCCAAAGCCACGATTGATCCCGTTTCTACTGAGTTTGTTCCCGTGGCCTTCCTAATTCGCCAGACTGGTTTGGGCTTAGGGGAAGGAGGCGCCCCATGCGATTTCACAAATTGCCTTATGCTGTTGCTTTGGTGATTTTGATTTATCCAAACCACGTTGTTGCGCAGCAGGACCAGCAGGAACCTTCTGCCCCTAGCGACAGGCGTGGTGGTCCAACCAGTACGGAATCACTTGAACGGACGAGCAGGTCTGCGGAACAAGGCGATGTCTTTGCGCAGCAAGTTTTGGGATTGATGTATGGAAGTGGTGGGGGTGTCACACAGGACTACATTCGAGCCTACATGTGGGTGACTTTGGCCCGTGAGGGTTTTGCCCAAGCGGGTAATTACACGCGGCTTAGCATAACCGAAGGGATGCTTGATTCATTCATCAAGAAAATGACGCCCCAGCAAATAGAAGAAGCCCAGCGCCCGGCAAGGGAATGGAAATCTACGCACGTGCAAACCACAAGCCAAGCGCAGGAAAACATGCAGGAACCTTCCGCTGCCATAGGCGGGTGCAGCAGCGGTATGGCGATCACACTTGAAAAGATTGTGGGCGAATATGTCACCAAACTATAAACTGTATTTGTTGATCATATAAAAAGGAGTCGTGAAATGATTATGATAAAAAAGCTTTTTCAAGCCTTAATGGCGTTAAGTGTCGTATCAATACTTGCAGTATTTTTTATGGCGGCGAACGGGTCGCCACTTGCACAAGAAACAACTAAAAACCTTTTCCCGGGTTCTACCTGGGTTGTCAACGAAGCTACGAGTTTGACTGGCCTGACTATTGCCGGCGGCGTGATGAAAGCTCCCGAAGGCTATACACTGACTATGACAGTCGATGGCATTGAAACGCCGATTTTGCCCGGATCTTACAGAGGTAAAATTGTGGTGACCCCCACTGAGAATATTCCCTTTTCAGACGTCAGTCACGGCGCCAAGTACAATCTAAGAACGGCTGTTTATGTGGATAACGGTGCAATAGTGCCGAGGAAGTCCATATCAGCTGCAGTCAGTGGAGGAAAGGTGACGGGTGATTCGGCAACGGATCTTAACATCACTTCAATCGGAAAAGAGTTTAATGGAATTATCCTGACCGGTGATTCCAAATATTCCTATTCCATTATTAATCCGAGATTTAACCTTACCGGAGACGGAGCTAATGATTTTGCCGGCATCGGCGCTGCAATAATGACTACTGGGCAAGCGGATGTTACTATAAAAAATGCCTCGATTATTACCAACGGATGTGTGAGGACCGCCATCTGGACCGGCGGTCACAGCATCATTCATGTCAATGACTCCAGCATTGAAACGGGCAGCCCCGCATTGCCGGAAGGTTATAAGAGTCCGTTCACTGAGGGCGGTCATGCCATGATGAGAGTTCCTTTTATGTTGGGCCTTACCGGCACATGCCGTGCGACCAACCTGCTCGAATACGGCACAGCCTATTATACCAACACTCATGTTAAGGCTCATGGATGGGGTGCTTTTTCTACCGACGCTGGAAAAGGGGTAAAACTCTATTTAACAAAATGCATCATTGATGTCCCTGAAAGCGGTTATGGTGCCTATTCCCAAGGCGATGCCATATTCAGCGGGTGTATTTTCAACGTAGCAGATGTGGCTATGATTGGAGGGGGCGGCAATGGCATTTTTACCGATGGAACTATTGTAAATTCCGGAAGGTTTGGCGTTATGTTTCATGGCTCTGGCGACCATCTGATAATTGAAAAGGGCGCTATTTTTAATACCAAATCCACAGCAATTGAGCTAAAAAGCGCCGGTACTAACATAACCGTTGACAATGCACAATTGAATGCAGAAAACGGTATTATCATTCAGACAATGGTGGATGACGATCCCAATAAGGCTGGAAGCGCGGCCTCAGAGGGTAATAAACCCAGTGTACCTGAAAGCGGAAAGTCAGGCGGTAATGCCAAAGGCGCTTCAACCTCTGAGGCTCCTGCCCCTCCTGCGGCTGGTAATAAGAATGTAAACGCTACTTTCAGCAACGTGACTCTTAAAGGCGACGTAGTCAATGGAAACACTGCTTCGGGGGATGTTAATGTAATTTTCAAGAAAGCGACCATTACAGGAGCAATTACAACGGCTACGTACAAGACCGCTCTTGGCCCAAACGGTGAAAAGATCACCATGCAGACCCCTCAGTTTTATAGATTAATCGGCGAAGTAGCCAACACCTATTGCGCGACTGATGACAAATTTGGTGTATCTGTATCACTTGATGCGCATTCTAAATGGATTGTAGATAAGACTTCATATCTGACAAGCCTGACTGTTTCAAAAGGCGCTGTAATAACCGCTCCACAAGGCTATATACTGACTATGACACTCGATGGCATTAAAACTGCGATCAATGCCGGCGAATACAAGGGCAAGATCATGCTCACAGTATCAAAGATTTAATCGGAAACGTATAATGCGAGTGCTCAACTAACAAGTTGCGGTTAAAAAATGGGGCAATCTTATAACCTGAGGATGCCGTAGTCCGCGAAAATTTGGTACGGCGCTCGCACACATGGGATGCGAGAGCCCCGAATAGGGGCTAATTCTTGGTTTCGATCTCGTATTGGCTTGAAAGGAAGTGAATGGCCCCAGGAAACGCCCCGGCGTATGGAGCTGAGCCAAACTTGGGCAAGATCTAAGTATTACAATCCGCTCCGGCCTGACATCGCAATTAGAATATTGCAGAGCGACAATGGCGGCCTGCACCTGATGGATGCAAAGTTTCGGCATGAGAAGCTGGAAGAAGTACTGGGCGATCAATCCAATAAGGATCTCGAAACAGAGGAGAGAAAAGGGACGTTTCTCAGGGGCGACATATACAAGATGCACCCCACGCATGAAGACCAAGTCCGTCCGTGGCGATTAAAGGTCCATCACATTCTTTGGTGTATAGCTGGACAAGAACCGGGCTGGGTTGAGTTTCACTTGGCTCGCGCCAACACCAGCAACATGTCGTCGGGCTGCTCGGCCGTTCCGATCCAGGCCTGAACGGCCGAGATAACGAACTTGGCAATGCTAGTCAGGGGAAGGTTGCGGCTCGTCCGAATCAACTCGGCGAGTC